>Ga0207707_10001380_pt1 | contig 22534 bp, 20 predicted proteins | sample KBSC83BmetaG_FD_184336 | JGI IMG/M metagenome (GOLD analysis project Ga0207707, IMG submission 184336) | Corn rhizosphere microbial communities from Kellogg Biological Station, Michigan, USA - KBS C8-3B metaG (SPAdes) (version 2) | ecosystem: Host-associated > Plants > Roots > Rhizosphere ...
GGAGGAGGCCGCCGAGCTGCTGTCCGATCCGGCGCGGCGCGTCCATGACGCGGGCGAGGCCGAGCTCGCGCGCCGCATCATCGGGGAGGATGACGCCGCGCTGCGCTTCGCGGTGCCGCGCGCGGACAGCCCGCCCCCCTGGCGCGAGCCGCGCGGGTGATCACGCTCCTCGCGCTGCGGAATCTCTCGCACCGTCCGCTTCGCTCGCTCTTTCTCCTGCTGGGCTACGCCATGGGCGTGGGCGTGATGATCGTGCTGCTCGCCATCGGGCAGGCGATGCTCACGCAGGCGCGCGACGAGAAGCTCGTGGGCGGCGGCCAGGTGACGGTGCTCCCCGAGGGGATGAACATCGAGGTGATGAAGACCGGCGGCGTGGGCGGCCTCTTCTTCTCCATCGCGAACGCGCGCTTCATCTATCGCGAGCTCCTCGCCGCACCGCGGCTCGCGCGCGATGTCGCGGCGGTCGCGCCGCAGCTCGACGGCAAGCTGCTCTATCTGCGCGCGCACGGACACGAGATCGCGGTGCGCGCGGCGGGAGAGATCCCATCGCGCAGCGCGGCCGTCGACGCGCTCCCGCCGGTGGAGAAGGGCGCGTGGCGCGACGACGATGGTGACCGCCGGTGGGCCACGCCCACGCCGTACGAGCTCTACGCGAGCATCGATCACTTCCATCTCCCGCCCGCGCGCGTCGCGCACCCGGAGAGCTGGGCCGAGTGGCACTACTTCAACGTGCTGCGCGCGGATGGGAAGCGATGGGCTTTCATTTCGTACATCGTGGCGGGCGACGTGCGGGGCACGAAGTGGGGCGGGCAGATCGCCGTGAGCGTGCGCGACCAGGGCGGCCGCACGCGACGGTTCACGGCGAACGTCGATCGCAGCCGGGTGCATTTTTCCACCGACAGCGCCGACCTCGAGATCGGTTCGTCCTCGGTGCGCCTGCTCCCCGACGGCCGTTACGCGCTGTCGGCCACGGCGCGGGAGCAGGGAAGCGGCACGCCGCTGCGCCTCGACCTCACGGTCACCCCAGCGCCGAACATTCTGTTCCCCGGCGCGACGATCGCCGACTGCGCGGATACCGCCGATAGCTGCCCGTTCACCTCGGGCTACGCGGTGCCGGCGCTGCGTGCGAGCGCCACCGGATCGCTGTGCATCGCGGGCTCGTGCGAGCGATTCGACGGCGCGCAGTCGTACCACGATCACAATTGGGGGGTATGGCACGGCGTGTCGTGGGACTGGGGGGCGACTCGCGCGGGCGCGTACACGCTCCTCTACGGTCGCGTGGCGCCCCCCGACAGTGCGGGCTCCGCCCCGCCGTTCTTCGTCTACCTCACCGACTCGCTGGGCTTCCGCGCGCTGTTTCGCCCGCACGAGATCTCGTACGTGGACGGCCGCACGATCGAGGTGAACGGCAGATCGGTTCGCGTGCCGAGCCGCGCCACGATGGTAGATGTGCGCGGCGCCGACACGCTGCGCGTTGCACTCGACATCGAGGACGCGATCGGCAGCGACACCCGCACATCGCTCATCGAGCGCGGCGATGCGGCCGACGCGCGCCGAATAGTCCGCCCCTACTTCATCCAGATGAAGGGCCAGGCGCGCATCACCGGCCGCGTCGGAGGCCACCCCGTGTCGGGCACCGGCGCGGGCTTCTTCGAGACCTATAGATAGAACAGATGGGCAACTGCTCGACGCAGAGACACGGAGTGGAAAAGAGTGTCGCAGAGAAGAACTTTCCTTGAATGGTGAGGCGCTCGAGTCTCGATCCGCGCGACCCCAAAGAAGTATCGTTGTCCTCCGCGCCCTCTCTTTTCACTCTGCGTCCTCTGCGGCAGTTCAACTCAGTTTACACCCTACCCCGCCAAGACTCGGACCATATGCCATCCTCACCCGCAGACCTCGAGCTGATCCACCGATTCATCCCCGGGCAGGGAAGCGCCGCCAACACGACACTCGTTCTCCTCCACGGCACCGGCGGCGACGAGAACGACATGGTGCCGCTCGCCGCGTCGCTCCTCCCCGGCGCCGCGGTGCTGAGCCCGCGCGGCGCCGTGCGCGAAGGCAGCATGCCGCGCTTCTTCCGTCGCAGCGCGCCGGGTGTGTTCGATCTGGAGGATCTCGCGCTCCGCACGAAGCAGCTCATCCGCTTCGTGCGCGGCGCCGCACAGAAGTACCAGTTCGACCTGGCGCGCACGATCGCTGTCGGGCTCTCGAACGGCGCGAACATCGCCGCGAGCGTGCTCCTCACCGAAGCCGGAGTCTTCTCGCACGCGGTGCTCTTCCGCGCGATGGTGCCGTTCGAGCCCACCAGGCCGGCGCAGCTCGGCGGCACGCCGGTGCTCATCGCGGCAGGGGAATGGGATCCGATCGCGACCCCCGAGCAGGCCCGCCGCCTCGAGGCCCTCCTCTCCGCCGCCGGCGCCACGCCGACGCTCAGCTTCTTCGACGCGGGACACCAGCTCACCCGCGGCGACATCGTCGCCGCCGCGGACTGGATTGCCGCGGTTACCGACTCGCGCTCGACAGCTCCGAAGCGGGCATGACGAGCGCGGGGAGCCCGCGCTCGATCTCCTCCCGGTGCAGCTCGAGCCAGGGCGGAAGGATGAGACGAGACCCCAGCGAGCTCTCGTGCTCGTCGATGCCGAACCCCGGACCGTCCGTCGCGAGCTCGAACAGCGCGCCACCCGGCTCACCGAAGTAGATCGACTTGAACCAGAAGCGGTCGATCACCTCGGTCGGCCGCGCACCGGCGCCCTGGATCTGCATCCGCGCGGCGAGATGCGCCTCGTCGTTCGGTACGCGCCACGCCACGTGGTGCACGCGCCCGGTGCCCCACGCGCCGCGCGCGACGCCGGGGAGCTCCTGCACGTCCACGATGCGTCCCGAGCCGCCCTCGCCGAGCGCGTAACGCTTCCACCCGTTCTCCTCGGCGCCGAGCGCGAAGCCCATCCCGTTCGTGAGCATCCGCTCGGTTGGGGCGAGCGTGCGCTCCGAGATGCGCACGGTGTGCAGCCCGCGAATCTGGTGCGCCGCCGGCACCGGGCTTCCGTCCCACGGCGTGAACTCGCGCGCGTCCGACGTCTCGGCGAGCGCGACCTTGAGGCCGTGCACGTCGGTGAAGGGGAGCACGCGCTCGCCGAATCGCGTCTCCACCGCGCCCGTGCTCACGCGGTAGCGGGCGAGACGCTCCTGCCAGTAGCCGAGGCTCCCCGTGGGGATCGCGAGCGACACCTCGGTGGTGAGTCCCGTGCCGTCACGGCCGCGAGGCATGTCCGCCCACGGGAAGAAGGTGAGATCGGAGCCCGCGTGTCCGACCGCATCCGCATAGAACAGGTGGTACGTGGACGGATCGTCCTGGTTCACGGAGCGCTTGACCAGCCGCATCCCGAGGATGCCGGCGTAGAAATCCAGATTCTCCTGCGCCGGGCCGGAGATGGCGGTGACGTGATGGATGCCGGTGATGTTGGACATGGTGTTGCCTGCGAAAAGAGACGATGTACGAATTATCTCACTACTGAGATAAATCCGCCTACCGCCCGTTTGGTTCCACCGGCCGTTTTTCCGCGCCTTTCCCGAGCGTGCGCAGCAGCTCCGTGAGCCGCCGCTGCTCCTTGGGCGAGAGCGCGTCGAGCACCCGCGTGAGCCGCCTCGCGTGCGGGGGGAAGATCCGGCGGATGAGCGCCGAGCCCTGCGTGGTGAGCACGGCGTAGCGCGCGCGCTTGTCGCCCGGGAAGCTCTCGCGCGTGACGAGCCCCTTTTTCTCCAGGCGGTCCACGAGGTACGTCATCCCGCCGCTGGTGACCAGAACCTTCTTCTGGAGGTCGCCGAGCAGGAGCGGCCCTTTGTGGTAGAGCGCCTCGAGGATGCCGAACTCGGAGCTCGTGAGCCCGTGGCGCGCGACGTCCGCCTCGACGTGGCGCGAGATCGCGAGATAGGCGCGGGCGAGCACCACCCACGCCTTGAGCGCGGTGGCCTCGTCCCTGTCGTTCTTGCCGCGTTTGGCGCGGGGCGCGGGCGCGGCGGGGGCGGATGGCGGAATCATCTTGGTACTAAGATAATTCGCGGTCGCTGGGGGCGCGACCGCCGCCGCTCAGTCCCGCCTGCCGCTCCCGTCGATCGCCTGATGCTCGGCCGTCACGCGGCGCTGCTCGCCGGTGACGCGCTCGGCGCGCTGCCGCTGCCGGCCGAAGGCCTCGCGCGCGTACTGCCGCACCGCGTCCCAGTCGCCGTGCTTGCCGCGGATCTCCTCCGACCACCCGGCGCGCAGGTCGCGCTCGATGCTTTCGAAGGGGAGCCCCGCGTACGCGGGATTCGCGCCGGCGATGTGCCCCACGAGGTACGCCGGACGCACCACCTCGTACGACCTGTCGGCCAGCCGCGTGGGCGAGAAGTCGTAGTGCGCGCGATACACGACGTCGTCCTCGAAGGTCACCCGGCGCACCGACGCCGTCGCGTCGCGCTCGGCCCACCAGCCGCCAGCCGACTTCGCGATGTCGTGCACCACGAGATCCACCGAGCGTCCGAGCGCGGTGACCTCGCGCTCCTGCTCGGCGCTCGCCGGTTGCTCGATCGTCCGGCGATCTTCCGTCGACCGCCGCTCCTCTCGCCTGCGTTCCATTGCGTGCTCTCCGTCGCCGTCCGCACGGACACCGTGCAAGGACGGGACCCGAAATTCACGGCCCGTGAGCGCTGAGTGCGCCTTTGCCAACGCCTGCAAGATAGCCTGCCGGTGCTGCGATACGCCATTGCGAGTACGCCCGTTTCCCGCCACGATTTGTTGCATGGCCAGCTCCGCACCCTCATCCGCACGCGCCATCCGGATCGGCACGCAGGGGTGGAACTACGACGCCTGGGTGGGGCCGTTCTACCCCGACGGGACGCGCGCCGCCGACTATCTCTCGCTCTATTCGCGCGCCTTCGACACGGTGGAGGTGGACTCCACCTTCTACGCGATCCCGGCGTCCAAGGTGATTCGCGGCTGGGCGTCGCGCGTTCCTGAGCACTTCGTGTTCGCGCTCAAGCTTCCCCAGGAGATCACCCACGAGAAGCGGCTCCGGAACGCCGAGGAGAGCACGGAGCTCTTCTTCGACCGGGCGCGTGAGCTGGGTCACAAGCTGGGTCCGGTGCTCATCCAGCTCGGTCCCGACTTCGGACCCGCGGAGCTCCCGGCGCTTGCGGCGTATCTCCCGCTCCTGCCGCGCGACATCCAGTTCGCGGTGGAATTCCGGCAGCGCGGCTGGATCAACGACGGCGTGCTCGCGCTGCTCGCGGAGTACGGCGTGGCGCTGGCGCTCACCGACGCGCGCTGGATCTCGCGCAAGACGATGCTCTCGCTCGCGCAGCGTCCCACGGCGGACTTCTCGTACGTTCGCTGGATGGGCCCCGACCGCGACATCGTCGACTACTCGCGCATCCAGTTCGACCGCACGCGCGAGCTGGAGCAGTGGTCGGAGGGGCTGCTCATGCTCATCCAGAAGGCGATGGCGGTGTACGGCTACGTGAACAACCACTTCGCCGGCCATTCGCCGGCCTCGGCGCGCCAGATCCAGCGCCTCATCGGCCAGGCGCCGGTCGACCCGAAGGACATCGGCGAACAGATCAGCTTTTTCTGATCGTCAACCCGCGCAGCCCCGCTATCTTTCCACCATGAAGCGACGCAACGTGCTCGCCGCGATTCTCGCGATCGTCACGGCGCTCATCTTCTCCCGGCTCGGCATCTGGCAGCTCCACCGGCTCCACGAGCGGCGCGCGCGGAACGCCGCGCTCGCGGCCCGCGTCGACGCGCCACCCATTCCGCTCCGGCAGCTCCCCGCGGACAGCGCCGGTGCGCATTGGCGCCGCGTCGAGGCCCGTGGCCGATTCGATTTCGATCACGAGATCGTGCTCAGCGCGCGCACGCACGCCGGGTCGCCGGGGGTCGAGATCGTGACGCCGCTTCACCCGGACGACGGCGGGCCCGCGGTGCTCGTCAACCGGGGATGGGTGTACTCGCCGGACGCCATGACGGTGGACCTGGGCAAGTGGGATGAGCCGCCGCACGCGGACGTGACCGGATACGTGGAAGATTTCGTGCACGGAGGGCGCCGCGTGACGCGGCTGCCGTCGCATCCGAACGCGTGGACGCGTCTCGAGTCCTCCGAGCTTCCCGCCGCGTTTCCGTTTCCCATCGCGCCGTTCTACATCGTGGAGCTCGATTCGCTGGCGCAGTACCGCGCCGATCATCGTTTGCCTACCGTGACGCCGGTGCGTCTCACCCTGCCGGCCATGGATGACGGGCCGCACCTCAACTACGCGATCCAGTGGTTCACCTTCGCCACGATTGCCCTGGTGGGAGTGGGCACGATGATCGCTCAGGACGTGAAGAAGGGCTGAACGCCGCGCCATCCGCACTGGTGGATGGTAACTTCAGATCGTCTCCAACCCTTGTCCTGAATCGCGCATGGCAAAGACCACGCAGGAGCTCGCCACCGAACAGGAAGCGCGCGACGTCGCCGAGTCAGCGCGCGAAAGCGAGTGGGCCGAGCCGAGCTTTCTCCGCGAGCTCTTTCTGGGCCGCCTTCGCCTCGATCTGATCCATCCCTTTCCGCCGGAGAACGAGGCGGAAACGGAGAACGCGCGGCCCTTCATGGAGAAGCTCCGTGGTGTGATGGAGCGTGTGGATTCCGACGCGATCGACCGCACCGGTGAGATTCCGGAGTCGGTGGTGCAGGAGCTGCGCGACATCGGTGCCTTCGGGATCAAGATTCCGCGCGAGTACGGCGGGCTCGGACTCTCGCAGGTGAGCTACATCCGCGCGATCGGGATGGTGACATCGAAGGATGGCTCGCTCACGGCGCTCCTCTCCGCGCACCAGTCGATCGGACTGCCGCAGCCGCTCAAGCTGTTCGGCACCGAGGAGCAGAAACGGAAGTATTTCCCTCGTCTTGCCAAGGGAGCGATCTCGGCGTTCGCGCTCACCGAGACCGACGCGGGCAGCGATCCCGCCAACATGCGGACGAGCGCCACGCTCTCCGACGACGGAACCCACTTCGTGCTCAACGGCACGAAGCTCTGGTGCACGAACGGTACGCGCGCGGAGCTCATGCTCGTGATGGCCCGGACGCCCGATGCGATCGTGAACGGGAAGCCGAAGAAGCAGATCACGGCGTTCATCGTGGAGACGAGCTGGCCGGGGGTGGAGATCGTGCACCGGTCGCGCTTCATGGGGCTCAACGCGATCGAGAACGGGGTGATTCGCTTCACCAACGTTCGCGTGCCGAAGGAGAACATCCTCTGGGGCGAGGGGAAGGGGCTCAAGCTCGCCCTGGTGACGCTCAACACCGGACGCCTCACCCTGCCCGCGAGTGCGGCGTACGGTGCGAAGGCGATGCTCCAGGTGGCGCGCGAATGGGGGAACGATCGCGTGCAGTGGGGACAGCCGATCGGCAAGCACGAGGCGATCGCGCAGAAGATCGGCAACATGGCCGCGAACACCTTCGCGATGGAGTCGATCGCCGAGCTCACGAGCGCGATGGCGGACCGCGGCGGCTACGACATCCGGCTCGAGGCGGCGATCGCGAAGCTGTGGAACACCGAGGCCGGGTGGCGGATCGTCGACGACACGCTGCAGATCCGCGGTGGCCGCGGCTACGAGAAGGCCGACTCCCTGCGGGCGCGCGGTGAGGCGCCGATCCCGGTGGAGCGCGCGATGCGCGACTTCCGCATCAACCTGATCTTCGAAGGGTCGTCGGAGATCATGCGGCTGTTCATCGCGCGCGAGGCGGTGGACCACCATTTCCGCACCGCCTTCGACATCGTGAACCCGAAGGCGACGCGCAAGGAAAAGTGGGCGGCCTTCGTGCGCTCGGCCAAGTTCTATCCCACCTGGTACACGACGCGGTGGCTCGGCACGTCCGGCGGATTCGGCGAGTTCGGCGCGCTCTCGCGGCACGTGCGTTTCATCGAATCCGCCACGCGCAAGCTCGGCCGCGCGATCTTTCACGCGATGGTTCGACTCGGCCCCAGGCTCGAGCGGCGGCAAATGGTGCTCTTCCGCGCCGTGGACATCGGCGCGGAGCTGTTCGCGATGAGCGCGGTGTGCACCCGCGCGCAGATGCTGAAGCAGGCGGGCGATGCGAACGCGGTGGAGCTGGCGGACCTGTTCTGCCGCGAGTCGCGCGACCGCATCGCGGCGCACTTCGACAACCTCTTCGGCCGCAACGATGCCGCGATCTACCGCGTCTCGCAGCAGGTGCTGAAGGGGGAGTTCGAGTGGCTCGAGCGCGGCATCATCGATACGCCGGAGCCGGAGCCGAGCGGCATGGCGACGTCGCCCGAGCGCCCGCGCGCGAAGGAGCCGGCGATCGCGCGCTAGATTCCTCGTCCGTTCGTGTCCGTTGGTGTCGTTTCACCATCTTGTTAGCGCCACTCCTCGACTCAGCGGCTCGCGTGCGTCTCGCCCCCCGTCTCGCACATCTCTGCCTCGCGACGCTCCTGGTCGCGAGCGCCCGCGCGCAATCGCTCGCGCCGCATGCGCTCGCGCCGCGTGCGCCGATCGCGCGCACCGCCGTGGCCGTGCGCGCGGTGGCGGCGCCGTCGCTCGACGGCAAGGATGACGATGCCATTTGGCGCTCGGCCCCCGCGATCACCGAGTTCCAGCAGTTCTCGCCCGCCAGCGGCGCCGCCGCGTCCTTTCGCACCACGGTGAAGGTCGCGTACGACGACCGCTACCTGTACGTCTTCGTCCGCTGCTTCGATCCGCACCCGGACAGCATTCGCGCCTTTCTCAGCCGACGCGATGTCTCGACGCCGTCCGATCGCGTGAAGATCATGATCGACTCGTACCACGACCGCCGCTCGGGGTACGAGCTCGCCGTGAATCCCAGGGGCGTGAAGAGCGACTTCTACACGTTTAACGACAGCGAGGAGGATCCATCGTGGGACGGCGTGTGGGACGTCGCGACCGCCATCGACGCCGCGGGGTGGACGGCCGAGTATCGCGTTCCGTTCAGCCAGATGCGCTTTCCGAAGGCGCAGGGGCACGTGTTCGGGCTCGGCATCGTTCGCGACATCGCGCGGCTCAACGAGCGTGACAGCTGGCCGCTCATCCGCCGCGATCGTTCCGGCATCGCCTCGCAGTTCGGTGAGCTCACGGGCATCGAGGCGCTCGGCACGCCGCGCCACCTCGAGGTGATGCCGTACGCCGTGACGAAGAACGTCACCACCACCACGCCGTCACTCGTGTACGGCCGGCAGCAGCAGCTCACCGGCGGCGCCGACATCAAGTACGGCGTCACCTCGAACTTCACGCTCGACGCCACCGTGAATCCGGACTTTGGCCAGGTCGAGGCCGACCCCGCGGTGCTCAACCTTTCGGCGTTCGAGACGTTTTACCAGGAGAAGCGCCCGTTCTTCATCGAGGGCGCGGGAATCTTCCGCTTCGATCTCCAGTGCCACGGCCCGCAGTGCAGCGGGCTGTTCTACTCGCGCCGCATCGGCCGGTCGCCGGAAATCACGGACACGTCCACCACCGCGCTGCTTCCCACGAGCACGAGTATCGTGGGCGCGGCGAAGCTCACGGGGCGCACACAGCACGGGCTGTCGGTGGGCGTGCTCGACGCGGTGACGCAGCGCGAGGTGGGATCGCTGCGCCAAACCATCGAGCCGCGCGCGAACTACCTCGCCGGCCGCGCGCAGCAGGAGCTCGGCGACGGCAAGGGGAACGTCGGCGTGATGCTCACCGCGGTGAACCGGGACCTCGATGCGTTCGCCGCGGACTCGCTGCGCCGCACGGCGTACACCGGCGGCGTGGACTTCCGGCGCGACTTTCACGACCGCGACTACCGGCTCTCGGGCTATTACGTGAAGAGCGAGGTGAGCGGCTCCCCGCGCGCGATCGCGCTCACGCAGGCCAACAGCACGCACTACTACCAGAAGCCCGGCGACGGCGAGCGCTACGACACGACGCGCACGTCGCTGGGCGGCGACGCGCAGCGGCTGGCGTTCGAGAAGGTGAACGGCACCGTGCAGTTCTTCGAGGGCTACTATCGTTACTCGCCGGGCTTCGAGGTGAACGATCTCGGTTTTCTCACCGAAGCCGGGCTGCAGCGCCAGAGCACCTGGCTCGGCGTGAACTTCGTCACGCCGACGCGCTTCTACCGCTCGCTGTTCGTGAACGCCACCCAGCACAACCAGTGGAACACCGCCCGCATCAGCGCCTCGGATCTCACGGACAACGATGCGGGGCTCGGGGCGGATGCGGAGCTGCACAACAGCTGGTGGCTGCACGGCACGATCAACTGGCACCGCTTCATCCCCGTCTACGATGATCGTGCGTCGCGCGGCGGCCCCGCGCTGCGCCGCGTGCCGTACACGGACGTGTCGCTCGAGATCGACGGCGATCCGCGGCTGCGCATTCTGCCGTCGCTCGGGGGCTACGCGTGGCGGGCGCGCGGCGCGCAGTCGTGGGGTTACGGCGTGGACCCGTCGCTCGCCTTCCGGCTGTCGCGAAGCGTCACCGGCACGATCGCGCCGCACTTCGAGCACAACTCGGACAACAACCAGTGGGTGGACAACCTCATCGCGAGCGACGGGAGCGACACGAGCTACACCTTCGGCCACATCGATCAGAACACCGTGTCGCTCACGGCGCGCGTGGACTACACGCTGAGCCCCACGCTGTCGCTGCAGGTGTACGCGCAGCCGTTCGCGAGCAGCGGACGGTACACCGACTGGCGCGAGCTCGCCGATCCGCGCAACGCCGACTATGGGCTGCGCTTCAGGCCGTACGGCACGCAGGCCGGCGCGTCGGAGTACAACTTCGACGTGGCGGAGTTTCGCTCGAACGTGGTGTTGCGGTGGGAGTACCGCGCGGGCTCGGCGATCTACGCGGTGTGGACGCAGGGGCGCAGCTTCGAGAACGATGGCTCGGCGTTCGGCAACTTCGACGTGCACGCGAGCGCGCGCGACCTCTACGCGATCCACCCCGACAACACCTTCCTCATCAAGGCGTCGTACTGGTTCAGCCTGTGAGATTCGGCTGCGCCTGACCATATTTGGCGCATCATGACACGCGTCGCCTTCCTCGGCCTCGGCGCGATCGGCGCGCCGATGGCGCGCCACCTGGCGCAACCGCCTTTCGAGCTCGCGGTGTGGAACCGCACGGCCGCGAAGGCGCGCACCTTCGCCTTCGCGGCGGGCACCGGCGTGCGGGTGGCCAAATCCCCCGCGGACGCCGCGCGCGGCGTGGAGTTCGTGCTCATCTGTCTCCCCACGTCGCAGGACGTCGACGCGCTGCTCGACGGCGCCGAGGGGCTGCTCGCCGGCGTTTCGCGCGGCACGATGGTCATCGACTGCACCTCGGGCGATCCGTCCACCTCGCGGCGCATCGCGGCGCGACTCGCGGCCATCGGCGTCGACTACATGGACGCGCCCGTGAGCGGCGGCACCGCGGGCGCGGAGAAGGGAACGCTCACCGTGATGTGCGGCGGCGATGACGCGCTGTTCGAGCGCGCGGCGCCGGTGCTGCGCGCGTTCGGCGAGAAGCTCGTGCTGTGCGGACCCACCGGCTCCGGCGACGCGGTGAAGGCGGTGAACAACGCGCTGCTCGCGATCCACGTGTGGGCCGCGGGTGAAGGCCTCGCGGCGCTCGCCAAGGCGGGCGTGTCGCCCACGCTCGCGCTGGACGTGATCAACGCGTCGAGCGGGATGAGCCGCACCACGGAGAAGCTGATCCCCGAGCGCGTGCTCACGCGCGCGTTCCCGCGCACGTTCCGGCTCGCGCTGCTCGACAAGGACGTGGGGATCGCGGCCGGCGTGGCGCGCGAGGGGAAGGTTCCGACGCCGCTCCTGCAACTCACGAGCGAGCTCTTTCGCATCGCGCACTCCATGCTCGGCGAGGAGGCCGATCACGTGGAGGCGATTCGCGCGATCGAGCAGTGGGCGGGCGTGGAGATCAAGTGACCACGGTCGCGCCGCGGCAGGCGCGCGCGGCGCTCGCGTCGATCGCGGACATCCGTGCGCAATTCCCGGCGCTCGAGCGCGTGCACGCCGGGCATCCGGTCGCCTACTTCGACGGGCCCGGGGGCACGCAGGTGCCCGCGAGCGTGGCCGACGCGGTGCGCGACTACCTGCTGCACCACAACGCCAACTCGCACTGGGCGTATCCCACGAGCGTCGAGACCGATGAGGTGATCGACGCGGTGCGCGCGGCGGCGGCCGACCTGCTTGGCGCGTCGCCGAACGAGGTGGCGTTCGGCGCGAACATGACGTCGCTCGCCTTCCATCTCTCCCGCGCGATCGCGCCAACTATCGCGCCGGGCGACGAGATCGTCGTCACGGAGCTCGACCACCACGCGAACGTCGCGCCGTGGACGCGCCTCGCGGCGGAGCGCGGCGCCGTGATCCGCACCGTGCGCATGAACGTCGAGACGGGCGCGCTCGATTGGCCCGACCTCGAGCGGCATCTCACCGCCAAAACGAAGCTGCTCGCCATCGGCGCGTCGTCCAACGCCCTCGGCACCGTCACCGACGTGCGCGCCGCGACGGCGCTCGCCCACGAGCGCGGCGCGCGCGTGTTCGTCGACGCGGTGGCGTACGCGCCGCACACGCTGGTGGATGTGCGCGAGATCGGCTGCGATCTCCTCGCCTGTTCGGTGTTCAAGTTCTATGGACCGCACCTGGGCATCCTGTACGGAAAACACGATCTGCTCGCGGAGCTCGACGTCCCGAAGCTCGCGCCGGCTCCGTCGCAGGCGCCGGACCGGTGGGAAACCGGAACGCTCAACTTCGAGGCGCTCGCCGGCACCACCGCGGCGGTCGACTTCCTGGCGTCGCTCGGCGCCGGACGGTCGCGCCGCGCGCGGCTCGCGAGCGCATACGCTGCGATGCACGAGCGGAGCGCACCGCAGGCCGACGCGCTCTGGCGGGGGCTCGCGAGCATCCGCGGCGTCACGCTCTACGGGCCGCCGCCGAGCGATGCGGCGCGCACACCCATCGTGGCGTTCACGGTGCGCGGCGTGGACTCGCGCGATGTCGCGCTCGAGCTCGCCGCGCGCGCGGGGGTGTTCGCGTCGAACGGAAATTTCTACGCGAGCACGATCGCGGAGCGGATGGGACTGTCCCGCTCCGGATGGGTGCGTGCCGGGTGCGCCTGCTACACCACGAACGAAGAGGTCGACCGCCTCGTGGAGACGGTGCGCGCTATTTCGTCTTCGTCGTAACGAACGCTTTCTTCCGCGAGACTTCCTTCTTTTCCAGCCCCGCGAGAAACGGCTCGTACACCGAGCCGGGACTCCACAGCGTCCAGCCGTCGTAGCCCGCGTCGTACACGGCGCGCTTCTGCTCCTGGAGCTCGGCCGCACCGTACTTGGGCGCCATCCCCTTGAGTGAGAACGCCTGCAGCCATGGCCGCACGTGGTTGCCGGCGGCGATGCCGAGCTTCGCGTCGCGCTCGTGCGCGCGGTGGATCGCCGCGTACACGATCTTGTACGGGTCCGCGTTGGGACGCTCCACCCCGAACGATCCGTGCGGATAGTGCGACGGGTACACCATCGGCAGCAGCACGTCGGCGTGCGGCGCGAGCTCCTCCCACTGCTGCCCGATCTCGAGCGCGCCCGGCACCGTGGTCACGAGCCCGAAGATGTCCGCGGTGCAGCGAGCGCCGGCCGCGTGCACGCGCGGGCACGCCGCCCGGAAGAACTCGGCGAGCGCGTGCGGCTTGGTAATGCCGTTCGCGTCCTTGAACACCTGCTGCGGAAGGCTCTTGTACGGCTCGGGAAAGCGAATGTAGTCGAACTGCACCTCGCCGAAGCCGAGCCTGGCCATCTCCACCGCCACCCGAATGTCGTACTCCCAGATGCCGTGATCGTACGGATCCACCCACGTGAGCCCCTTCTTGTCACGCCACGGCGTGCCGTCCGGCTTCCGGATCACGTGCTGCGGATTGACGCGCGCGGCCACCGAGTCCTTGAACGTGACGATGCGCGCGATCGGGAGAATGTGGTGCGCGTGCAGCGTGTCGAGCAGCTCCTTCAAGTGCGGAATGCGTCCCGCGCTGCCGGCATTGCGCTTCACGAGCGTGTCGGACGACTCGAAGTTGAGCCCGAACTCGTCCTTCATGTCGATCACGAACGCGTTGATCTCTGTCGAGTCGGCGACCGCGATGAGCCCCGCCATCCGCTTCGGGCTCTGCGACGCCCACCGGTTCACGTACAGCGCGCGCACGATCTGCGAGTCGTCCGCGAAGGCACGCGCGAGCGAGTCTGATGCGCGCTGGCCCACGGTTGCCGCGCTCGCGGCGGCGCCGGCGGGGTGAGCGGGCTCCTGGGCGATGGCCGTACGATTTCCTTCACCTGCGCCGCAGGCCGCGAGCGTCAGGACGAGGAGGGGAATGCTGCGCATGTCGAGGGGATGGCTCTGCAGTGGGGGAAGGGTTGCTGCGCCGGGGAACCAGGCGCCGATAAATTACGACGAACCTGCCGCTTCCGTCACAGGCTATATTCCGCAGCGCATGTCACGCCGCATCATCGCCATCCTCGTTCTTCTCGCCGCCGCCTGCCGGCAGCCGCACCGCGCTCCCCCGGCAGGGGAGTTTCTCGTGCTCGCGGGCGACTCGACCTTCTGGGTGCACACCGGCGCCAAGGGGATTCGCGCGCGCGGGTCGCCGCTCCATCTCGCGCGCTTTCGCGGACGCTACTACGAGGTCTACATCACCGACGATGACCGCTCGTACACGGACGCGCTCATCGTCGGCCAGCAGATGTACAAGCGCGATCTCCTGAGCGACGATTCGGCGCTCGTCTTCGACGACACCACCATCACCGGCATCGCGCGCTGGTACGGCCGCTCGCATCCGCGCGACCATCCGCTCGAGGCGGACGAGGAGCCAGACGAGGAGCCGCACGTCACCGCGCAGAGCGAGCTGAATACGGTCGCCCAGCATGGCCAGTATCTCTCCTACGAGTACAAGGCGGATCTCACCGTGACCGGGAGCGAGGAGTGGCACACGGCGCGGCGGGGCGTGGTGGACCTGCGCGACGCCGCGATGCCCACCGTCGCCGACATCTTCGGCGCGCGCAACGGGCAGTACATCCTGCGGCGCGGGCGCACGCTTTTCGCGCAGGCGCGTGACTCGCTGCGCGCCTCGCACGACTCGGCGTCGCACGATGTGGCCCGCGCCATCGCCGACTTCCGCTTCGACGACGCGAGCTTCAACATCGCCGAGGTGGATGGCGGGCCGGCGGTGAAGTTCTACGCGCCCGGCCACGGCGCGCGCGCGGGCGGCTACGCGCTCCCGCTGCCCGCCATTCCGGTGTCGGCACCCGGCTGGTGGCAGGACGCCCGCGACGGCCTCCCGATGTCCAGGGAGGGGACCGCGATCCGATGGTCGCACGCGAGCTACTGCGTGCTCGCGCGCCCCACGCACGAGGACAGCGCGGTACTGTCGCTCGTCGACAGCGCGGGACACGAGTGGAAGATCGCCAATCTCCCCGCGCTGCCGCGCCGCATCTTTTGGGTGGACAGCACGAGCGCGGACAGCGCGACGCGCCACGCGCTCATGCGGGCGTTCGACGAGGCCGCGCTCTACTCCGACGACGTCCGCGCCGCATCGGCGCACGTGGCGCCGCGTCGCGCTCCCAGGCTGCGACTCGCGGGGAACGACCGCCCACGGCCGCGCGCGACGCCGCGCCGCCGCACCGCCCGCACCTCTCCGAGACCCCGCGCATGACCGCCCCCACGAAAACCCCCCGACAGTCCGAAGCCATCATCGCCGATCTCATGATGCCGCAGCACGCCAACGGGTTGAAGATCCCATCGGTATTCGGCGGCGTGATCATGAGCATGGTGGACCGCTGCGCCGCGCTGAGCGCGATGCGGCACGCCGGCGGTCAGGCCACCACGCTCTCGATCGACAAGATCCTGTTCAAGGAGCCGATCTGGGTGGGCGAGCTGGTGGAGATTCGTTCGCGCGTGGTGTTCGTGGGCACCACGTCCATGGCCGTGCTGGCCAACGTCTACACGGAGAACATCGCGCAGGGCACGCGCCGGCACGCCAACGAGTGCTGGCTCACCTTCGTGCACCTGGACGCCGACGGGAAACCGGCGCCGGTGCCACGGCTGTCGCTCGAGACGGCGGAGGACCGGCTCCTCCACGAGGTTGCGGAGCGGCGCCGAGCGCAGTCTCTCTCGGAACGCCGGTGACCGCTGGGGCGGTCAGCGCGCCTCGATGTCGCGCTCGCCCGGCACGCTTCGCGTCGCGCGACCCTCGCCCGGATGTGCCTTCGCTTCGTTGAACCGGTTCCCCTTCAGCTTGATCTCCTCCACGAAAGCGGCGAACTGCTCGGTCGTCTGCTCGTCCGCGATTCCCGGAATCAACCCCTTCACGAGCGTCAGCCGCTCGGCCAGGGTGAGACGATTCGCGTTGTCCACCAATCGGCGGAGCTCGGGATGATTCATCCAGTCGGTTCGGCTGCTCGTGGTCATCTGGTGCTCCCCTGGTTGCGTGCGCTTCGACCCCCGAACAGGGGCGTAACGCGCATCTTCATGCTTCGTGCCCGCTCAAGTCGCCAACCGGTCGCGCCGATACTCATAAGGTGTCGGATCCCCTGATCGCTCCCGTCGGCGCACCCCAGCCCCGCGACTCCCGATGGCGCCACCGGCTGCCGGGTGCCGTCGCCGTCGCCGTCGTCTGGCTGGCAATCTACGCGACGTCCCGCGTTCTCGCCGACAACCAGCTCCTGTCCACGCGCCCGGCGATCTGGCTCGACGCCGCATGCTTCGCGCTCGTCGACGTGGCGTCGGTGGTGTGGGCGATCCACGCCGCCATGGCCAAGCGGGAGTCTCGCGCCACCCGCCTGGCGTGGATGCTTCTGGCGTGCTCCGCGATCGCGAACACCCTCACCACCTCCGTGTGGTCCGTCCGGGAGATCGTCCATCACGATGAGCTGATGCCGTGGTGGAGCAATCTGGTGTACTCGGCGAACTACCTGTTCGCGCTCGCCGGACTGCTCCTCTTCCCGAGCGCGCCGCGCAAACGCTCCGAGCGCATCACCTTCTCGTTCGACGTCGCGACCGTCACGCTCACGGGCGGATTGCTCTTCTGGTACCTCTGCGTTCGCGACAACGCCTTCACGGCCGCCACGACGTTCGCCGACAAGGTGTTCTACATCGCCTTCCCCGCGGCCGATCTGATCCTGCTCGTGGCCGCCGCCTTCCTGCTGGTGCGCGCTGTTGATGACCGGTCACGCCGAGTGTTCCGGTTCATCGCGTTCGCGGAGCTGTGCGGAGCGATCGGCGACTTCGCCAACGGCTATCTCTCCGCGGCCGGGAAGTACAGCACCGGCGCGGTGCCGGAAACGCTCTGGATGGCGGGCGGCGTCTGCATGGTGCTCGCGGCGATGTACCAGCGTTCCGAGGCGGAGGAGCCGGGAACGACATCGCCGATGACGCGGTGGGTGGCCGAGCTTCCCTTCGTCGCCGTGGGCGCGACGTTCATCGTGATGCTCCTGGCCCTCCACGACCAGTGGCACGGGATGGTGACGGGGGTGGGCATCACGGCCGTGGTGATCACGGCGCTCGCCATCGTGCGACAGCGCCTCTCGGCGCAGGAGTACGCGCGCGTGATGCAGGAGCGGGCGGCGCAGGACTCGCGATTCCGGTCGCTCATCCAGTATTCGAGCGACATCGTGCTCGTGCTCGACGCCTCGCTCACCGCGTCATACGTGAGCCCGTCCGTGACGCACGTGCTCGGCCGCGAGGCGGACGAGGTACGCACGCTCTCGATCCTGCCGTGGATAGCGGACACGGACCGGCAATTCGCCCGCGAGGCGCTCGAGCGCATCTCCACCACGCCGCGGGCGACCGACACGCTCTCCTGCGAAATGCTGCACGCCGACGGCTCGGCGCGCCGAATGGAGATCGTGGCGAGCAATCTGCTCGATGATCCGGCGGTGATGGGCCTCGTGCTCAACTGCCGTGACGTCACGCGCCGCATCGCGCTCGAGGAGCAGCTGCAGCACGCGCAGAAGCTCGAGGTCGTGGGGCGGCTCGCCGGCGGCATCGCGCACGACTTCAACAACCTGCTCATGGTCATCGGCGCGAACGCGGAGTTCGTGCTGGGCGATGACAGCGACCACGCGGCCACGCGCGATGCCGCGCAGGAGATCAGGGACACCACCAAGCGCGCGGCGGCGCTCACGAAGCAGCTGCTCGCGTTCAGCCGCCGGCAGGACGCGCGCCCCGTCGTCATGAATCCGAACGTCGTCGTGAGCCACGTGGAGCGGATGCTCGTGCGCCTCATGCAGCACGCGGCGCGATTCGAGATCGACCTCGCGGCCGCGCCCGACTGCATCGAGATCGATCCCGGCCAGCTCGAACAGGCGCTGCTGAACCTCGCGGTGAACGCCCGCGACGCGATGCCCAACGGCGGGCTGCTCACCATTCGCACCCGCAACGTCGAGGTCGCCGAGCGGATGCGGATCGCGCGAGGGGTGCTCACGCCGGGGCGCTACGTGGCGATCAGCGTGCAGGACAACGGATCGGGGATGAGCGAAGAGGTGCAGCACCGCATCTTCGAGCCGTTCTTCACCACGAAGGCCATCGGCTCCGGAACCGGCCTGGGGCTCGCGATGGTGCTCGGCGTCGTGCAGCAGGCGGGCGGCCAGGTGAAGGTCGAGAGCACGCTCGGACGTGGCACCACGTTCACGCTCTATCTTCCCGCGGCGACGCAAACGGCGGCGGCCGCCGAGCACGTCGTCGACGCCGGCGTGCTGCGTGGCTCGGGACGCATTCTCGTGGTCGACGACGAAGAGGGCGTGCGGATGGTGCTGCAACGGCTGCTCCGCCGCATGGGCTACGAGGTGGAGACGGTTGGCGATGCCGCAACGGCGCTCGCGCTGCTCGGCATGCAGCCGCTGCGCTTCGATCTCGTGCTCTCCGACATCCTGATGCCCGACAAGACGGGGCTCGAGCTGGCCGCCGAGCTGCTCGAGGCGCGCGTTCCGGTGGGGATCGTGCTCATGACCGGCTTTGCGGACAGCGCCACGGTGCGCGAGGCGACCGAGATGCGGCGGCTCCCCGTGCTGCGCAAACCGTTCGAGATCGACCAGCTCGCGGCGATCGTGCAGAGCGTGCTGCCGCCCGCGATGTCCGGCCGGCGGGTGTCCTGATCGCGGCCCCTTGCCGCACCGCCGTCGGGGACCGCAACATTCGCGACAGATGAAAACGTTCACGCTCGCCGATGCCAACCGCACGCTTCCGCTGGTCAGCCGCATCGTGCGCGACCTCGTCGAGCGCTACCCACGCTGGCGCGAGCTCGTGGACGAGTACGAGCTCATGACCTCGAGCCAGCGTGCCGACGCGCCCGACCCTCGCGCGACGCTGCTCGAGCGCCAGGTGACGGCGCTCGCCCGCGAGATCGACGGCTACATTCACGAGGTGACCGAGCTCGGTGCGGAGGTTCGCAATCCGCTGGACTCCGGACTCGTGGACTTCCCCGGCGTCCACGACGGCCGGCCCATCTTTCTCTGCTGGCGGCTCGGCGAGGAAGCCATCGAGCACTGGCACGAGCGGGACGGTGGATTCGCCGGCCGGCAGCCCATCGACACACTTCTTTTCGCGGACCGATGAAGACGCGCACATACACGTCGCCGGATGGCACGCAGTGGACGGTCGAGATCATGCTCCCCGGAGCGACGAACGCGATGATCGTGTTCGAGCATCCGGACGGCAGCACGTCGCGGCTCGATCGCTACAACTGGGTGAACATCGCCGGACCGGGCGCCCGCAACGTGACGGCTCGCGCCGAGGCGTCGGCGGTGATGCGCGAGCTCACGGAAGCGCAAATCGCGCTGCTCTTCCGGCGCTCGATGCCGATCAACACGACCGTCAGCGTCGAGGCGGGCTGACGCTGCGCGCCGCGGGCTGGTCGGCGCTCGCCGACGCCGCTTCGCCGCGCTCCTCCGAAAAGGGAACGTCGATCTCCATTCCGTCGCGGGCGAGCACCGTCTCGTCGAACGCCTCGCGCGCCTCGCGGAGCAGCTCGCCTGGATCGCGCGAGTAGCGCGCCGAGAAGTGCGTGAGGGCGAGACGCCGCACGCCCGCGGCGGCGGCCACGCGCGCCGCCTCGAGCGCGGTGGAGTGTCCCGTCTCCGCGGCGCGCACCGCCTCCTCCTGCGCGAACGTCGCCTCGTGGATGAGCAGGTCCGCGCCGCGCGCGGCCTCGATGGTCGCCTCGGCGGGGCGCGTGTCGCCGGAGAGCACGACCTTGCGTCCGGATCGACGAGGACCCACGAGCGCCGACGGCTCGATCACGCGTCCGTCGTCGAGCGTCACCGCCTCGCCGCGATGGATTCTTCCCCACAGCGGGCCCTCCGGGATGCCGAGCGTGCGCGCGACGTCGGGATCGAAGCGGCCCTTCCGGTCATCCTCCACGAGCGCGTAGCCCATCGAGAGCTCGCCCGCGTGCGCGGCCGGGAAGGGGATGATCGAGTAGCCGTCGCGCGCGATGCGCTGTCCCGGTGCGAGCTCGGTGATCTCGACGGGAAATCCCACGCGGTCTACGCCGAAGTGCGCCGCGCCGCGCAGCACGCGGGTGGCGCCGCGCGGTCCCCACATGCGCATCGGCTCCGTACGCCCCTGCAAGGCGAGCGTGCGAAAGAGCCCGATCACGCCGATGATGTGATCGCCGTGGAAATGGGTGATGAACACATCGTTCAGCGCGAACGAGATGCCGTACCGCATCATCTGCCGCTGCGTTCCCTCGCCGCAGTCGAACAGCAGCGTCTCGCCCTCGCGGATGACCGCGATTGAGGAGACGTTGCGCTCGACGGTGGGGCGCGCGGCGCTGGTTCCGAGGAAGCGTACGGAGAGTGACATCCCCGGAATATATCCGGCCGGGCGGCTAGACCGTCTGCGCCCGCGCGGCAACGACCTCGGCGTGGCGCGAAGCGTCGATGTTGCCTCCGCTCAGCACCACCGCCACCGGACCGTCCGGCTTGTAGATCTTCTTCTGCAGCAGCGCGGCGACGCCCACGGCGCCGGAACCCTCGACCACTAGCCCCTCTTCGCGGTCGAGCCACGCGATCGCCATGGCGATCTCCTCTTCGGTGACTACCGCGAGCACGTCGAGCGCATGCCGTCCGACGTCGAGCGCGAAGTCGTCGATGTCGCCAGACAGGCCGTCGGCGAGGGTGGGCTCGTGCCCCACCGGAACCACCGCGCCCGCCTCGAGGGCGAGCGCCATCGCGTTGGTGAGATTTCCCTGCGCGCCGGCGATTCTCACGGCGGGTGCGACAGCGCGCAGCAGGCTGCCGAATCCGGCGAGCAGTCCCGCGCCGCCCACGGGCACGAGCACCGTGCGAACCTCGGGCAGCTGCTCGAGGATCTCGAGCGCCGCGGTGCCCTGGCCCGCGATCACCGTGGCATCGTTGCACGGGTCGATGAAGGCGAGCCCCTTCTCGCGCGCGAACTCGATCGCGCGCGCGTGCGCGATGTCGTAGTTGTCCGACTCGGCGTTCACTGTCGCGCCGAGCTTCGCGATGCCGTCGCGCTTCACCGCGGGAGCTGTGCGCGGAACGAAGATCGTGGCGGGAATGCCGAGCGCGCGGGCGGCGTACGAGATGCCGAGGCCGTGGTTGCCGGCGGAGGCCGCGACGATGCCGCGCGCGCGCACCGATGCGTCGAGCGAGGCGAGGGCGTTGTACGCTCCGCGCAGCTTGAACGAGCCGGTGATCTGCTGGCACTCGAGCTTGAGATGGACGTCGGTTCGCACAACGGCCGAGAGCGCCGCGGAATGGCGGAGGGGGGTGCGGCTCGCGGTGCCCCGAATGCGCTCGGCGGCGGCGTAGACGTCGTCGGAGCGGAGGGAGTCGAACATGGGGAGATCGTATCCCGGGCGCGGGGGAACGGCAAGCGATGTTACCCGGGGGAACTTTGCGCGTCTTTCGAGCGTATGTCTGTACGTGCAGTGTGCTTGACTCGCTCCTCCTTCGCGTATTAGTTTTGGCTTCGTGAGGGGAGCCCCGAGCGATCGGGGCTTTTTCATAGAGCGGGCAGGGCCGATGGCCCTGATGCGTTCTTCGCTCGCGGGGCTGTAGCTCAGCTGGGAGAGCGCTGCATTCGCATTGCAGAGGTCAGGGGTTCGAGCCCCCTCAGCTCCATGAAGAGCCAGCTTTCCCGGCTCCGACATTATCGCGATGGTTTGCGCCCTGGTACGGTAGGACGCAGAGTTCCAATGGCCAGGTGCCGCATCCACCGCGTATGAATTTGCCCGCCGCTGTTCGGTAGGACGCAGAGTTCCAATGACGGCGTGCGTGGCACAGATACACTGATAAACGCCCGGCGAGAATTCGCTGGGCGTTTCGTGTTTTCGGGCGCACGGTGCCAGAGCTACCCCCCGCCTTGCGCCGGACCGCCGGCGCGTGCATCGTTCCACTCACATGGTGAGTACTCATCACGTGAGGTAACGATGGCCGACCGCTCGCTCGGACTCCTCCAGGGCACCGTCGATGTCCTGATCCTCAAGACCCTCTCCTGGAACCCGCTCCACGGGTTCGCGATC
>Ga0207707_10001381_pt1 | contig 22531 bp, 18 predicted proteins | sample KBSC83BmetaG_FD_184336 | JGI IMG/M metagenome (GOLD analysis project Ga0207707, IMG submission 184336) | Corn rhizosphere microbial communities from Kellogg Biological Station, Michigan, USA - KBS C8-3B metaG (SPAdes) (version 2) | ecosystem: Host-associated > Plants > Roots > Rhizosphere ...
AGGATGAGTAACAGTCATTGCTTCGGCAATTTTGCCTTCAATGCATACAGCGCCTCCAGCGCGTCGCGGGGCGACATCTCGTCGGGATGCAGCGCCCTTAACGCTTCGATCAGCTGCTCGGCCTCGTTCGGCGGCGCCACTTCAGTTGCGGCGCGTGACGGCACCGCAAACAGCGGCAGGTCGTCGGCCAATGCGCGTGCGGTCTGGCCGCGGTCCTGCGCTTCGAGTTTCGCCAGCACCGATTTGGCGCGCGCAATGACCGGCACAGGAAGTCCTGCGAGCTTCGCCACCTGAATGCCGTAGGAGCGGTCGGCCGAGCCCGGCAGCACTTCGTGCAGGAACACCACGTCGCCCTGCCACTCCTTGACCCGCACGGTGGCGTTGAACAGCCGCGGCAGTTTGGCCGACAGCGCGGTGAGTTCATGGTAGTGCGTGGCGAACAGCGTCCGGCAGCGGTTGCTCTCATGCAGATGCTCGATCGCCGCCCATGCGATCGACAGGCCGTCGAAGGTCGCGGTGCCCCGGCCGATTTCGTCGAGAATGACCAGCGAGCGCTCGCTGGCCTGATTGAGGATGACCGCGGTCTCCACCATCTCCACCATGAAGGTAGAGCGGCCCCGCGCCAGGTCATCGGCGGCGCCAACGCGAGAAAACAACCGGTCGACGATGCCGATCCGCGCCCGTGTCGCGGGGACAAAACTGCCGATCTGCGCCAGCAGCGCGATCAGCGCGTTCTGCCGCAGGAAAGTCGACTTGCCCGCCATGTTCGGGCCGGTGATCAGCCAGATCTGACCCGACGTCTGTCCCGGCCCCGGCGAGAGGTCGCAGGCATTGGCAATGAACGGTTGCCCGTCGCGCTTCAGCGCCTGTTCGACCACCGGATGCCGGCCGCCTTCGATGGCAAAGCTCAGCGAGGTAACGACCTCGGGCCGCACATAATTGTCGTCGACCGCGAGTTTCGCCAGCGCGGTCGCGACGTCGAGCAGCGCGAACGCATGCGCGGCGGCGCGCAAGTCCTCGCTGGCGGCTGTGGCAAGCGCGCAGAGCCGGTCGAAGATTTCCAATTCCAGTCCGAGCGCGCGGTCGCCGGCGTTGGCGATCCTGGCTTCGATCTCGCCGAGTTCCGCGGTCGTAAAACGGGTTTGTCCGGCCAGCGTCTGGCGATGAATGAAGGTCGCATTCAGCGGCGGCGCCATCAGTTTGTCGCCATGCTGCGCGGTGACTTCGACGAAGTAACCGAGCACGTTGTTGTGGCGGATCTTCAGGCCCTTGACGCCGGTCTCGTCGGCGTAGCGCGCCTGCATCGCGGCAACCACGAGGCGCGATGCGTCGCGCAAATTGCGGGTCTCGTCCAGCGCGGCCTCATAGAATTCGCGAACGAAACCGCCGTCGCGTTTTATCAAGGGTAGTTGCTCGGCCAGCGCGCGTTCGAATTCGCGCGCAAGCTCCCGCGAGGGGCGCCGCAACGCCTCCATGATCGCGACGATCTCCGGCGGCGGTTCTTCAAGCCGCGCGAGCCGTGCCAAGGCTTTATCGGCCGCAAAAATACCGTCGCGCAATCCGGCGAGGTCGCGCGGCCCGCCGCGCCCGACGGACAATCGCGCCAGCGCGCGCGACATGTCGGGCGCCGTCCGCAGCGTGGTTCGGATTTCGTCGCGAACCGCACTGTCCGCAACGAAGGCCGCGATCGCATCGAGCCGCCGCGCGATGGCGGCAGTTTCGGTCAGCGGCGCCGCCAGCCTCTGGGCGAGCAGGCGCGATCCGGCCGGGGTCACGGTGCAGTCGATGGCATCCAGCAGCGATCCGCGCCGCTCGCCGGCCAGCGTCCGGGTCAATTCGAGATTGGCGCGGGTGGCCGGGTCGATTGCCATGGTGGTGCCGGCGGCTTCGCGCGACGGCGGCGACAGCGGCGGCCGTTTGCCGACTTGGGTGCGGTCGATATAGGTGACGGCGGCGGCGGCGGCGGTAGCCTCCAGCCGCGACATCGCGCTGAGGCCGTCCATGGTGGCGACCGCAAAATAATCGCAGAGCCGTCGTTCCGCGGTGGCGCTGTCGAACACGTCGCGGGTCAGCGGCGTCACCGCCGGCAATTCGCGCAACAGCGGTCCCAGATCGGGATCGCCATAGAGCGCGTCGGTGACGATGGCCTCGTTGGGATTGATGCGCGAAAGCGTCGCCGCAAGTTCGCCAGTCGAGCATTCGGTGACGATGAACTCCGCGGTCGAAATGTCGATCCAGGCGAGCCCGATGCGGTCGGCGCCCGCCGAGCCGCGGGCGCGCGCGATCGCCAGCAGATAATTGTTGGTCCTGGCATCGAGCAGGGTGTCTTCGGTAAGCGTGCCCGGCGTCACCAGCCGCACCACGTCGCGGCGGACTACGCTCTTGTTGCCGCGGGCGCGGGCTGCTGCGGGATCCTCCATCTGCTCGCACACCGCGACGCGATGGCCCGCTTCGATCAGGCGATGCAGGTAATCGTCGGAGCGCTCCACCGGCACGCCGCACATCGGGATATCCATGCCCTGATGCTTGCCGCGTTTGGTGAGCATGATGCCGAGCGCGCGCGAAGCGATTTCGGCATCCTCGAAGAACAGCTCGTAGAAATCGCCCATCCGGTAGAACAGCAGCAGCCCGGGATTAGCGGCCTTGATCTCGAGATATTGTTCCATCATCGGCGTGACGCGCGCTTCGGCGGCTGGCGCGGCGTCTGATGGCACGGGAACGGATTGCTGGATCGTCATTGGCTGCGCAAACTACAAAATTTTGCCGTCCGATCCTATCGGTTTGCCGCCGCCATGCATGTTTTCCACGCCCTCGGCCGCCCATCGCAGCCACCCCGGACCTGCGGGCATAACGGACCTCACGCGAATGCGCCGCAGGACGCGAAAGCGTCAATTGACCTGCCGCAGCCCCGCTCCTAAAACTCGCCATCATTCCGGCCGTTCTGCGCGGAAACGCGGCATTCAGGGAGAGATTCAATGCGCGATGTGTTTGTTTGCGATGCCGTGAGAACCCCGATCGGCCGCTTCGGCGGTTCGCTGGCCAAGGTGCGCGCCGACGATCTGGCGGCCGCCCCGATCAAAGCCCTGATGGCGCGGCATCCCGAGCTCGACTGGTCGGAGGTCGATGAGGTCTATTTCGGCTGCGCCAACCAGGCCGGCGAGGACAACCGCAACGTGGCGCGGATGGCGCTGCTGCTGGCGGGCCTGCCGGAATCGGTTCCCGGCCTCACGCTCAATCGCCTCTGCGCCTCGGGGCTGGATGCGGTCGGCGCCGCCGGGCGCGCGATCCGGGCCGGCGAGATCGATTTTGCGATTGCCGGCGGCGTTGAATCGATGACGCGGGCGCCGTTCGTGATGGGCAAGGCGCCGGAGGCATTTTCGCGCTCGGCGGATATTTACGATACCACCATCGGCTGGCGCTTCATCAATCCGCTGATGAAGGCGCAATACGGCGTCGATGCGATGCCCGAGACCGGCGAGAACGTCGCCGAGGAATTCCAGGTGTCGCGGGCCGATCAGGACGTATTCGCGATCCGCTCGCAGCAGCGCGCCGGACAGGCCATCGCATCGGGCTATTTCGCGGAAGAAATCACGCCGGTTTCGGTGCCCGGCGGCAAAGCCGGGCCTGTCAGCGTCGACAAGGACGAACATCCGCGCCCCGAGACCACGCTCGAAGGCCTGACGAAATTGAAGCCGATCGTGCGCAATCCCGGCACGGTAACGGCCGGCAACGCCTCCGGCGTCAATGACGGCGCAGCCGCAATGATCCTTGCCTCGGAAGCTGCGGTGAAGAAGCACGGGCTGACGCCGCGGGCGCGGATTCTCGGCCTCGCCTCGGCCGCGGTGCCGCCGCGCATCATGGGCATCGGTCCGGTGCCGGCGACGCGCAAGCTGATGGAGCGGCTGGGGCTGAAGATCAGCGATTTCGATTTGATCGAGCTCAATGAGGCCTTTGCCAGCCAAGGCATAGCGTGCCTACGACAGCTGGGTGTCAAGGAGGATGCCGATTTCGTCAACCCGCATGGCGGCGCCATCGCGCTCGGTCATCCCCTGGGCATGAGCGGCGCGCGGCTGGCGATGACCGCGGTGCACGGCATGGAAAAGCGCGGGGGAACGCGCGCGCTGGCGACGATGTGCGTCGGCGTCGGACAGGGCGTCGCGATGGCGATCGAGAAGCTGAATTAAATAGGTCCCTCATCCTGAGGAGCGGCCACTTGGCCGCGTCTCGAAGGATGAGGAATAACTCTCATGGTTCGAGACGGCGCTGAAGACGCGCCTCCTCACCATGAGGGCGCAGGCAGGAGTTACAGATGACACTCGCCTACCCCATCGCAAGCAATGCGGCGCATCCGGCGCGGTTGTCGCCGGCATACCGCAGCACGATCAAGCGATCGCCGCAAAAGCCGCTGATCCCCATGCGCCACACGCTGTCGGAACTTACCGGACCGGTCTACGGCCACGAGACGGTGCGCGAGAACGACAGCGATCTCACCACCCAGCACAAGGGTGAGCCGCTCGGCGAGCGCATCATCGTGCACGGCCATGTGCTGGATGAAGACGGCCGCGGCGTGCCCAATACGCTGCTCGAGATCTGGCAGGCCAATGCCTGCGGCCGTTACATCCATGTCGTCGATCAGCACCCCGCGCCGCTCGATCCCAACTTCACCGGGGCGGGCCGCGCGCAGTCCGATAGCAATGGTTACTACAAGTTCGTCACGGTAAAACCCGGCGCCTATCCCTGGGGCAACCATCACAACGCCTGGCGGCCGGCCCATATCCATTTCTCGGTGTTCGGCCACTCCTTCGTGTCGCGGCTGGTGACGCAGATGTATTTCCCCGGCGATCCCCTGTTCGAATTCGATCCGATCTTCAATTCGGTGCCGGATGAGAAGGCGCGGATGCGGATGGTTTCGTCATTCGATCTGGAAAACACCCAGCCGGAATGGGCGCTGTGCTACCGCTTCAATATCGTGCTGCGCGGCCGCGGGGCCACACCGATGGAGACGAAATAGTGGTGGGAACCAAAGCCCAGGGGATTACGCCATCGCAGACCGTCGGTCCGTTTTTCAAATACGGGCTGACGCCGGACGGCAAATACGACTGGAACGACGCCTTCACCAACAACCTCGTCACGGCGGACGCATCCGGCGAACGCATCCGGATAGAAGGGCGAGTGTTCGACGGCGACGGGCAGCCGGTCCCCGATTGCATGCTGGAGATCTGGCAGGCCGACGCGCAGGGCCGCTTCAGCGATCCCAAGGACAAGCGGGCGTTGCCGAATTCGGCGTTTCGAGGGTTCGGCCGCTGCGGCACCGACGCCAACGGCGATTATGCGTTCGACACCATCAAGCCTGGCTCGGTGCCCGATCCCGACGGCAAGCCACAGGCGCCGCATATTCTGCTGGCGATTTTCGCGCGCGGCATGCTGCTGCACAACTATACGCGGATTTATCTGGACGGCGAGGCGGCCAATGCCGCCGACCCCGTGATGGCGCTGGTGCCCACGGAGCGCCGCGGCACCTTGATCGCCAAGGGCCAGCCGGGCAACGGCAACGCGGTCTATCGTTTCGACATCCGCCTGCAGGGCGACAACGAGACGGTGTTTTTCGATATTTGAGATTTCCCCTTCGTCATGGCCGGGCTTGACCCGGCCATCCATCTGTTTCGAAAAGGCTTCTTGCGAAGATTGATGGATACGCGGGTCAAGCCCGCGTATGACACACTGGTGATGTGGCATGGTGCGTTGCCTCATGGGGGATCATCAATGATAACAGATTCCTTGCCGCCTGCGGCGAATGCGGACCATCTCACCGGTGCCCTGCGAAAGGCCGGTGTGCTCGGCGATGGCCGCGTCCGAGATGTCGTGGTGAAGAGTTCGCGCGACACAATCGTATCGCACATCATCCGGCTGGACCTGAGCTACGACGGTCCAGCTAACGACGCGCCGCGATCGGTGATCCTCAAGATAGCGCATTCCAATTACGCAAGCACGTTGTGGAATGCCGGCCGCCAGGAAGTTGCTTTCTACACGGAGGTCGCCCCGTTGATGTCGGCGCACCTGACCCCGCGCTGCTTCGAGGGCAGTTGGAACGCAGAAACCCATGCCTGGCATCTCCTGCTCGAAGATTTGACAGATTCACACCACATCGCGACCGTCTGGCCTTTGCCTCCCACCTTCAAGCACTCCAAATTAATTGTCCGCGCGCTGGCGAGCGCGCATGCCGAGTGGTGGGACCACCCGCGTCTGGGTAACTCCGTCGGTGCGTGGTTGGATACTGAAGTCATGAACCAAATTATGCAGCAATTCGCCGAGCATTTCGGGCGTTTCGCCGATCAGGTTGGCGATCGTCTGCCGGATGAGCGGCGCGATCTGTATCACCGCTTGATCGATGCTGCACCCCGACTGACGCAACGGTACCACTCGCGCCGCAACGTCACCATCGCTCATGGCGATGCGCATGTCTGGAATTTCCTGCTGCCGCAAGACCCCGCGCGCAATGATGTCCGACTGTTCGATTTCGATCAATGGCGCATCAATGTGGGGTCTCATGACCTCGCCTACATGATGGCGCTGCAATGGTATCCCGATCGCAGGCGGTTGATGGAACGGCCGCTGCTGGACTGCTATCACGAGACACTTCTGGCCCATGGGGTGCGCGGCTACGATCGCCGCGCACTTGACGAAGACTATCGCCGGTCGGTGCTGTGGCACATCACGAATCCGGTTTGGCAATGGACGGCAGGCATCCCGCCGGTTATCTGGTGGAATAATCTGGAGCGGATTTTTATGGCGGTCGACGACCTCGACTGCCGTGAGCTGCTTGATTGAATCCGGTCTACTCGATCACCGCATGTTCCGGGGCCAGCGACTGCTTGCGCAAGGCGGCCTTGGTGGAACCGATCATGATCGCTAGGGGAATCGCGCACAGCGTGAAGATCATCACCATCTGGTAGTCCTGCGAGAAGGCAATGATCTGTGCCTGCAGGTTGACCATGACGTCCATCATGGCGCGCCCCTTGTCGGTGCTCATGTCGATCATGCTCCGCACGTCGGGCATCTGCATCGCATGGTTGAACGGATTGACGTGCTGCGACAGGATCGCGTAGGTCCGCCGCGAGCCTTCCGTCAATTGCGCGATCACGACGGAAATGCCGATCGAAGAGGCGACGTTGCGCATCAGGGTCAGCATCGAGGTGCCGTCGGTGCGCAGATGGTTGGGCAGCGTCAGGAACGCCACCGTGGAGAGCGGCACGAACACCAGCCCGAACCCGAAGCCCTGGACGATGCTCAGGGTCACGATCTCCGGAACCCCGGTCTGGTCGGTCCAGCCGGTCATGTAGAACAGCGAGAGGCAGGTCAGGCTGAGACCGCAAACGATCAGCGTCCGCGCCTCGATATATCGCATCAGCCGGCCGACCAGCATCATCGCGACAAAAGTGCCGCAGCCGCGGCTCGCCAGCAACAGGCCCGCGGTGATGATCGGATAGCCGATCACGTTCTGCAAATACGGCGAGGACAGCGCCATGGTCGAGAACAGCACCAGGCCCATGACAGCCATGAACACGCAGCCGCCGATGAAATTCTTGTCCTTGAAGATCGCGAACTGGATGAACGGCCTTGAGGTCGTGAACGAATGCGCGAAGAAATAATAGAAGCCGGCGATCGAGACGATGAATTCGGCGATGATCTCGTTGGATTCGGTCCAGCCGAGCTGTTCGCCGCGGTCGAGCGCGATCTGCAAGGCGCCGATGCCGACCGCGAGCGCCAGGAATCCGAACCAGTCGAAGCGCAGCTCGCGATTCTTTTTGGTCTCGTCCATGAAGACCAGCAGGCCGAGCACGGTGAAGATGCCGAACGGCAGGTTGACGAAGAACACCCAGTGCCAGGAATAGGTCTCGGTCAGCCAGGCCCCGAGCGACGGCCCCATGATCGGGCCCATCATCACGCCCATGCCCCAGATCGACATCGCCTTGGCGCGCTCATGCAGCGCATAGGAGTCGAGCATCACCGCCTGCGACAGCGGCACCAGCGCGGCGCCACACATGCCCTGCAGCAAACGAAACAGCACCATCTGATTGATGTCCTGGGCCAGCCCGCACAGCACGGAGGCGATCGTAAAGCCGCCCGAGCACAGGATGAAGATCCGCTTGCGCCCAAAGCGGTTGGCGATCCAGCCCACCGGCGCGGTCATGATCGCGGCCGCGACGATGTAGGAGGTCAGCACCCAGTTGATCTGGTCCTGCGACGCCGACAACGTGCCCTGCATATAGGGCAGCGCGACATTGGCGATGGTGGTGTCCAGCGCCTGCATGATGGTCGCGGTCATGGCGCAGATCGTCACCATGTTGCGGCGCAGGCCGGGAACCGCGATCGGGGCTGCAGCCGAAGTCGACATGATCGGCTAGTCCTGGTTGGCCACCGCGGGCGAGAAGCCGAGCAGGGTCGCGAGCGAACGGCGATGGTTGGTGTCGATCGACGTATAGGCGCTCATGCCGGCCTTCAGCTTCTGGACGTATTTGTCATTGCTGTCGAAATAGATGCGCACCGGGATCCGCTGCACTACCTTGACGAAGTTGCCGGTGGCGTTCTGCGGCGGCAGGATCGCAAATTGCGCGCCGGTGCCGGGGCTGAGCGAACCGACGGTGCCCTTGAAGACATGATTGGGGAAGGCATCGACGTCGATGGTGACGGGCTGGCCGACGGCGACATAGGTGAAGTCCGATTCCTTCGGGTTGGCATCGACCCACGGTTTTGAGGTATCGATGACGCTGAACACCGGCGTGCCGGCGACGACGAAGCGGCCGAGTTGAATCTGATCGACCTGGGTTGCGATGCCAGGCATCGGCGCGCGCACCGTGGTCAAATCGAGGTTGCGCTGGGCGTCGTCGAGCGCGGCCTTGGCCTGCATGTAAGCCGGAAACTGTTCGAGCGGCAGCTCGGGGTTGCCGAGCAGCTGATTGAGGGCGTTCGAGTTTTGCTGCTTGACCAGTTGCGACTGGGCCTGCGCGGTGACCAACGCGGTGGCGCTGTTGTCGAGATCGAGCTGCGATCCGGCGGAACTCTTGACCAGCGCGGATTTGCGCTCGACGTCGCGCTGCTTGATGGCGATGCCGGAATTGATGATGTCGATGGTCTGCGAATAAAGCTTTACGTTGGCGACGAGGGTGTCGTGGCTGGTCTTGGCATCGTCCAGCTTGGCGCGCGCCTGCGCCAGGGCCAGCTGAAACGGCACCGGATCGATCTGGAACATGACGTCGCCGGTTGCGACCGACTGGCCTTCCTTGACGGCGACGCTGATGATCTTGCCGGAAATATCGGGCGTGATCAGAACCTTCTGTGCGCCGACATAGGCGTCGTCGGTGGTCACGTAGCGGCCGCCATTGAGATAGAAGGTCAGCCCGGAAATCAGCGCCACCAGCGGCAACACCACCAGCAAAAGCACGCGACGGTAACGCCGCATGGCGGCCATCAAGCGGCGGCGCGGCTCCGCGGCAATCTTGATCCGGGGCTTCGGCGGATTGCTTTTCTGGTCGGGCGGAAATTTCAGGACGGGATCAGCCAAAGCGCTGCTCCTTCTTTGGAGGTTCACCGGCTGGATTTTGAATGGCGTTGCGCACGTTTTCCTTGATCGCTTCCAGTTGGTCGAGCAGGCGATGGGCGTCGGACGGATTGATGCCTTCGAGCGCGGTTGCCGTCAGCTCGGAGCGCAGCCCGCCCAGTTTGCCCAGCAACGGGCGCGCAGCCTTGCGCAGATAGAGGCGGTTGACGCGGCGGTCGGTATCATCGCCGCGGCGTTCGATCCAGTCGTTATCGCACAGACGATCGATCAGTCGGGTCAGGGTAATCGGCTGCATTTCCATCTGTTCCGCGAGTTCCGACTGTTTCAGGCCCTCGTTGCGCTCCACCTTGGCCAGCACCGCCCATTGCGCCCGGGTAATGCCATAGCGCGCCGCCTGTTTGTCGGCGTAGGCGCGCACCAGCCGCTGCAATTCGCCGAGCGTAAACAGGAAGTTCATATCCACGGAACCGCGGGCCATGCGCGTCGCCTCCATAAGCTTGCGATATAATAAGCTAGCTTATGAATTTTTGCCACAGCAGCTTAATGGAGGGCTGACCCGCCGGCAGCACATGGCTTGAGCCGGCTTCAGCAAGCTCGCCCAGCGGGATTGGGGATCGCCCGCCGAAATGCTACACATTGCTGCGGTGCAAATTGTCAATCGGGATTAGACCGACCGGACCGGCCGCGCTACATGATTGCGAGATGACCCTGACCAAACCGACATTTCCCGCGCCCGACCACGATCACCACCGCTGCACCGCGGACGCGATGGATCATGCCGAACGGGTTTGCGAGCGGCGGGCGCAGAAATTCACGCCGATCCGGCGCCAGGTGCTGCAGGCGCTGTTGTCCAGCCATCGCCCGCTCGGCGCCTATGAAGTGATCGATGAACTCGCGAAATCGATGCCGCGTCCGGCGCCGATCACGGTATATCGCGCGCTCGATTTCTTGATGGAGAACGGTCTGGTCCATCGCATCGAAAGCCGCAACGCGTTCCTGGCCTGCGCACACGACCATGACGCGGCGGCAATGGTGGCGTTTTTGATTTGCGAGCGCTGCGGTTCGGTCGGCGAAATTCCAGCGTTGCCGGTGGCGCAAAGCCTCAACGCCGCGGCGCGCGCCACCGGCTTTGCGCCGAAATTGTCCGTCGTCGAAATCACCGGTACTTGCGCGCATTGCCTTAAATAGAGTTCATTTGGGCATGATCTTTTCCGAAAACCGGAAGGCCGCTTTTCGGGATCATGCCCCAACAACACGGCGCTAATCCGGATACGGGTTTCATGTCTTCCGAGCAAACCAACAAACCATCGGCCGGGCGTCCGCTCAGTCCGGGCGCCGTCGCATTGATGCTGATGCTGTGTCTGAGCTGGGGCTTCAACCAGATTGCGGTCAAGCTGGTGTTGCCGGACGTGCCGCCAATGCTGCAGGCGCTGAGCCGTTCCGTCGGCGCATTGCCGGTGCTGCTCATCATCGGCTGGCTGCGCGGCGTCAAATTCTTCGAGCGTGACGGCACGCTGTGGGCGGGCCTGTCCGCAGGCATCATCTTCGGCTTCGAATTCCTGCTGATCTATCGCGGCCTGCTCTTGACCTCGGCGTCGCGCGCGGTGGTGTTTCTCTACACCGCGCCGTTCTTCGTCGCACTGGGCTCCTATCTGTTTCTTGGCGAGCGGCTGCGCGCCTCGCAATGGAGCGGGCTGGGCCTGAGCTTTGCCGGCGTCGCGCTGGCGATCGGCGTGCCCCAGGCCAATGTCGATGCCAATGTCTTGTTGGGCGATCTCCTGATCGTCGCCGGCGGAGCGCTGTGGGCGGCGACGACGCTGCTCATCAAGGCCACGGCGCTGCTCAGGGCGCCGGCCGAAAAGGGCATGGGCTACCAGGTGGCGCTGTCGATGCCGATCCTCGGCTTCGCGGCATGGATCTCGGGCGAACGGATCACACATGTTCCCAGCGCGTTGTCGCTCTCGCTGCTGGCCTATCAGGCGTTCTGGGTGGTCGGGCTGACGTTCCTGTTGTGGTTTGCGCTGGTAAAGGCCTATTCGGCCAGCAAGCTGTCGGCCTTCACCTTCATCACACCGTTGTTCGGCGTGATCGCAAGCTACTTCATCATGCACGACACGCTGACGCTGGCGTTCGGCGTCGCGGCGCTCCTGGTGATCGCCGGGCTCTATCTTGTGAACCGGCCTGAAGCGGCCCGCGCGGAAATCGCTCCGGATCCGAATCTGTGATCGCGGGCCTAGCCGGTCTCGATCGGCAGCGATGCGTCCTTCGCCCACTCTCCCATCGAACCGTCGTACAGGGTGAGCTTGTCATAGCCGAGGCGGTGCAACAGAAACAGGTCGATGGTGGCCGAAATGCCGCCGCCGCAATAAGCAACCACGCGCTTGTCCTTGCCGATGCCCTGCGCGGCAAATTTCTTCTCCGCTTCCGCAAGGGGAATGAAGGCCTTGCTCTCCGGATCGAACAGCGTTGCTGCGGAAACATTGACGCTGCCGGGAATGCGCCCAGGCCGGCCGTAACGGCCGGGCTCCAGCCCCTTGTGGAATTGAGGTGAGAGAGCATTGACGACGACGGTGTCGCGATCGGCGCCGACAGCAAGAACCTGGTGCTTGTCGACGAAATGCCCGCGTTGTGGTTTCGCTGTGAAAGTCGCCGGCGGATAGCCCTTCGCAAGTCCGGTTTCGATGGTGCGGCCTTCCGCCTTCCATTTGTCGAGCCCGCCGTCCAGCACCGATACGTTTTCGAAGCCGAGTGATTTCAGCATCCACCAGAATCGCGTCGCCCACATCGCACTGCCGATGCTGTAGAGCACGACCCGGCTGGTCGCTGCGATGCCGTGGCGACCAAACGCAGCTTCAAGCTGCGCGGTGGCAGGCATCATGAAATGAAGCTCCGTATTCTGATCGGAGAATTCGCCCTGCAAATCCAGAAAGTCGGCTCCCGGAATATGCGCAGCCTCGAAGGTGTGTCGTCCGGGCAGGGCGATATAGGGGATGCCGCTGCCTTCCGGCTGATATTCAAGATAGGTCGTACAATCGAACAGCCTGAGATTCGGCTGATCCAAGATGCCGGCGAGTTCCGCCGTGGTGATAAGCCCGTCACGCTCTGGCATGTGTTTCGCCTCCCGGGAATTTCGGTGCGATGGTAGGGTGGAACGACCAGGGGTGAAAAGGCCGCTCAGCGGCGCTTGCCCTTTAACCGCAAGATTCCAGTCCGATATAAGCGGTGTGAGGCGGCGCCGGTGGCTTTTCGCAACCGTTTTTCGTTGGACTAAATGGCCTATATAACCCTTTGAATAAACGATACAAAAACGCCATCCACGCATCCGAGCCGATTGGTTTTACGGTGCGATCGTCGATCCCTTGGTGAATGTCACCAAAACCTGATAGTTGAGACCCCATGAACAAGCCAATAAAACCGCTGCAAAATGACGTCGCCGGCCCCAAGGGGCGGCACAAAACCACAGAGGTCATGGTCGGCAATGTCGCCGTCGGCGGCGGCGCACCGATTGTGGTGCAGTCGATGACCAATACCGACACTGCCGATGTCGCAGGGACGGTAGAGCAGATCGCCGCATTGGCGCGCGCCGGTTCCGAGCTGGTGCGGATCACGGTCGATCGCGACGAGGCGGCGGCCGCGGTGCCGCATATCCGCGACGGCTTGCGCAAGCGCGGCATCACCACGCCCTTGATCGGCGATTTCCATTACATCGGCCACAAGCTTTTGGCGGAGCATCCGGCCTGCGCCGAAGCGCTCGACAAATACCGCATCAATCCCGGCAATGTCGGTTTCAAGAACAAGCGCGACAGCCAGTTCACCGACATCGTCGAAATCGCGATTCGGAACAACAAGCCGGTGCGGATCGGCGCGAATTGGGGTTCGCTCGATCAGGAACTGCTTACCCGGCTGATGGAAGACAACGCCAAGTTACCCGACCCGCTCGATGCGCGCGCGGTGACCCGCGAGGCGATGGTGCAGTCGGCGTTGCTGTCGGCGGCGCGCGCCGAGGAGATCGGCCTGCCGAAGAACCGCATGATCCTGTCGGCGAAGGTCTCCGCGGTGCAGGACCTGATCGCGGTCTACAAGGAACTCGCCTCGCGCTCGGATTACGCGATTCATCTCGGCCTCACCGAGGCCGGCATGGGATCGAAGGGCATCGTGGCGTCGGCCGCGGCGCTCGGCATTCTCCTGCAGGACGGCATCGGCGATACCATCCGGATTTCGCTGACGCCGGAGCCCGGCGGCGATCGCACGCTGGAAGTGCAGGTCGCGCAGGAATTGCTGCAGACCATGGGCTTCCGCACCTTCGTGCCGCTGGTGGCGGCATGCCCGGGCTGCGGCCGCACCACCTCGACCACGTTCCAGGAACTGGCCCGCAGCATCCAGGATTTCATCCGCGACGAAATGCCGAGCTGGAAGACGCGCTATCCCGGCGTCGAATCGCTCAACGTCGCGATCATGGGCTGCATCGTCAACGGACCCGGCGAATCCAAGCATGCCGATATCGGCATATCCTTGCCCGGCACCGGCGAGACCCCGGCGGCGCCGGTGTTCGTCGACGGCAAGAAATTCCGCACCCTGCGCGGCCCCAACATCGCCACCGAATTCAAGGCGATGGTGATCGACTATATCGACCAGCGCTATGGTAGCGGCGCCAAGCCGACGGCGGCGGAATAGGATGCAGCCAGCGTAGCCCGGATGAAGCGCCAGCGAAATCCGGGGCTATCTCGCAATTGGATCGTCCGGCCCCGGATTGCGCTTCGCTCCATCCGGGCTACGATGCTTCAAAAATAACGGGAGGGGATTCGCATGAGTTCGCTGTCCAGCAAGCAGGGACCCCGCTATCGGCACACCGCCGACAGTACCGAGCCCTATGAGACCATCGGCGTCGAGAAGCTGACGCCCATCATCGGCGCGGAAATATCGGGCGTCGACATCGGCAAACTGGTTTCGGAGGAAGCGCGTTCGAACCGTCAGATGGATGAAATCCATCGCGCGCTCGCCGAAAATCTCGTGATCTTCTTCAGGGATCAGCACATCACCCCAAAGCAGCACCTCGCCTTCGGCCGCAAATTCGGCGAGTTGCACATCCATCCTGCCGCACCGCATGAGGGCGACGATCCGGCGCTGATGAAAATCTACGCCGACAAGGATTCGCCACGCGCCAACGGCGAAGGCTGGCACACCGACGTGTCCTGCGATGTCGAGCCGCCGATGGGCTCGATCCTCTACATCCGGCAGTGCCCGCCGAGCGGCGGCGACACGCTGTTCGCCAACATGTATGCGGCCTACGAATCGCTGTCGGATCGGATGAAGGCCTATCTCGAGGGGCTCACCGCGCTGCATGACGGGGAATCGACTTATCGCGGGCTCTACGCCAATTACGGCGTCGCCGACCGGCCGGCCTATCCGCGCGCCGAGCATCCGGTGGTGCGCACCCACCCGGTGACGGCCAAGAAGGCGCTCTACGTCAACCGCGGGTTTACCCGCCACATCGTCGGCATTCCCCGCGACGAGAGCGACGCGATGCTGAATTATCTCTATCAGCACGCGGAAAATCCGCTGTTCCAGTGCCGCTTCCGCTGGAGCGAAAATGCGATCGCATTCTGGGACAACCGCTGCGCCCAGCACCGCGCGATGTGGGACTACTGGCCGCACACCCGCGCCGGCACCCGCGTCACCGTGAAGGGCGAGCGGCCGGTGTGAGGAAAGTTCGGAGCCGCGTTGACGCCCCGCGCCGCCTGCGCCAAGCTTGGGTAAAGCAATGTCAGCCCCCGGAGGAACCCCATGCTCCGCGCAGAGGACAATCAATTCCTGACCGAAAGCGGCGCGGGGACGCCAATGGGCGAGTTGCTGCGCCGCTTCTGGCTGCCTGTTTTGCTCTCCGAAGAATTGCCTGACGTCGACGGGCCGCCGAAGAAGATCGTCGTGATGGGCGAGGAGTTGCTTGCCTTCCGCGACAGCCGCGGCGTGGTCGGCGTCATCGATCAACATTGTCCCCACCGCGGCGCCAATCTGTGGCTTGGCCGCAATGAGGAATGCGGCATCCGCTGCGTCTATCACGGCTGGAAATTCGACACCGACGGCCGCTGCGTCGACATGCCGACCTCTTATCCCGATCTCGATGCGAAAGACCTGATCAGGATCAAATCCTATCCGGTACGCGAATGGGGCGACATGATCTGGGCCTATATGGGTCCGGCGGATGCCGTGCCGGAATTGCCTGATCTGGAGATGGCGCTGGTGCCGGCCTCGCACCGCTACGTCTCGAAGAAATGGCAGGACTGCAACTGGGTGCAGGCGCTGGAAGGCTCGATCGACACCGCGCATTTCACCTTCGCGCATCTAAGCTTCGACAAGGACGAGGACGAGCTGCTTGACATCAAGAAGCACTTCGTCAATCCGATCGCGCGTATGAGCACCGACCACATGCGTTGGATCGCCGAGGATCCGCGCCCGGTGATAAAAATCAATCCGCATGACGCAGGACTGGCGATCGCGGGCGGCCGGCTCACCGACAGCGATAACATCTACTGGCGCATCGCCCAGTTTCTGATGCCAGTGCATTCCTATGCGCCGAGCGCGATGCCGGGCGAAAGTATTTTCGGCCAGAGTTTTGTCCCCGTGACCGATACCAATTGCTGGATCTACACCTATGCCTGGAATCCGGAGCGTCCGCTGACCCAAGCCGAACGCGACGCTTATGCTGCCGGCAATGGCGTGATCTCCGAAGTCGACGAAAACTACGTGCCGCTGCGCAACAAGGCGAACGACTACCTGATCGACCGCAAGCTGCAGAAGACCAGGAGCTATACCGGCATCAAGGGCGTCGCGGAGCAGGACGCAGCCGTACAGGACAGCCAGGGCCCGATCGCCGACCGCACCCGCGAACATCTCGGTCCTACCGATCTCGGCATCATGCATTTCCGTAAACTGGTGATGGATGCGGCTCGCGCGCTGCAGCAGGGCGAGGCGCCCACGCATATTGCGCATCAGGAGCGCTACGCCGTGCGCTCCGGCGCCTGCGTGACGAATAGGGCCAAGGATTTGCCCGCGGTCATGCTCGAGCGCTTCGGAGAAGCAACGGGCTTTGTCGGGCGGCCGCGCAATGCAGCGGCGGAGTAGGACGACTTTAACAAGTCGTCCCGGCGAACGCCGGGACCCATACGCCGTGTGCTCTCGTCAAGGCATTGGGGCGGACGCCTTACTTAACAACGAAAGCCGGTGGTTATGGGTCCCGGCGTTCGCCGGGACGACTCGTAGAGAGGCACTCTCACAACGGCCCCTTGCGGTATTCGCGGTTGGCGAGGCTGGCTTCCTCCAGATCGAGATCGCGCTCGATCCGCCGCCTGATCTCGTCGGTGATCCTGCCGTCGCGCAGCAGGACGTGGATGAATTTCCGCTCCGCCGATATCAGCTCCCGCGTCAGGGCCGTGCCCGCCGCCGAGACCTCGCGTGCTTCGGGATCGAGCGAGTCCGGCAGCTGGTTGGCGCGGATCTCATGCCGCGCGCGCAACAGCCTGACCACCTCGTCGGATAGTTCGCGATCGTCGGTGATGGCGTCGAGCGACTTGAGCGCCGCCGCGAGCGCTTGGCGCCGCGCCGCGAGCTCCGATTCATGCTCCGCCAGATGTTCGGCGCGGCCGGCTTGCGCGAGGCCGAGCCACCGGACCACCGGCGGCAGCCCGAGCCCAAATCCCACCAGCGTGATGAAAATGACGCCGAAGCTGACGAACAGGATCAGGTCGCGGTAGGGAAAGTCCTCACCGCCGGGAAGCGCGAATGGCAGCGCCAGTGCTGCGGCCAGCGACACCGCGCCGCGCACGCCGGTGAAAGCCAGCACAAACGGCCACTGCCACGGCGGCGAGGGATCGCGTTCGCGCAGGCGTTTACTCCACATCCGAGGCAGATAGGTGGCGGGGAAAACCCAGGCGAAGCGCGCGACGACGACGATGACGGCGACCAGCGCGGTGGCGAACAGGATATCGTCGAGCGGAAACGCCTTCGATTTCTCGAACAGCGACCGCATCTGGAACCCCGTCAATAGAAACAGCAGGCCCTCGATCAGGTAGATTACGAGGTCCCAGAAGAAAATGCCCTGCAGCCGGGTCGCCGAAGAGATCAATAGCGGCCCGTTCCAGCTCATATAGAGCCCGCAGGCGACGGTCGAGATCACGCCGGAGCCGCCGAAATGCTCGGGCACCCAGTAGGCGATATAGGGCGTGATCAGCGACAGCGTGATCTCGATCTGCGGGTCGCGTGCGCGGTGGCGCGCCCTTAAGCTGAGCCAGCCCACGGCGGCACCGAACAGCATCTCGCCGGCAACGATGACGACGAAGGCGCTCGCTGCTTTCGGCAGTGAAAACGCGCCGGTCGAAATCGCCGCCACCGCGAAGCGATACAGGATCAGCGCGGTGGCGTCGTTCGCCAGTCCCTCACCCTCGAGGATGACGAGAATCCGGCGCGGCAGCCCGAGCCTGCGGGCGATCGCCAGCGGCGCCACCACGTCCGGCGGCGCGACAATGGCCCCTAGCAGAAAGCCGACGTTCCACGGCAGCCCGATCAGATAATGCGTCGCGGCGGCGACCGCGCAGGCCGTGAAGATTACGCAGCCGACTGCCAGCAGCATGATGGGCCGCAGACTGAATTTGAATTCACGCCAGCTCATGGCGACGCTGGCCGAATAGATCAGCGGCGGCAACACCACCAGGAGCACCAGTTCCGGCGGCAGCTCCAGCGACGGCATCCCCGGCACGAAGGCGAGGGAGATGCCGGCCAGCAGCAGCAGGATCGCCGGCGCGACGTTGATGCGCCGCGCCACGAGCGCGGTGCCTGCCAGCACCGCCAGCAGAATCAGAAATATCTGGAATTTGGCTTCCACGCTGTCCAATTCCTGTGCCGAGTCAATTTGCCCGGAACGGCAGCGCCGTCAATGCCGCGGAATCGCCGTGACTATTCTTTCAAATCGTAGCGGTAGGATTTCGAGACGATCTGCCAGCCGCCATTAAGTTTCATCGCCACCAGATAGTCGGTGAAATAGCGCGGCGGCAACTGGCAGCGCACCTTGATAAAGGCGGTGGACTCATCGGACCGGTCGATGGTGACGATGAAATCCTCGCGCGGCTTGCCCTCGGCCTTGGCGGACGGCCGCTTCCTAACGCGATCGAGCCAGTCCGGCACGGTCAGGACTTGCAACTCGCCCTTTTCCAGCCAGCGCAGATCGGCTGAGGGGTGGAAAATCGCGCCCAGCTTGTCGGCATTGCCTTCGTAAAGGCCGTCGAAATAGTGCTTGACCACGGCTTCTACGGTGGAACGGTCGTGACTCATGGGTTGATGCTCCGTGTTTGTGTGTAATTGTGCCCCTCATGGTGAGGAGGCGCTGTTGCGCCGTCTCGAACCATGAGGTTACCTGCATTCTCATCCTTCGAGACGCGGCGAAGACGCCGCTCCTCAGGATGAGGTAACCGTCCTACATCAAAAACACGCCCTTGCCGTCGACCTGCTTGTCGAACAATTTGTAGGCCTCGTCCGCCTGGTCGATGCTCCAGCGATGGGTGAAGAGGTTGTCGACGTCGATGCGGCGCTCGACCGAGAACCGCGCGCAGTCCGCCTGGATGATGTTGGAGAACGTCCATGACGCCACCAGCGTCAACTGCCTCCGCAACAGATGCGGGCTGACGTCGATATGGACGTCGCCGCCTTCGCCGACGAAGCACATCGTGCCCCACACCTTGGTAGAGCGGATCGCGTTCAACCGCGCATCAGGGCTGCTCGAGGTGTCCAGCGTCAGATCCGCGTAACGCCCGTGGGTGAGGTCCTTGATCGCAGCCACCGGATCGTTGGAGCCGGGGTTGACCATCTCATCGGCGCCGAACGCTTTGGCGCGCTGTAGCCGCGGCGGGCTGATGTCGAGCGCAATCACCTTTGCGCCCATCGCCTTGGCGTATTGCGTGGCTGCCAATCCCACCGGCCCCTGGCCGAAGATCGCAATGGTGTCGTTGCCGGAAAGATTCATGCGGCGCAACGCGCTGTAGGCGGTGCCGGAGCCGCAGGCGATCGCCGCACCGGCCGTGAATGTCAGTTCGTCGGGAAGCGGCACCAGCGTGTTGGCGGGCACCTTCAAATATTGCGCGTGGCCGCCATGGGCGTTGTTGCCGTAGACCTTGACCGGCACCTCCTGGCACAGCTGCTGCCATCCGGAGCGGCAATGGCTGCACTGGGTGCAGCCCTGATAATGATGCACCATCACGCGTTGGCCGACGCGCGCTTCCTTGGCGTCGACGGCGCTGCCAACCGCGGCCACCACGCCGCAGGGTTCGTGTCCCGCGATGACCGGACCCTCCTTCATCGGAATGCCGGTCGCCTGCGCCTGACCCTTGGGGCGGCGGTATTGATGCAGGTCGCTGCCGCACATGCCGGACGCCTTCATCTCGATCACCACGTCATGGGCATCCGGAGCGGGATCTTCGAACTGCATCAGCTCCAGGCCGCGTTCGCCCGTGAATACAACGCCGCGCATCGCTTCCTCCGTTGGTTTTTGTTTGTGGCCCGATCATGATCGGAAAAACGTGATTGGCAAGGTGCGAACCGGCATCCGGTTGGCGCGACCAGGGGATCAGGAAGTTCCGTGACGTGCTCGGCCGCGGCCGTTCGCGATCTGGCTCGCACGGAGGGCAAGAGGGCCATGCGAGATCTCGGCCTCGGCGAGGCGCGTGCTTCACAGCCCGGCTTGACGACGCTAGTCTCTCAATCGCAGCAGCCCGACTTCTGCGCCGATGGCATTGCGCCAAGGGCGTTCGAGCTTCGGCCGAATGCCTGGAGGTGCCTGCGCATGGACCGGGACGAACCCTTGCTCGAGCTCATCGGCGGTATTTACGATTCCGCATTGAATCCTGACACCTGGAACGCTGTTCTGCCCAGGATCGGGGCCTATGTCGGTGGATCGGCCGGCGGCCTGTTCGCGCATGATTCCTCGCGAAGGAGCGGGAACGTATTTTACCAGTTCGGCACCGACCCGGATTATCGGCGGCTTTATTTCGAGAAATACCTGACCCTCGACCCTATGGCCGGCACCTATTTCGTGCTCGACGCCGGTGAAGTTTTCAGCACGTCGACTGTCATGTCGCATGCCGAGTTTCTGCAATCGCGCTTCTATAAGGAGCTGATCCGGCCGCGGGGCTGGATCGACAACATCTGCGTCTATCTCGACAAAGGACCGGAAGGCCACGCAGGGTTCGCTTTGTTTCGCAATGAGCGCGAAGGTCTCGCCGACGAGCCGGCGCGCGAGCGGCTGCGGCTTCTGGTTCCGCACCTTCGCCGTGCCGTGCTGATCGGAAAACTCGTCGAGTTCAAGACGGCGCAGGCCGCCACATTTGCGGATGCGCTCGACGGACTCAGCACGAGCGTGTTGTTCGTGGATTCGGGCGGCCGCATTACCCACGCCAACGCCGCCGGCCGCGCCATGATTGCCGACGGCGATTTCTTGCGCGCGTCGGTCGGCCGGCTCGTCGCGGGCGATCCGGACGTCAACCGCGCGTTACGCGACATTTTCGTGGCCGCCGGGACCGGTGACGCCGCGGTCGGCATCAAGGGCGTGGCCGTGCCGCTGGTCGCGCGCGACGGCGAGCGCTACGTCGCCCATATCCTGCCGCTCTCGTCGGGCGCACGCAGCAGCGCCGGCGTGAGTTATGCGGCCGCGGCTGCCCTGTTCGTGCAGAAAGCGGCTTTGGCCACGAATTCCCCGCCCGAGGTGATCGCCAGGACCTACCGGTTGACGCCGATGGAGCTGCGCGTCCTGCTGGCCATTGTGGAGGTCGGCGGCGCACCGCAGGTCGCCGAGACGCTCGGCATCGGCGAGGGCACCGTCAAAACCCATCTCAAGCGTCTTTATGAGAAGACCGGCGCACGGCGGCAGGCGGATCTGGTCAAGCTGTTTGCCGGCTACAGCAGCCCGCTGCTGGGGTGATCCCTCCCGAGTCGGCGAGTGCGGCAAGCGTATTCGCATCACCATACGAATGGGGGTCTCCCAATCGGGAGACGCGGCGCGCCTGCAAGCGGCGGTAAGATTGCGAAATTCCAGATCAGGCTTGGGCGCCACCGATCGCCATGGCCGCAATCCCTGCAAGCAGTGTCGGCGGCAAAAAGGGAAACGGCTATGAAGGTGATGTGGAGCGCGGGCTGCCTCATGGCTGTCGCAGCGGCATTGACCTTGAGCTGTAACCACGTGTTCGCGAAGTCTGACGGCGGTCCAAGTCACCCGAGTCAGGTGAAGACATCTGGCACGTCTGCCGCGCCCTTAGGCCCAGGCGCTGGCGGCGGCCAGTCCAAAGCAAGACCTACTCATTCTTGTGCCAAAAACCCGAACCCGGCTGCAGCAACTATGTGCCGGGTCACACTCAGCCGACCTGCCGTGGAGGACATATGGGTCCGAACGGCGTCATGATTCAGTGCCAGTGATCCGGCGACCGAAGCTATGCGCGAAAAGTTGGTGACGGCATGAAGGGACAGAGCGCGTATCGTGGGGATGTTCGCGCCTCCACCTCTCCACTGAAGGAGCGACGCGCCGTGACCGACACCAAGGTTGGCAACGACAAGGGGGCAACGCGATGACAAAATTCCGCGTCAAGACGAACAGATTTGCGTTGGTAGCGATCTGCTGCTCTTTAGGCGTATTATTGCCTGCGGAAAGTTTTGCCAGCTTGAACGATATTGCTTGTAACGCCGCATGGCGCGGTTGCCTTGGAAACTGTGGGGCAACTGGCAACAAACAAGCTTGTACCGATAGATGTGACAGCCGCCGCTCAGATTGCTCGCTCGGAGCCTCGACCCCCAAACAACAGACTCCGCCGCCGCCTTGCAGAGGAATCCATTGCACCGTACGCGGTCCTAACCCGCCTAGAACTGTGGGGCCGCCCAATCGTAAACCTAGCCCCGTCCAGCCGGTCAAGCCGGTTGGCGTCAGCAACCCCAACAAGA
>Ga0207707_10001382_pt1 | contig 22527 bp, 22 predicted proteins | sample KBSC83BmetaG_FD_184336 | JGI IMG/M metagenome (GOLD analysis project Ga0207707, IMG submission 184336) | Corn rhizosphere microbial communities from Kellogg Biological Station, Michigan, USA - KBS C8-3B metaG (SPAdes) (version 2) | ecosystem: Host-associated > Plants > Roots > Rhizosphere ...
CCTGCGCTGGCAACCGAAGGTGCCGCTGCGCGAGGGGCTGCGCCGAACGATTCATTATCTGGAGAACGTACTGCGCCAGCCTCGGCGGCGCCTGCGCAGGGCGGCGCAGTCCGCGGCGCCCATCCACCAGGACAGCTCGGGCCCCATGCCGGGCCCGCTGGAGGCCGTTCATGTCCGCCGGTAGTCGGATTCTCATCACCGGCGGCGCCGGATTCATCGGCTCACATGTCGCCGACGCTCTGTTGGAACGCGGTTATCGCGTGCGGGTCCTCGACAGTCTGAGCGAGCAGGTCCACGGCAGCCCTCAGGCGTTGCCGGACTACCTCGCCGGCGAAGTGGAAGTGGTCCAGGGGGATGTCCGTGACAGAAGCGCTCTGGAGCGGGCTCTCCATGGCGTCGAGGGCGTATTCCACTTTGCCTCCATGGTGGGCGTCGGCCAGAGCATGTATCAGATCGAGCAGTACGTCGATATCAACAACCGGGGCACCGCCGTGCTGCTGGAAGCCTTGCTGCGCAGCCCGGTGTCGAAGCTCGTCGTCGCCTCGAGCATGAGCGTCTATGGCGAAGGCCTGTATCGCGATCGCGCCGGAGTCGCCTGCGAGCCGCAGCCGCGCTCGCAGGAACGGCTGAGGGCCGGCGAATGGGAGCTGCTGGACGAGGAGGGTGCGCCGCTGGAGCCGGTAGCGACACCGGAGAGCAAGACCCCGATGCCCGAGTCGATCTACGCGCTCTCCAAGTATGACCAGGAGATGATGTGCCTGCTGTTCGGCCGCGCGTATGACGTACCAGTGACGGCGCTGCGGTTCTTCAATGTGTACGGGGAGCGCCAGGCGCTATCCAACCCCTATACCGGAGTGCTCGCCATCTTCGCCGCCCGCTACCTGAATGGCCGTGCGCCGAAGATCTTCGAGGACGGCCTGCAGCGTCGCGACTTCGTCCACGTCAGCGATCTGGCCGAGGGCTGCGTGCGGGCGCTGGAGTGCGCAGCGGCCCGCGACCAGGTGTTCAACCTCGGCAGCGGTGTTGCCTATACCGTGCTGGAAATCGCCGAACGGCTGGCCAGGACACTGGGAAAGAGCCACCTGACACCGCAGATCTCCGGCGCCTATCGCGCGGGGGATATCCGTAACTGCTTCGCCGACATCTCCAGGGCGAGGGCGACTCTCGGCTATCGACCCAAGGTCTCTCTGGAGGCCGGATTGGAGGATCTGTGCGGCTGGCTGGAGGGCAGGACGGATGAAGACCGTTCCGATGCCGCGGACCGGGAGCTGCGCAAGCACGGGTTGGTTGCATGAGCTCCCTGCATCGAGCGCTCACGCTGATCACGGGAGGAGCCGGGTTCGTCGGCAGTACGCTCGCACGCCGTCTGCTCAGTGAAGGGCGGCGCGTATTGATCTTCGACAATCTTTCGCGCGCGGGTGTGCAGGCGAATCTGACGATGCTGCGCGAGCAATTCCCGCGCCGTGTCGAGGTGGCGATCGCCGATGTGCGCGACGAGGGTGCTGTGGCGCAAGCTGTCGAGCGTGTGGATGAGATCTACCATTTCGCTGCACAGGTTGCAGTCACCACGAGCCTGGAGAGGCCGGTTGAGGATTTCGAGATCAACGCTCTCGGGACCCTCAATGTTCTGGAGGCCGCCCGTCGCCGACGGCCGGCGCCACCGGTCATCTTCACATCCACGAACAAGGTCTATGGTGGGCTCGGCGGCCTCGAGCTCAAGAGAGAAGGTCGGCGCTATGTGCCGGTCGCGCAGGGGGTACGGGAGAGAGGGATCGGAGAGTCGCAGGCGTTGGATTTCCACAGCCCTTACGGATGCTCCAAGGGAACCGCCGATCAATATGTGCTCGACTACGCGCGCTCCTTCGGAATACCGGCGGTGGTGTTCCGCATGAGCTGCATCTATGGCCCGCATCAGTTTGGCAATGAGGATCAGGGATGGGTGGCTCACTTCCTCATCCGGGCTCGAGCCGGTGCGCCGCTGATCCTGTTCGGAGATGGCTGCCAGGTGCGCGATGTGCTGTATTCGGAGGACCTCGTGGATGCCTTTCTGGCGGTGCGCAGCCGGATAGGGGCGCTGGCCGGCAACGCTTTCAACATCGGTGGGGGCCCGAAGAACGCGCTCAGCCTGCTCGAGCTGATCGCGCTGCTGGAGGAGAGGCATTCACTGCGCGTGCTGACCCGGTTCGCGCCCTGGCGGACCGGCGATCAGCGCTATTACGTGACCGACACGTCCCGGTTCACGGCCGCGACCGGCTGGACGGCCCGCACTTCCCCTGATCAGGGCATCGGTCAGCTGAATGCCTGGCTCGAGCAGGCCCTGCCAATGCAGCGCAGGGACCTGGACCGGGCTCCCGTGCAGCGCGGGGTAAGGCAACAGAACGCTGCGGCACGCGATCTGTTTCAGGCGATCAAAAGATGAGTGCGAGCTCGCGTTCAGCCTGTCTTACCGCGCCCGGCCGTATCGAGCTGCGGGAGCATGATCCCGTGTCGCCCGGCGCCGGCCAGGTACGCGTGCGGCTCGAGGGCTGCGGGGTATGTGGATCGAACCTTCCCGCATGGCAGGGGCGTCCCTGGTTCCGCTATCCGTTGGAGCCCGGCAGTCCGGGACACGAGGGTTGGGGCGTGATCGATTGCGTCGGGGCAGGCGTGGAGGAGTTCTCCATCGGGGATCGCGTGGCGCTCCTCGGTTACCACTCCTTTGCGGAGCACGACTGTGCGCCTGCGGAGACTCTGGTGCGTCTGCCGCCGCAGCTCGCCGGCAAACCCTTTCCAGGGGAACCCCTGGCCTGCGCCGTGAATATTTTCAAGCGCAGTGACATCAGAGCGGGGCAGACCGTCGCGATCGTCGGGATCGGATTTGTGGGCGCTGTTCTGACACGCTTGGCGGCTGCCGCCGGTGCCACGGTCGTTGCCATGTCGCGCCGGCGCTTTGCGCTGCAAGTCGCCGGGAGTTGCGGTGCGAGCTCGATGATTCAACTGGATGAGCCGGCGCGCGCGGCACGCGAGGCCCATGATCTGGTGAGCGGTGATGGCTACGAGCGTGTCATTGAGTGCGTCGGGTCGCAAGAGATGCTCGATCTGGCATCCGAGCTGGCCGGCACGCAAGCGCGTCTGGTCATCGCCGGCTATCACCAGGACGGGCCGCGGCGCATCGATCTGCAACAGTGGAACTGGCGAGGCCTGGATGTGATCAACGCGCATGAGCGCGATCCCGCCCAGTACCGGCGAGGGATGCAGGAGGCATTGCAACTCGTTCTGGCCGGTCACCTGGATCTGGGGCTGCTGTTCACACACGAGTTCCCGCTGGCGGAGGCCGCGGCCGCGTTCCAATCGCTGGAGCAGCGTCCCGAGGGCTTTCTGAAAGCCCTCGTGCGCTGCGAGTGAGGTGCTGATGTCGTCCGTTGCCTCAGCAATCGGCGCCGCCACGGGACGACCACGGGTCGGCCTCATCGGAGTCGGCTGGATCGGGGCGAATCGACTGAAGGCGCTCGCCGCCGCGCGTACGACACAGATCGTGTGTATCGCGGACCGCAGTCGCGAAGCGGCCGAGCGTGCGGCCAGAGAGAACGCGCCCGGGGCGCGAGTGACGGAATCCTTACGCGAGCTGCTGGAGCAGAATCTGGACGGCCTGGTCATCGCGACTCCCAGCGCTCAGCATGCCGGGCAGGCCGAGGCGGCCCTGGAGCAGGGCATCGCGGTGTTCTGTCAGAAGCCTCTCGCCTGTACCAGCGGGGAAGCGCGGCGAGTGATCGAGGCAGCGCGCCGATACGATCGTCTGCTCAGCGTGGACTTCTGCTACCGCACTCTGGCCGGCGTGCCTGAGATGGCGCGGCTGGTGCGGAACGGGGACCTTGGTGAGATCTACGCGGCGGATCTCGTCTTCCACAACGCCTACGGGCCGGACAAGCCCTGGTTCTACGAGCTCAGTCAGTCCGGGGGCGGGTGTGTCATGGATCTGGGGATCCACCTGATCGACCTGCTGCTCTGGGTACTGGCTTATCCGCCGGTCGAAGCCGTGCGCAGCCGTTTGCACTGCGGTGGACGCCTGTTGCCTACGCGGCCATGCGAGCTCGAGGACCACGCTGTTGCGGAGATTCAGTTCGCAAGCGGTACCACGGCCCGGATTGCCTGCTCCTGGGGTCTCCCGGCCGGCCGTGACGCGGTCATCGAGGCGGCGTTCTACGGTACACGCGGTGCCGCAACCCTTCGAAATGTTGACGGCTCGTTCTACGACTTCGTCGTGGAACACTGCGTCGGCACCTCCCGCCGGACGTTGGCGCAGGGGCCCGATGCGTGGGGCGGCCGGATGGTGTGCAGCTGGGCCGAGGCATTGGAGACCGATCGCAGCTTCGACCCGGCGGCGGAGCGCCTCCACCAGGTCGCAACGCTGGTCGATGCCATCTACGGGCGAGCATGAGAATTCTGATGACAGCCGATCCGGTCGGCGGAGTGTGGAGCTACGCGCTCGAGCTCTGCGCCGCGCTCGCTCAGGACGATGTGCGCGTGACACTCGCGACGCTCGGTGGCGAGCCCTCGCCCGCGCAGCTCGATGAGGTCGCCCGACTGCCGAACGTCGAGCTGTTCTGCTCGGCGTATCGCCTGGAGTGGATGCCGCAACCCTGGGACGATCTGCAACGGGCAGGAAAGTGGTTGCTGTCGCTGCAGAAAGCGTTGCGGCCAGACCTCATTCACCTGAACCATCTCGTGCACGCAGAGCTGCCATGGGATGCGCCAGTGTTGACAGTAGCCCACTCATGCGTGCTCTCGTGGTGGGCGGCTGTCCGCCGCACACCCATCCCCGCGGAATGGCTGGAATATCGCATCTGCGTCACGCGCAGTCTGCAAGCGGCCCGATGCGTGGTTGCTCCCACGCGGGCGATATTGGCGCAGCTCGAGAGTCTTTACGGACCGTTCCGCGCCCGAGCAGTCATTCATAATTCGCGCGAAGCCCGTCGCTATATTGCGCCGCCGACCAAAGAGCGTCTGATTCTATCGGCGGGGCGCATCTGGGACGCAGCCAAGAACGTCGAGGCGCTGCTGGCCATTGCGCCGCAAGTTCGCGCTCCAATAGTCGTTGCGGGCGCGACTCGCAACCCGTGCGACAGCACTGATGTGCGGATCGATGAATCCTTGCGCGCAGCCGTGAGGCTGGAGGGACACCTGTCTCCGGAACGTCTCTCTGAGTGGTACGCCCGCGCGGCGATCTACACGTTGCCCGCAAGATACGAGCCCTTTGGCCTCACGGCATTGGAAGCGGCCCTGTCCGGTTGCGCCCTCGTGCTCGGCGACATTCCAACGCTGCATGAAGTGTGGGGGGACGCCGCCTGCTACGTGAGCCCCGACGATCATGCGGGCCTGCGTGACGCGCTCAATGCCCTGCTCATCGATGATGCCGCTCGCACCGAGTGGGCGGAACGGGCGATGGCGCGGGCGCGTCGCTTCAGCCCGGCGAGATTCGCTCGCAGATATCTGTCGTTGTATCACGCGCTCGGCGCACGTCGACGTCACGTAGCGGCCGCCAGACCGGCGGCCACGGCGGCCACCTACTGAGCTCCGAGGCAACACCCATGCGCTTTGTCCTGTTCTATCACTCTCTGGTATCCGACTGGAACCATGGCAATGCGCACTTTCTCCGTGGCATCTGCTCGGAGCTGCTGGCAGCGGGGCACACGGTGCGGGTGCTGGAGCCGCAGAGAGGTTGGAGCCTTGCGCATCTTCGAAGGGAACAGGGCGAAAGCGCGGTCGAGCAGTTTCACGCGGCGTACCCGAGCCTGCGCAGCGCGTTCTACGATCCTCAATCGCTGGATCTGGATGCTGTCCTGGATGACGCGGACGTCGTCATCGTCCATGAATGGACTGACCCGGCGCTCATCGGGCGCATCGGAAGCCACCGGGCCCGGTCGCGGTACCGGCTGCTGTTTCACGATACGCATCATCGTGCCGTAAGCGCGCCCCAGGAGCTTCTCTCCTGTGACCTCTGCGGCTATGACGGCGTGCTCGCTTTTGGCGAGGTGTTGCGCCAGTTCTACGCCAGGCGTGGGATCCGTGCCTGGGTCTGGCACGAGGCGGCGGACACTCGGCTGTTCCATCCCGATCCCGCGACGGAACGGCAGCTCGATCTGGTGTGGGTCGGCAACTGGGGCGATGGCGAGCGCGCGCGGGAGCTGCAGGAGTTTCTGATGGAGCCTGCTCGCACTCTGGGGCTGAGCGGCCGCGTCTATGGCGTGCGTTACACGCTCGAGAGCCTGGAGCAGCTGAGACAGGCGGGCGTCGAGTATGCGGGTTGGACCGCGAACTTTCGTGTGCCGCGGATTTTCGCGGCTGCGCGCACGACTGTGCACATTCCGCGTCGGTTCTATCGCGAGCAACTGCCGGGCATCCCGACCATTCGGATGTTCGAAGCGCTCGCCTGTGGCATTCCCCTGGTGAGCGCGCCTTGGCAGGACACGGAGGGTCTGTTCGAAGCGGGTCGCGACTATCTGGTGGCTCGCCACGGCCAGGAAATGCGCCAACACCTGCGATTGTTGCTTGCGGATGAGGAGTTTGCGCGCGCGCTGGCGGAGCAGGGCCGGCGCACGATCCGTGCGAGACACACGTGCGCGCACCGGGTTCGCGAGTTGCTGTCCATCTGCGGCGAGCTGGGGACTGGCGCCATCAGCCTTTCCTCAGCCGCGGCAGTCGCGTGATTGACATGCATCGATCTCTGCAAATTGCGTTCTTCGGCTCCAGTCTGGTCTCCGCGTATTGGAACGGCGCGGCCACCTACTATCGGGGCCTGATCCGGGCTCTGCACGAGCGCGGCCACCGCGTTACGTTCTTTGAGCCCGACGCATTCGACCGGCAGTCTCATCGGGATATGGAGGACCCCGCGTGGGCGAGAGTCGTCATCTATCCCGTCACCGAGGTCGATCGCGCGCTCGAAGCAGCGCAGGGCGCCGATGTGATCGTCAAGGCCAGTGGCGTCGGGGTCAATGACGAGCGGCTCGAGCGGGAAGTCCTGGCGTTGCGCCGCCCTCACAACCTGGTGGTGTTCTGGGACGTGGATGCTCCGGCCACGCTGGAGAGAGTGTCGGGTGCCCTGGCGGACCCATTCCGGCAGCTCATCCCGAGGTACGACGCCGTACTGACTTACGGTGGCGGCAAGCCGGTGATCGAGCGGTACCGATCCTTCGGTGCGCGTGCCTGCATCCCTGTCTACAACGGTTTGGATCCAGACACCCACCATCCCGTGAAGCGCGATGCCCGTTTTGCCGGGCTGCTCGGCTTTCTGGGAAATCGCCTGCCGGATCGGGAGAGCCGTGTACGGGAGTTCTTCTTCGAGCCGGCCCGGACGCATTCGCGGGAGCCCTTCCTCCTGGCCGGCAACGGCTGGGCGCGGGATGCCGGCGCACCGCAGAACGTTCGACTGCTCGGGCATCTCTACAGTCGCGATCACAACGCGTTCAACTGCACCCCGACGGCTGTGATCAATATCAACCGGGACAGCATGGCGCGTACGGGATTCTCACCGCCGACCCGGGTGTTCGAAGCCGCCGGTGCCGGAGCGTGTCTCATCGTAGATGCCTGGGAGGGCATCGAGCAGTTCTTCGAGCCTGGCGCGGAGGTGCTCGTAGCGCACGACGGAACGGAAGTGGCCGATCTCCTTTCCGGCCTCGACGCGCCCACAGCCAGGAGGGTGGGGCAAGCGGCGTTGCGCCGGGCACTCGCCCATCATACGTACGCACGGCGCGCGCTCGAGGTTGAGGCCGTGCTGCTGGGCCGGATGCCCGCCGAGGCAGTGGCATGAGCGAAACCCGGCCGCTCGATATTGTGATTTTCGGTCTATCCATCACCTCGGCGTGGGGAAACGGTCATGCGACCACCTATCGCGCCCTCGTGCGTGCACTGGCCCGTCGCGGCCATCGCGTGCGTTTCTTTGAGCGGGACGCCCCCTGGTACGCGCAGAATCGGGATCTGCCACGGCCCGACTATTGTGAGGTGGAGATCTACACCAGCCTCGAACAGATCGAGAGCACCTGGGCAGGCTCGGTACGCGCCGATCTGGTGATCTTCGGCTCCTACGTTCCGCAAGGCGCGCAACTCCTCACGAGGCTGCTGCCTCGGGTGGAGGGGCTGACAGCCTTCTATGACATCGATACCCCGGTCACCCTTGCGAAACTCGAGCGCGGCGACTGCGAGTACCTGAGCGAGGCTCTGGTACCGCGTTTCGACCTGTATCTGTCCTTCGCGGGCGGGCGCGCGCTGCGGCGCCTGGAGGATCAATGGGGGGCCCAACGCGCCCGCGCGCTCTATTGCAGCGTAGAGCCCAGCGACTACTATCCAGTGCCTGAATTCCCCCGAGCCTATGACCTCGGTTATCTCGGGACCTACAGTGCCGACCGGCAACCGAAGTTGCGGGAGCTGCTCGTGCGGCCAGCCCGGTCCTGGCCGGCCGGTGCTTTCTATGTCGCCGGCGCTCAGTATCCGCCGGGGATCCACTGGCCCGCGAACGTGCGGCACACGGAACACCTGGCGCCCTCGGCACACCGCGAGTTCTACAACAGTCTGCGGCTGACTCTGAACATCACCCGTGCCGACATGGTCGCCAATGGTCACTCCCCGAGCGTGCGACTGTTCGAAGCCGCCGCGTGTGGGGTCCCGATCGTGACCGATGAATGGATCGGCTTGCGCGAGCTCTTCATCCCCGGCAGGGAAATCCTGGTGGCGCACTGCAGCGAGCACGTCTTGACCTACCTGCGTGACTACGATGACGACGCGCTGCGTGCTATCGCCGCCCGCGCCAGAAGCCGCGTACTGGGCAAGCACACGGCGGCGCATCGGGCGCAGGAGCTGGAGGGTTATGTGGGCGAGGTGCTGGGCGCACGCGCTCACCGTGGCGCGGCGCCTGAAATGGCGCGGCCGCGGCTAGCGGCGGGAAGTCACCTGATATGACTGAGCATTTGAGCCTGCAGCCGGTTTCCCGGACGCCTCTTCTGGAGCTGCAGCGCGCGCGCGTCCATCCGGCCAGCGACTCCCTGGCCCCCTGGTTTCACAATCTGCACTTTCCGGACGGATCGCAGACCGTGCCCGAGCATCCGTTGGGTGATTTTCCCGCGGTGAAGTGGCGTCAGATAGCGCCATTCATCCCCGAGGACCTGCGCGGTTGGGACGTCCTGGATGTCGGATGCAATGCCGGCTTCTACACCTTCGAGCTGGCGCGCCGCGGCGCGCAGGTGACCGCCATCGATATCGATCCGCATTATCTGCGCCAGGCCCGCTGGGCGGCGCAGGAATATGGCCTGCAGCGCAAGGTGGAGTTTCATCAGGGATCGATCTACCAGCTGGCCGGCAGCGGCGAGCGCTACGATCTGATCTGTTTCCTGGGGGTGCTCTATCACCTGCGCCATCCGCTGCTGGCGCTCGACATCCTGCGGGATCTCACGCTGCGGCAAATGGTCCTGCAGACCCTGACGATGCCTGGCCAGAGCGTGACGCAGCCGCCTGAGTCGATCTCACTCGGTGAGCGGCTGCAGTTGACGCGCCGGGGCTGGCCGCACCTCGCCTTCATCGAGAAGGCCCTGGAAAACGATCCCACCAACTGGTGGGCGCCCAACCACGCGTGCGTCGAGGCGATGGTGCGTGCGGCCGGGTTTACCGTCACCGCCCGTCCGGGCCATGAGATCTATCTTTGCGAGCCCAATGCCGAGGAGCCCGAAGTGGCGAGGCATTTGCGCGAGATCGAGCTGCTGGCGGTCAGATGCTCGCATCCCGCGCAAGCTCCTGGAGAGCCGCCATGAGACACCCCGCGATCCATATCGAGTCACCCTCCGGCAGGCTCGGCGTGATGCTGGTGGGCCTCGGGGCGGTCAGCACGACATTCATCGCCGGAGTGCTTGCGATACGCAAGGGCCTCGCGGAGCCGATCGGCTCGCTCACGCAGTTGGGCACGATCCGCCTCGGCAAGCGCACCGAGCGCCGCTCGCCGTCGATCCGGGAGTTCGTGCCGCTGGCCGCGCTCGATGACCTGGTGTTTGCCGCGTGGGATCTGTATCCGCAGAACGCGTACGAGTCGGCGAGGACCGCAGGTGTGCTCGAGGAGACGCTGCTCGAGAAGGTGCGTCCCGAGCTGGAGGCACTGCAGCCGCTGCCGGCCGCTTTCGATCGCCGCTACGTCAAACGCCTGGAGGGTCCGAACGTCAAGCAAGGAACCCGCCGCGAGCTCAGCGCGCAGTTGCGCAACGACATACGTCAATTCAAGCAGCGACACTCGCTGGCCCGCTGCGTCATTCTCTGGTGCGCGAGCACGGAAGCCTTCCAGTCAGACAGCGCAGCACACGCCAGCCTGAGCGACTTCGAACGCGCCCTGGACGAGAATGACCCTGCGATTACTCCCAGCATGCTGTACGCGTACGCTGCGTTGCAGGAGGGAGCTCCCTACGCCAATGCCGCGCCGAACCTCGGTGTAGACATTCCGGCCCTGGTCGAGCTCGCGGGCGAGCGGCACGTGCCGATCGCCGGTAAGGACCTGAAGACCGGGCAGACGCTGCTCAAGACGATCATCGCTCCGGGGCTGAAGTCGCGCCTGCTGGGCGTCAACGGCTGGTACTCCACCAACATTCTCGGCAACCGCGATGGGGAAGTGCTGGAGGATCCGGAGTGTTTCCGCACCAAGGAAGTCAGCAAGAAGGGCGTGCTCGATCACATCCTCCAGCCGGAGCTGTATCCCGGCCTCTACGGGCGCCTCTACCACCGGGTGCAGATCAACTACTACCCGCCGCGCGGGGACAACAAGGAGGGCTGGGACAACATCGACCTGTTCGGCTGGCTCAACTATCCGATGCAGCTGAAGATCAACTTCCTGTGCCGCGACAGTATCCTGGCGGCGCCCCTGGTGCTGGATCTGGCGCTGTTCCTGGATCTGGCCGCGCGCGCCCACCGGAGCGGCATCCAGGAGTGGCTTTCGTTCTATTTCAAGAGCCCGATGCACGCGCAGGGCCTGTATCCCGAGCACGATCTGTCGATCCAGCTCACCAAGCTCAAGAACACCTTGCGGGAGCTGCGCGGCGAGACGCTCATCACGCACCTGGGAGCCGAATACTACGCCTGAAGTGTGGCGAGCCCCGGCTCGCGCGGCTGGATCGTCGAGTCCCGAATGCTACGCCTGAATCGAGGCGAGCCCCGGCTCGCGAGTCCCCGCCGGGCTGCCCGCGAGCAGACGCATTGCCTCGCGGTAGCCGTGCAGGGTGCCCACGTCGACATAGTGCTGTCCTGCCCGTACACCTACGGCTTCTCCGCCTTGCTCGAGCCATGCATTGATCAGTGTGCCGACGTAGGTCTCGCGCTCACCCCGGAAATGCCAGAAAGCGTACAGCTCGTGAAAGATGCGCCCGGGCATCCTGAAAGCGCCCCACACCCACTGCGAGTCCGGGTCCGCCGTCTTGACCTGGATTTCCTGCACACACCCCTCGCCATCGGTCACGACGGCATCGAAGAGCTGCGGCCGCGCGACGGGAAACAGCAGAAACGCGAGGCGATCGTCGGGCAGGCTGAGCAGCCCATCGCAGGGGAACCAGATGGTGTCCGGCAGCCCGACCGCGACCGCTTCGTCGGGGTGGATAAGGGGGTGTGCGCGAAACATCGCATCGCACAGTCCCGACGACTGCGGCTGCACGACATAGCAAACGTCGGTGCGGCCGATGCGGCCGCCGTAATACTGCAGAATGTCGGACTTTCCCGGCGAGATGACGAAGCAGAGCTTGTCCGCGCCGCCGGCCGTCAATCGCTCGATGAGGTACTCGCTGACCGCCTTCGGCCGCTCGCCGCCATCCCGGCCGCCCACCGGGAGCAACTCCTTCGAGAACGCCAACGGCTGGATGCGCGAGCCCTGGCCGGCGGCGGGAATGATGCCCCACATCGGTCAGCTCCCTCCGGTGAGGGCTGCGCCGGCCGTTTGATGACCCCTGAGGGGCCTCATCCAGTCGCCCGCATTTTCCCGCCCTGTCTGTTCCAGCAGCTTCTCCAGCTGGGCGGCCCGGTGCGCGGAGGTGTGCTCCGCAAGCACGCGCTCCAGTGCAGCCTGAGCGATGCGGCTCAGCTCGGTATCGGACAACTGCAGGGCATTCTCGACATCCTGCGTGCTACGCACGACGAGAATCTCCTTGCCCGGCACGAAGAACTGGTCCAGTCCACGCCAGCCGTCACTCAGCAGGGGAGTCCCGCATGCGGCGGCTTCGAACAGCCGCCCGGAGGGACAGAAGCCGCTCGCGGCCATGTCGGCACGGGTGACATTGAGCGTCAATCGGGAGGAGGCGTAGAACTCGCCGTGGCGGGCAGGCGGCACGTGATGCACGAAGGAAATATTGGCCGACCACGGAAAATCGCGTGGATAACCCGACCCTCCCAGGACGAACTGCCGCGCCGGTTGCCCCCGCGCGGCATCGATGAAGAACGTGCGCAGCGCCGGCTGCCTGTCGTTCGCGTAAGTGCCGAGGTAAGACAGATCAAAGCGGGGACCGGTGCGTCGTGGCGTTGGGCGGTGCGCCTGCGGATCGACATGGCCATACAGAGGCGCGACACGCCGGGCACGCAGCGCCTGGCGCAAGGTGTCGAGGGCTTCGCCACCGGCGTAGCTCAGCACCAGGTCGAATGAGGCCAACCCTTCCGCGGGGAGATAGGGCACCCGCTCGCCCGCGCGCAATCGCGCCAGGGTAACGGGAGTATCCAGGTCGTAGAACACACGAAGCGGTGCGCGGTTGACTTCAAGGGAGAGCCGGCCGGCTGCGACGGCATCCTCACAGTAAGAGGTGACGATGACCGCGTCCGCGGATTCAACATGGTGTCGGGCCTGCTGATTTACAGCCCTCCAGTCGCCATACAGCACGAGCTGCGCACCTGGGATGCAATCGAGATCGCGATGCGCGGCGTAGTAGGGGACATCGCGCTCGAAGAACACCACGTCGTGTCCGCCGCATACCAGTGCTCTCACCAGGCCACGCCACAGAGTAGCGTGGCCATTGCCCCACGAAGAGCTCAGCGTGAGCCCGAAGATGACGAGCTTCATGCCTCACCCGCAGCAAGGCCCGCTCCCGTCGCGGCGCGGCGTTGCATCCCGCCAACCTGACACGGCAAGTGAACTGGCGGTACGGCCATCCTGGATCCGGGCAACCCGCTTCGCCGTGACCATGTTGGAACTGACGAATCCTTCAGATCGTTTGCTCCAGCGTGCAGGTCATTTCGGGAATCAATCCGGAAGTCATCCGCTCCTACGACATTCGTGGAGTCGTCGGAGCGCAGCTCACGACGAAGGATGCCTACGCCCTGGGCCTCGCTTACGCGACCGTGGCCGCCGAGCGAGGCAAGCGAAGGATCGCGGTCTGCCGCGACGGCCGCCTCAGCTCGCCGTATCTCGAGCACGCACTGATCGAAGGGCTGCTGGAAGGCGGCGCGTGCGTGCTGCCGCTCGGCCTGGGTCCTACTCCGCAGATGTATTACTGCGTACACGCCGCCAGGCTCGACGGCGGAGTGATGGTCACCGGATCGCACAACCCACCGGACCAGAACGGGTTCAAGTTGTTTCTCGAAGGAGGGCCGGTTTTCGGTGGTGCGCTCAGGAGGCTGCTGAATACGCCGCCGGTCGCGCGCGCGGGGGGTGGGGTGCACACGCTGCAAATACATGGTATCAGTGGCGCCGATAGCTACGTCAGGCGACTGGGGGAGCTCGGTCGGGCCGCGGGCGATTCACATGTGGTATGGGACTGCGGTAATGGCGCCGTGGGTGCCATTATCGGTGCGCTCACGGCGAGCCTGCCGGGGCGGCACACGTTGCTCAACGCGCAGGTCGATGGTCGCTTCCCCGCGCATCATCCTGACCCGGCCGTCCCTGAGAACCTGCAGCAGCTGCAGGCCGCAGTGCTCGAGCGTAAGGCGGATCTCGGGATTGCCTTCGATGGCGACGGAGATCGTATCGGTGTAGTCGATTCCACGGGCAGCATCGTGTGGCCCGACCAGCTGCTGTTGTTTCTTGCCCTGGAGAGACTGCGCGTGCAGCCGCGGACCACGGTCGTGGCCGACGTCAAGTCCAGCCGCGTTCTGTTCGATCAAGTGCGCCGACTCGGAGGCCGTGCGGTCATGGCGCCATCGGGATATGTCCTCGTACGGGCGGCGATGCTGCGCGAGCGCGCCCCGCTCGCAGGGGAAATGAGCGGGCACATCGTGTACGCAGACTGCTGGCATTCCACCGACGATGCGGTCTTTGTGGCCGTGCGTCTGTTGCTGGCGATGCGGTCGCTGCGACTGAGCCCGGCGGAATTTCGGGCGGGACTGCCAAGAATGTGGGCCACACCGGAGCTGAGGCTTCCCTGTCCGGAGTCGCGCAAGGCGAGCGCCTTACTCGAGGTCGCTGAGCGGTTGGCCGCCGAGGGCGCCGAGGTCGACACCACGGACGGGCTCAGAGTCACTACCCATGGCGGCTGGTGGCTACTGCGTGCCTCCGGCACGGAGGCGAAGCTCACCGCCCGCTGCGAGGCGCCGGATGCGGAGGGGCTCGAGCGCCTGCAGCGGGAGCTGCTGTGGCAACTGAGGCAGAGCGGCATTCATTGCTAGAGCGGCGCGCGGCCATCGCGGGGCCGTCGCGATCCACCCGAGGCGGTTGCGGGCGGGTCGCGAGCCGGCCGCGAGCCCGCGAGATTCCTCGCTATAAGCGCGACCTCCGCTTGGCTCATTTCGTGCTGATCCGTTGCCCCCCACTCTACGCATTGGGAGTCGGTGATGAACGCGAGCCCCCGTCCCCTGGCTGTCGTCACGGGTGCCTCGAGTGGCATCGGCTACGAGCTCGCGCGCGAGTGCGCCTCCAACGGCTTTGACCTGGTGATTGCCGCCGACCGTTCCCTCAGCCAGGCCGCCCTGGAGTGCAAGTCGTTCGGCGCTGAGGTGCAGGCGGTGGAGGCGGATCTTGCCAGCGAGCAAGGCATCAGCGAGCTGATCGGGAGCCTGGCGGAGCGCAAGGTCGACGCGTTGCTCGCGAACGCCGGCCATGGGCTCGGCGGCGGCTTTCTCGATCAGCCTTTCCAGGAGCAGCTGCACGTCATCAATACCAACATCACGGGCACGCTGGCGCTCATCCACGCCGTCGGCAGGGACATGCGCACGCGCCGCAGCGGGCGCATTCTCATCACCGGCTCGATCGCCGGCTTCATGCCGGGGTCGTTCCAGGCCGTCTACAACGCCAGCAAGGCCTTCATCGATTCCTTCTCCTGGGCCTTGCGCAATGAGTTGAAGGCTTCGGGTGTGAGCGTGACCTGCCTGATGCCGGGCGAGACGGACACGGAGTTCTTCGAGCGTGCGGGGATGATGAATACGCAGATTGGCGTGGAGAAGAAGGCCGATCCGGCCGCCGTGGCCCGTATCGGCTTCAAGGCCATGATGGATGGGGAGGGAGATGTCGTGGCCGGCTTCAAGAACAAGCTGCAGGCGGCCATCGCGACAGTGACACCTTCCTCGGTGCTGGCGGAGCAGCACCGCAAGAAGGCTCAGCCCGGGTCCGCCGATCACTAGGGTGTCCGCTCAACAGCTCCGCCCTGCAAGGACAGACACACATGGCTACAGAATCCCAACACTGGCAGTCCGCCTCGCGAACTGCCCCGCCGCTCCCTGCGATGGCGCGGCTCGAGAGGCCGCGCCACGTCAGCCGTATCCGCGCGCAACGAGGCACGGTGAGCGCGACCATTGAGACCGTCCTGAGCCCCCGCAACCTTGGCTGGCTCAGCGTCGCTTTGGGAGCCACCGCAGTGCTCGCGCCGCGACCACTGGCTACACTGACTGGCCTGCGCGCGCCGCCGGCATTGCTGCCCTTCGTGGGCTTGCGTGAGCTGGCCAGCGGATGGGGCCTCCTGACACAGGAGCAGAGCAGTCCATGGCTCTGGTCTCGTGTCGTGGGCGATGTCATGGATCTCGCGGTAATCGCCTCTGCGCTGACACCGAGCAACAGGCAGCGGACACGTGCGCTGGGTACAGCGGGCGTCGTGGCGGCGATTGCTGCAGCGGATCTTGCGGCCGCCATCGCACATTCAAACCGCGGCCGCCGGGCAGTAGCGTCCGGCCCCTTCTCCGAGGGGCTGATCGTCAACAAGACGCCCCAGGAGTGCTACGAGTTCTGGCGCGACGTCAACAATCTGCCGCGATTCAGCGCAGCCGTGGAGTCGGTTGCGCAGATCGATGATCGCCACGTACGGTGGATGCTGCGCGGTCCGCTCAGCCAGAAGACGGCCGTGACCATCAAGACGACCACCGATGAGCCCGCAAGGCGCATCGCCTGGCATTCTGTAGGGCGCTCGGACCTGTCCCACGCCGGGGTGGTTCGCTTTGACCCGGCTCCTGGGAATCGGGGCACGCTGGTCAGCGCGCTGCTCTGGTACCCGCCGTTGAGTGGGACAGCCGGGTGGCGCATCGCGAGTCTCGTCGGCGCCGATCCACGCTCGTTTTTGCGGGAGGACCTGCGCCGGTTCAAGCAGCTCCTGGAGACCGGTGAGGTCGCCACTACGCGGGGACAACCCTCCGGCCGCCGCAGCTGGTTCGGTCGCTGGATACCCGAGGGCCGGAAATGGCGGCAAAAGGATCTGACATGAAAGCCAACTGCTGGCAAGGCACGACCCGGCTGCGCATCGAGGACGTCCCGGATCCGCAGATTCTCAATCCGCGGGACGCGATCATCAAAGTGACTTCCACCGCCATCTGCGGATCGGATCTGCATATCTACGACGGTTACATTCCGACCATGATGCGTGGCGACATCATCGGCCATGAGTTCATGGGTGAGGTGGTCGAGGTCGGCGCGGGAGTGAAGAACCTGAAAGTCGGCGATCGGGTCGTGAACCCGTTTCCGATCGCCTGCGGAGCCTGTTTCTTCTGCAGCTCGGGCCAGTTTTCATTGTGCGAGAACTCCAATCCGAACGCCTGGATGGCCGAGAAGCTCTGGGGTTACTCGCCGGCCGGCCTGTTCGGGTATTCGCACATGCTCGGCGGGTATGCGGGCGGGCAGGCGGAATACGCGCGCATTCCGTTCGCCGACGTCGGGCCCATCAAGGTCCCGCAGCATTTGAGCGATGAGCAGGTGCTGTTCCTGTCGGATATTTTTCCGACTGCTTATATGGCCGCGGAGAACTGCTCGATCCACCCGGGCGATACGATCGCGGTATGGGGTTGCGGCCCGGTCGGCCTGCTGGCGATGAAGAGCGCCTATATCCTCGGAGCGGATCGGGTGATCGCCATCGACCGCTTTCCGGAGCGGCTGCGCAAGGCTCGCAACGACTGCCGGGCCGAAACACTCAACTATGAGGAGGTGGAGGTTCTGGATGCGCTGCGAGAGATGACGGGCGGGCGTGGCCCGGATGCTTGCATCGACGCTGTCGGCATGGAGGGGTATGCCCATGGCTTCTTTGGCACGTACGACCGCGTGAAGAAATCCATGCGGGTGGCGACCGATCGGCCCACCTCGCTGCGGGAAGCGATCCTGGCCTGTCGCAACGGCGGCACGGTCTCAGTCTCCGGCGTGTATGGCGGGTTCCTCGACAAGGTGCCCTTCGGCTCGATCGTCAACCGTGCCCTGACCTTGAAGTCCGGTCAGACTCATGTGCAGCGCTATCTGCGTCCGCTGCTGCAGATGATCGAGGAGGGGCGCATAGATCCGAGCTTCGTCATTTCTCACCGCCTGCCGCTCGAGGATGCCCCCCGCGCCTTTGCCATGTTTCGCGACAAAGAGGACGAATGCATCAAGGTGGTTCTCAAGCCCGGCACCGCCTAGCCTCATCTGGCGCCCGGCGGTCGAGTGGGCTCGTGCGGCTCTGGGCGTTGACCCGGTGCGCCGCGCGCTATTGGAATGAGGACAACAGCTCCAACACGGGCGCGGCCCTGGCGTTCTACTGCGCTTTCTCCATCGCGCCCCTGCTGGTCATTCTGCTGACCCTCTCGGGGTTCTTTCTCGGCGAACGCTCGGCCTATGGGCAGATCGGCAACCAGCTGAGCGCGCTGTTTGGCCCGGCCACCGCAAAGACGCTGCTCGGTGCAGCGCACAGTGCCGAACAGACCCGTGGCACGTTCGCGACGGTGGTCAGCGTGATCACCCTTTTGATCGGCGCCACGACCGTGCTCGCGGCCTTGCAGCAGGCCCTGGAGCAGATCTGGAGAAGCGCGGCGATGGCGGTCTCGGGCGTGTACGGCTGGTTGCGAACGCGGCTGCTGTCCTTCGGCTTCATCCTGACGCTGGGATTTCTGCTGCTGGTGTCCCTGACGATCTCAACGGCTCTCACCCATCTGCGCACACGGATGGCAGCGGGTCATCCCGCGCTTGTCGGGTTCTTCGGCTTCATCGACACCCTCGTCTCGCTGCTCGTGGTCTCGGGTCTGTTCGCGTTGATCTACCGTTATATGCCGGCGCGCCGTCTACCGTGGGGCCCCGTCGTGCTGGGCGGAGTCCTGACGGCGGTCCTGTTCGATATCGGCCGCTGGATCGTCGGCCTGTACCTTTCGCACTCCACTCAGCCCTCGGCCTACGGCGCGGCTTCCTCGTTTGCCGCGCTTCTCCTGTGGCTGTACTACACCTCGCAGATCTTTCTGTTCGGAGCCGAGTTCACCGCCTGTCTTGGGGGTGTACGCGACCAGCGCGAACAGGCCGGCAGCGCGCAAGAGCCGATCTCCCGACCCGTGTCTGGCAGCAGGGTAGCGGATGTTGAGCGCGCCCAAGCGCATAATGCGCGCTCATCGCGCGGCACCAGATAGACCGCGTGGGGCTCAATCGCCCGACCGTCCACGCTCAAACTCGCGAATGGCGCGCCGTAACGCCGCCTCTGCGGCCCGGGGGCCGCTGCGTCCGGAGATGCTGAACTCCCGTCCCTGGGCGGCATTGTAGGCGCGAAAGAAATTCTCGATATCTGCCAATTGGCGGACCGGCAGTTCGCTGATGTGTCGCACAGCCGAACGGTTCACGGGCGTCTCGCCGACCCCGATCAGGCGATCGTTGCGAACGGGCTTGCCGCTCTCGATCTGCGAAGCCTGCAGCACGCCGACCAGTCGCGCAGTGACCAGGCAGCCCGGAAAGGCTGGCGCCAGCCCCAAGACGAGCACGTCGAGCAGATCGCCATCCGCGGCGCGCGTGCCCGGAATGGAGCCGAAATTGTGAGGGAAGATCATTCCTTCCGGCAGTCGCCGGCTCACTCGAAACAGTCCGTACTCCTCATCGAGCTTGTACTTGTTGGCGCTCCCGGCAGGTGTGTCGATGAGGACATGAACGTGCGTCCGGGAGGCCCGGGGCGGGACTCGTTCGAGCTTCATGCCGGCGTCTGCCTGGGGCTGACCCGCGAGGACGATCGCCGTTTCATGCCGACATCTCCTTGGGGCCTGCGGCACCGGGACGACCGCCCCAGGCGCCCGCTGGCCCGCTCAGATGATCGGCTTGCCGCCCGTCACCGCGACGGTCGCTCCCGAGACATAGCTCGCTTCGTCGCTGGCGAGCATCACATAGACCGGCGCGAGCTCGCGCGGCTGAGCGGGTCGTTTCATGGGTACCTGCTCGCCGAAGTGCTTGACCTTCTCCGCGGGCATCGTGGAGGGGATCAACGGGGTCCACACCGGACCCGGAGCCACGGCGTTCGCACGGATGCCCTTTGAAGCCAACAGCTGTGCCAGCCCGCCTGTGAAGTTCTGGATCGCTCCCTTGGTAGTGGCGTAAGGCAGGAGCTGTGGACTGGGCGAATCCAGGTTCACCGAGCTGGTGTTGATGATGGAGGCGCCGGACTGCATGTGCGGCAGCGCGGCCTGCGTGATGTGGAACATGGCGGAGATATTGACGGCGAAGGTCCTGTTCCACTCCTCCTCGGAGATCTCCTCCAGCGAGTCGAAACTCATCTGGTGCGCGGCGTTGTTGACGAGCACGTCGATGCGCCCGAACGCCTGGACCGTATTCCTGACCAGCTCGCGACAGCGATCCGCGCCCGACAGATCGCAGCGAAACAGCTCGCAGCGACGGCCGGCTTCCCGCACCAGGCGCTGGGTTTCACGCGCGTCATCGTCCTCGCTCTCATCCAGATACGCGATGGCGACATCAGCGCCTTCGCGCGCGAAGGCGATGGCTACAGCGCGACCGATGCCGGAATCACCGCCCGTGATCAGCGCCTTCTTTCCCTGCAGTCGTCCGGAGCCGCGGTAGGTGCTCTCTCCATAATCCGGTTGCGGATCCATCTCCGTGCTCCTGCCGGGCATGGGTTGCTGCTGTGGCTTGAACGCCGGTTTGGGAGTGTCGGCTTGCAGAGTCATGGTGGCGCGCTCCAATGTCGTGAGAGGGTTGGGATCGCAACCCCCGCCGGGCCTGATGGTTCCGGAGTGTCTCAGTCCAGGTCGTAGTCGATCTTGCGGTTCTCCCCAACAACGCCCGCCGGTTTGCCGGTGAGCACGGCGCGCGCGGCGGCTACGACGTATGCGGCGTGCCCCGGGGCAAGCCAATACTCGGCCTGCTCGATCTGCACGCGCAGCAACGCCAGGCGTGCATCGCCGGGCCCACCCGGGTAGTAGGCCAGTTGCTCGGTGCTCCACAATTGCTTTGCCTTATTGGCGTCGCGCAATAGCTGCGCTGACCCACTCACCGCGACGAATCGGTTACCGCTCACGTCCGCATATCCCACGCTCACGCGAGACTCTCTCTCCAGCTCACTGACTTTCGGCGTGCTCCAATCCGTGAAGAACCACAGCGCCTGTGCGGCTTCCACCTGCAGTGTCTGCACTGGCCGTGTGTGGAAGCGGCCTTGCTCGTCCAGTGTGGTCAGCAGTCCCACCCGGATATCCTGGATCAGCGCAGCCACAGTCGCGAGGTCGCCGGGATTCTCGTCCATTTTCATCTCCGTTCGGGCGTGTGTACGCCTCGGCCGGTGACTGAAGCATTCAGCGTTCCACGGTGGCGTCTCCCGGTTCGCGGATAATCTGAACGGCGGGCTTCGCTGCGGGCCGTTCCAACCTCATAAATCATGCAACCGGCGAACCGCGTGACCGTTATATCAGCGGGAGCACGCGGCATGGGACTTGCGGTTGCAGCGGTGTGGAGGCACGAACATGAGCGTACAACGTGAAGTGATCGTCGAGCGCCCCGCGGGTGCGCTCGAGGGAATGAGAGTTTCCTGGGGCGGAGTCTGGGCGGGTGTGCTCGTGGCACTGGGCACGATGCTGGTACTCAGCACGTTGGGGATGGCCGTGGGATTTTCAGCCGATGCGCGCAACGTCGATCCGCAGGCGATCGGGATGGGCGCGGTGATCTGGTCGCGCGTCTCGCTGTTGATTGCCCTGTTTCTGGCAGGCATGGCGGCGGCACGCATGAGTATGGTGTGGGACCGGCCGACCGCGCTCGCGCAGGGGGCCCTGGTGTGGGTGATGAGCCTCATTGCCGGGCAGTTGCTGAGCGTGACCGGGGTCGGGGTGATGGTGAGCGCGGCGCTCACGTATGGGTTGCACAACGCAAATCCGGGGAAGCCGGGGTCGAGCGCAATCGCCTGGTTGACGTTTCTTGCGGTGATTCTCTCCCTGCTCGCTACACTGGCGGGCGCCGCCCTCGGACGGCAGCGGGCTGCCGCACGCGTCACACACTAGATTTCATGGCTGGGGCGCAACGGACATGAAAGCTATCCTGCAGAGGATCCGCGGATGGCAGGTAGCCGCCTTGCTGACTCTGGCATGTGCGGCATGCGCTTCACTCCAGGTCGGCAGCGACTATGACAGGGCGGCCGAGTTCTCGAACTATCACACCTTCACGCTGATGCACCGCGACGACCACGGTGCCCACAACCCCCTCGTGGTGCAGCGTGCCGAAGATGCGATCAGACAGGATCTGATCAGCAGAGGCTACACGCCTGCCAGCAATGGGTCGAATGCGGACTTCGCAGTCGACTTCACCATTGGGTCGCGCGAACGCACGGATGTCACCTCCTACCCGGCACCTTACTCAGGTCCGTGGTGGGGCGGAGGGTGGTGGTGGGGTCGCGGCTATTGGGGCAACAACCTGGATGTGCGGCAGGTCAGGGAAGGAACCCTCTCGATCGACGTGTTTGATGGCCGCACCCACCGTCCCGTGTGGCATGGTTGGGCCAAAAAGCAACTCACGCGCGGCGACATGGAGCACTCGGAGGAGCCAATCCGGCGCGCGGTGCGGGCTGTGTTGGAGAAGTTCCCGCCGGGAGGCACGGGTGCGGCCTATCAAGCAGCCCCTGCTGCAGCACCGGGTCGCACGGGGCAGTAGGCCGCAGCGAGCCGACGACCGACCCTGGCTTGGCTGTGGCCATGCTTCTGCTTGCGTCTGCGGTGCGGCGCCTTGCTCCCCGCGCGTGCTTCGTGCCCAAATCGCTCGAGCCGGCCGACTGCTTGACGGCGCTCCAGAGACATCGGGTAATCGACAAAACAGCCATAACTCCGGCACACATCTGGATGGACGAAGCCAATAGGCGCGATCGCTCGAGCGTCGGGCGGCAGTATCGGCTCTCTCTGCACGGAAGCAGCACTGCAGATCTCCAGCGAGAA
>Ga0207707_10001383_pt1 | contig 22525 bp, 19 predicted proteins | sample KBSC83BmetaG_FD_184336 | JGI IMG/M metagenome (GOLD analysis project Ga0207707, IMG submission 184336) | Corn rhizosphere microbial communities from Kellogg Biological Station, Michigan, USA - KBS C8-3B metaG (SPAdes) (version 2) | ecosystem: Host-associated > Plants > Roots > Rhizosphere ...
ATACCAGCAAAAATGCCGCGCCTCGCTCTATCATGCTTTTCATATGGCCGAACAGTTTATCAATGGCGGAACAATGCGTCCAGCCAAATCTCTTGCCTCCAGTCGCTTCAAATTGTATGGTGGAAGTTGTGACGCCAAAGAACCTTACGCCAATTTCGTAACGGATGCGCCAAGCGGCGATATAGTTCGCTTGCGGTGCCATTTTTGATGTCACATAATTAACGCAGCCCGCTTGTTTTTTCTCTCCGTTGTCATTCATGAAGTATTACCTTTCATTTGTTGTACTAGCTCTATTTTTGTCCGCCGGATGCACCTGGATCGACCAGTCGTCCGGCCAGGCTGCGCTGTCGCCTCAGGCCACGCCGACCCCCATTCCGCGACCGCCGGAAAAGATCGACAACGGGCTCGAACAACGGCTGGCTGAGATCGCTAAGGGAGCCGACGGCAAGGTCGGCGTCGGTGCCCTGCTCCTCGAGACCGGCGACGCCGCCTATCTCGATCGCAATGGCCATTTTGCGATGCAGTCGGTCTATAAGCTGCCGATCGCGATGGCTCTGGCCCAGACGATCGACCGCCGCACATATGATGTCGACACCGATATCAGCATCACGCCCGCCGATTATGTCCGCCGAGGCTTTCACAGCCCGATCCGCAATCTCAATCCGCGTGGCACGGTTATGCGACTTGACGACATCGTCCGGTATTCGTTGTCTGAGTCGGACGGCTCGGCCAACGACGTGCTGCTGCGGCTGGCCGGCGGTCCGCAGAATGTCCAGCAATACCTGTCTTCGATCGGCATAACGAACATTATGGTTGCCGACTCGACCAAGGACATCAGTAAGGATTGGGACACCCAATATCGCAATTGGGCGACGCCTGGGGCGTCGGTCGACCTGCTGCGCGATCTGATCGAACGCGAGGCCGGACTGTCGGAACGAACGACGACGCTGATCTTTGACTCGATGCTCGAGGCCGAGACCGGCCGTCGACGTATTCACAAGGGACTTCCCGAAGGGGCGACGCTTGCCCACAAGACCGGCACCGGCGGCCACCCGAGCGAGGTACCCGGTTATTGGAAGACAGTCGCAGCGGCTAACGCGTCGCAAGCCAATAAGAACGTTGCCAAGGTCCAGAAACCCGCCAAACGAACCAAACTGGGCCCATCCGCCGGCGACGATCCGGAAGACGCACAGCCCAAAGCCAACGAGGTTATCAGCGCCGTCAACGACATCGGCATCATCACGCTGCCCGACGGCCGGCACATCATCCTGGCGGTTTACATCAACGATTCGCTGTCGGTGAATCCCGACAAGGTCATCGCCGATATTTCCCGAGCCGTTTGCGAGCGATGGACGACAGGACAGTTGTTGGAAGTGCCTCAGGCTCGTTCGTAGTGTTATGACCCGGCCAAACTCGCGCGGCCGCACGACAGCGACTTCCTTGATGCTTCTCTGTAGATTGAGCTAACTATTGTTGTATCAATAGCTTACGATGCTTTTCTACCGTGCACTGTCTCAAGTGTGTCTCGCCTCTGTCTCGGCCTTGTCTCACACGAGGTTTAAGTCTGCAACAGTTTGATAGCAAAAAGGTTATCGTCCAAAAACGCAAGTGTCTCGCGAATTTTCGAAAAAAACTCTAAATTTCTCGCCACAATGTGCTACAGGACCTCTGAGACGTAATTTTTCAAAGATCGACCACACAACGGCCGTATAGTATTATAACACGCGTGTCAACCAGTTTAGGGGGCGTGAGAGCCTGCGGCGGTCCGTGCTAATATCGATGACCGATGAGATTTGCCGCCATTATTTTTATTTCCGTTTTGGGCGCCTGTAGCTATAGGACTGAGATTCCAACAGAATTCCCGACCCCACCGCCGGCACCAGCGGTTACCCCGCTGCCAAAGCTCGATGTCAAACGCGACGCCGAGCTTGAAAGGCAGTTTGCCGATATCGCCAAGGCCGCCAAAGGCAGGGTCGGCGCGGCCGCTGTCGTTTTGGAAACGGGCGACGCCGCGTTGCTCAATGAAGACGATCATTACCCGATGCAGTCGGTCTACAAGCTGCCGATCTCGATGGCGATGATGGACCAGATCAGGCAGGATGATCACGCTCTCGATGAGCAGATCGGCGTCACGCCAGCGGATTTCGTTCGTCAGGGACAAGCAAGCCCGCTTCGAGATAAGAACCCGAACGGCGGGATATTTACGATCCGCGAGCTGATCCGATTGGCCCTGGTCGAATCGGACGGCAGCGCGAGCGATGTTCTCTTGCGTGTTCTCGGCGGCCCGAACGTAGTCCAGCAGTATCTCTCGCAGATCGGCGTCGAGGACATGAAGGTCGTCAACACCGAAAAGGAAATGGGCGCGGACTGGAACGTGCAATATCAGAACTGGGCGACGCCGGTGGCGGCGGTTGAACTTCTGCGCTACCTCGATAAGCAAACCGTAGATGATATTGATAGCGAGAAATATGTATTGCTAACTGATATGCACAATGCCGTCACAGGTCCTAAGCGCCTAAAAGGCCAACTTCCGGCCGGAACGGATATTTCTCACAAAACCGGCACGGGCGGAACGCGAAACGGTATCACCAGCGCTACGAACGACATTGGCATCATCGATCTGCCGAACGGAAAACATCTCGCCGTCGCCGTATTCGTCTCCGATTCGTCGGCCGACGACAAGACCCGAGATGCCGTGATCGCAAAGATCGCCAGGGCGGCTTGGGATAAATTTGCCCATTGACAATTTTTATTTGGATGGCAACTTGTTTCTTGTCAACGCGGTTAGATATGTATCTTAAGGTCGTTGGTATCGGAGTCATTGTGGGTCTGATGGCGTTGGGCGCATTCGGACAGCAGACGCCGGTCGTCATTACTCCGAGTCTGCCTGAGCTGCCACTGGATCCTCAACGAGAGCTAACTGCCTGCGATTATCTGAATGGCGGATTGGGTTCGGATGATATTGATAACGACGGGATAAAAAACTGTGACGACAACTGCATTTTCGACAGAAACAAAGATCAAAAGGACAAAAACAAGGATGGCGTAGGTGATGCATGCGAATGGCGTGAACGTGCCGATGAAGAATGGGAGAAGGTCGGTGCCGAACAGCGACGCACTGCTACGGAACCCGTTGACCTTTCCAAACTTGTCTCGCGTTCCGATGCAATTTTTCTTGCGACCGTTCATGAAGGAATCTCCCAAGATGATCCCTTTAAGCTAGGCGGCTGGGGCGCAATAAACATTATTCGGCAACTGAAGGGAAGACCAGTGGTATTCCAGACAAAAGAGGGAAATCCGTGGGTGCACTTCCCGGATCGCGGTCCAAAAGAGATCGTCGGTCATCCGATCTTATTATTCCTGCGCGATGGAAAGATCCGAAAGTGGAAGCCACCGCATGTTTACTCGGGAGATCCAAACCCTGACGGCAGCCCGTATGTCGAGACGCGCTTTTTCGGATACACGCTCGCGGATCTGAAGTTTGGAGTACTCGGAGTCTCCGAAAAACGTATTTCTGAGATCGCGCAAATAGTTCAGCAATCGAAATGATGTCTTGACGAGAGGTCATTCTCCATTTATAATCATAGCCATATAGCTAATATGTAGCTATATGGCCCGTTTATGAGCTACTCGGTAAAGGAAGCAAAGGACAATCTAAGTGAGATCATCAGGCTTGCTGAAAGCGGTCGTCCGCAGATCATCAAGCGGCACGAGACCGAGGTCGCGGTCGTTGTCTCGATGGCAGATTGGCAACGCTCGAAAGGAAAGCGCGGTCGGCTTGTCGATATCCTGAGGAACAGTCCGCTTGTCGGTGTTGAACTGGACCTCTCGCGACCTAAAGATCGACCTGGCGACATTGACCTTTCTGAGTAATGTCATATCTGATCGACACGTGCGTGCTGTCTGAGATGGTCGCTGTGCGGCCTGATAGCAACGTCCTGGACTGGTTCGAGAGGCAGCTAGAGACGTCGCTATATCTTAGTGTCGTCACCTGGGGTGAGATACAACGAGGGATCTTTCAGCTTGAGGCGGGCAAACGCAGGCTCCGGCTCGAAACATGGCTGCTTGACGAGCTATATCCGGCCTTTGCCGGTCGGATCGTCGAAATAGAGGAAGAGCTCATGACCGTCTGGGCAAAGATGTTGGCCGGCTATAAGCCGAGTGGTCTGGCTCGTTCTTCACTTGATTCGTTGATCGAAGCTACGGCGCTACACCGCAATCTGATACTTGTCACCCGCAACGAGAGAAACTTTCAGGGCTCAGCGGTAAGTGTGCTGAACCCATGGAGGGCCTAACCAATTTTTGACGAAATCGTTTACCGGTTTACACCAATTTGTTGATAGAGCCCGTCGCGTTGCCTCAAAAATCCCATATTTACGAATGATTACACCTCGGGCACGGATTTTGCCGTACCCGGCAAGCGGAGGGATTTACTCACGTTTATGCAGGCACAAACATCTCATAAAAATATCGGCTTGATGCTAATGATCTTTGCATGTGCTGTGTTGTTGTTTGCGGGCATCAACACCCGTGCGCAGGCGCCCTGGAACCGAGGCGGCAACAATGGCTATTACGGCAACGGCGGCTATGGCCGCGTGAGCAGCAACGATCTGCGAAAGGCCTACGACAAGGGCTATAGGAAAGGCTACAACGAAGGCAAACACGACGCCAAAGATAACCGCGGAAGCTATCGAAACGGTGGTTACGGAAACTATGGCAACAATGGCGGCTACGGCGGATATGGCAACAATCGTCGCGGCGGAGGTGAGCTTCAGCGGGCCTACAGCGACGGTTTCAACCGCGGCTACCAGGAAGGCTATGACCGCAATCGTCGGTATAATCGTAATTCGCGATATGGCCGATACGGAAACCGAAGCATTTTTGGCATACCGCTGCCTTACTGATCGAATTTAACCGAACACAAAAAATTGAGGCCGGATCGCTTCGGCCTCAATTCTTATTTTAAATTGGGTTTCTATTCTTGGAGAATGGCTCACCCAAGAATAGAGGCAAGCTTTGCGGCCTGCCTCTGCGAGATAAAACGAGCTAAAGCTCGCACTCTGAACATTTTTACATCTTGCCGGCCTTGAGGTCGGCGATGCGTTTTTCGAACGCGGCGGTGTCGACCTTGTCGGCTTTGCCCTGCGCGATGGCTTTGTCAGCGGTCGCAAAGGCTTCATCCTTGCGGCCGGCGTTCAGCAGGATGCTCGTCCTGGCGGAAAGGTTCTGGAAGGTCGGCTTGGCGGCGATCGACGAATCGACCGCTTTTAATGAAGCATCGATCCACGCCTTTGCGTCCTCCATGTCGTTATTCTGCTTGGCATAACCCGCAGCGCTAAGCGGCGTACGCCAGTCGTCGGGCTTTGCTCCGGCAACGGCTTTTCGCGCCTTGGCGAGCGTCGTGCCGACGACATCAACTTGGACGGTGAAAGGAACGCGGACCTTTTCCCAACGGATATTCACCGTCGCGGCGTTCTCGCCGACCGGATCGAAGCTATATCCGAGCAGCTCCTGACTGTCGTCGACCCACTGGGGCTTTGCCTTGACGCGAAGGACATCTTTCGCCTCGCTGTAGTCAAAGCTGCCCCATTGACCCGCGTCGCTGTTAAAGATAACGGTCCACTCGTCCTTGCCCGGGATCGTATGCAGGCTGTATTTGCCGGCGGGAAGCTTCTGGCCATTGATGAGAACATCATCAGTGACCTCAAACTGCGTTGCTTCGTTGGCGCCAGTTCGCCAAACATGGCCGTACGGAACGATGACCATATCCTTTGGACGAATGTTCTGGTTGTCTAGCGTTGCTTCGCCTTTGGCGTAATTGTCCTTTGCCGAAACATCTCCGAATATTGCGCGGCCTTTAACGGCCGGACGGCTGTAGTTGATCGTGATATCGGTTACACCGATGGTCTGAGTGACGCTGGCCCCCTGGCTCGGGCGGGGAAGCCGGAGCTGGGCATTGGCCGCCGCCGCTGCAACAAAGAGCACAAGTATCGAAAGGAAAGAAAGATGTCGCTTCATATCAAACTCCTTAAATCCGAAAAAATCTAACCACAGACAAACACAGATGGACACAGATACGGATCAAGACAGAAATTGTTTCGCGTCAGTCCAAACCCGGTACCGAATATTGACAACGTTAAGCCTCCTGCTACGGCAGGCGGTTCTGACTTATTCCTCTTCGTCGTGGGCGCGGACACGGCCGGAGGCGACGGCGTCCTGAATGACTTTGTCGGCCAGGTTGTGCGGCAGCGGATCGTAATGAGAAAACTGCATATGATATGAGCCGCGGGCCTGGGTGACACTGTTGAGCTTCGATTGGTAATCGAGCATTTCCGACAGCGGCACTTTGGCCTTGATCACCTGTTGTTTGCCGCGCATGTCCATGCCCGACACACGGCCGCGACGGCTGTTAAGGTCGCCCATGATGTCGCCGGAAAACTCCTGCGGCGTGAAAACCTCTACGTCCATTATGGGTTCGAGCAAGGTTGGCTTTGCCTTTTCCATCGCATTGCGATAGGCCTTACGACCAGCGGCGCGAAAACTGTGTTCGTCCGAGTCAACCGTGTGATAGCTGCCATCGATGAGAGTAACTTTAAAGTCGACCAGCGGATAGCCGGCGACGGCGCCGCCGGCAGCGGCTTCGAGAATGCCTTTCTCGACCGCCGGCCGGAAGTTTTGCGGAATGGAACCGCCAAAGATCTTATCGACCCATTCGAAACCCTCGCCGCGGCCTTTCGGCTCGAAGATCACCTTGCAATCGCCAAATTGCCCGCGACCGCCCGACTGTTTCTTGTGACGGCCCTGGACTTCGACCGTTTGAGTGATGGTTTCTTTGTACGGCACCTTAGGCGGATGGAGCGTCACCTCGACGTGAAATCGATTTCGCAGTTTATCGACGACCGTTTCGATGTGAAGCTGACCGGAGCCGGACAAAATAAATTCCTTTGTCTGCGGGTCGCGGTCAAAGTGCAGCGACGGATCTTCTTCAAGGATCTTGTGCAGCGCGGCTGAGATCTTTTCCTCGTCGGCTCGTGATTTGGGTTCGATGGCAAAAGCGATGGCGGGCTCGGGATATTCGACCGGCGGATAAACGATCGGTTTTGCCTTGTCGGTCAGCGTATCGCCGGTCTGCGTGTCTTTGAGCTTGACGACGGCAATAATGTCGCCGGTGTTCGCCTCGTTTATCTTGTCCAGTGTTTTGCCCTGGATGTAATGCAAAGCGCCAAGGCGTTCGGCCGAGTCACGCGTTGAGTTTTGTACTGTCGCGTCGGATGCGACCTTGCCCGAGACGACTTTAAAAACATTGATGCGACCCGCAAACGGATCGGCGATCGTACGAAAGACGTAAGCGGAAAACGGCTCGGTGTTCGAATACTTCCGTGAGACGCGGTCGCCGGACATCTCATTGTTGACGAAGCCGTATTCGGCCTCGTGTACGGCCGGGTTCGGCGCAAATTCAACGATGTGATCGAGCAAGATCTGCAGCCCGACGGCCGTTGCCGCCGAAATGGCGTAGACCGGGCACAGCTTGCTGGCGGCGATCGCTTTGGCGAGGTTGGGGTAGACGTCTTCTTCCGGCAGCGTGCCCTCGGCAAAATATTTTTCCATCAGGGCGTCATCCGACTCCGCGACGATCTCTATCAACCGCTCGCGGGTGCGTTCGAAGATGTCGCGGCCCTGTTCGGGCATTGGGATCTCGTTCGCTTTGCCGTCGGCGTCAAACTCGTATGCCTTTTGATGAACGACATCGACGACACCTTTAAAATTTGCTTCCGTGCCGATCGGGAGAGTGAAAGGAACGATCGATCGAGCGAAACTCTGTGTCGCAGTCTCTATCGCGTGTCCAAAATCGCTGTGCTCTTTGTCGAGCTTGTTGATCACCATGAACCGCGGCAGGAGAAACTCATTCGCGTACTGCCAGGTCTTTTCCGTTTGCACCTCGATGCCGTGAACGCCGTCGACAACGACCAGCGCGCAGTCCGCGACGCGCAATGCGGGACGTGCATGGGTAACGAACGCGGCGTAACCGGGCGTGTCGATGAAATTTATTTTAGTGTCTTTGTATTCGGCGTGGGCGAAGTTATTGTTGAGGGAAACTTTACGGGCAATGGAGTCTTCTTCGTAGTCGGTGATGGTAGTACCTTCGTCTACCTTACCCCAGCGATGTGATGTTCCGGCGACGTGGAGAAGGGAACTGACGAGCTGGGTTTTACCCGCGTCGCCGTGTCCGATCACAGCCAGATTTCTGATGTTTTCCGTGGCAAATGATTTCATAACGGCAAGATCTCCGAATTCGATAGGTTTCAGGTTTCGGGTTTCAGGTTTCAAGCTGGGTCGACGCGAGCGACCTGAAACCTTTAACTTGAGACCTGAGACCTTGATCTGTTGGTAAATGCTAATTTAACCGACGCGGCGTGACTTATCAAGACAACCCTCAGCTTGCCTGAAATCAACTAAACGGCGAAAACTTTGGCCTGCTCCGGTCAAACGACGCGCGAGCACCTATTTCACTGTGCAAAAATCGAGGACAATTGCCGTCTGACAATCGGGCGACGAGCGCTTGCCCGTATTTAATAACGGAGTATACTCAAGACAAAAATTTCCTTAGGGGCTCATTATGCGAAGATTTAAGAAGATTCTAGTCAGTTCGACCCTCATTGCGTCGCTCTCTCCAGTCGGTAATTGGGTCGCTGCTCAGGACCTCGTCCCGGTCAGCGATATTTCTGGCAGCTCGAGCGTTTTTGTATTCAGAAACTCAGCGAAAGGTTCGCCCCAGCGATTCACTCCCAAGCGGAGCCGGGGCAGCAAAGAAGGCCGAATCGAGAGTGCCAAGCGGGTCACGAAGCAGTACGAGACGCTGGCCAAGGTAACGCCGCGTCGAGCACGTGCCGAGGTCGTCGATCCGAACACAGATCCGCGGGTCAAAAGCCCAGGCTCGATGCCGCCCGGAGAGGCATCGAAGATGTTTACCGGTGTTGGCGAATATTATATCGATAAGAACGATAGCGAGAACGCGATCAATTTTTTTCGCGAGGCTGTCGATCTAGACGCAAGCAACACGATCGCCCCGAAAGGTCTAAGCGAAGCTCTCTCGCTGAAGGGTAACGAGTTGCTTGTCAAAGACCAGTCGAAGGCCGCAAAGGAGCTTTTCGATCAATCTCTGAAATACAACCCGAACAACGCCGTTGCATTTTACGGTCTGGCCGAGGTCTATTCAGACCAGGAGAACGATCCCCAATCTATCACCAATTACGAAAAGGCACTCCAGTACGACAAGGACCTGACAGAGATCTATGTCCCCCTCGGCATTCTCTACTACGAGGCGGGGCAGATCGATAAGGCCGACGGTTATCTGACAAAAGCGGTCGCTGCAAATGCAAACACGGCAGAGACTCAATATTTCTTCGGCCTGGTCCGGTTTTCGCAAAACAAGAATGCCGAAGCGATGGCCGCGTTCCGAAATGCGGTCCGATTGAAGCCGGACTATGCCGAGGCCCACTATTATCTTGGCGAGGCCCTTGAACGTGACAGCAAGCATGCCGAGGCTGCGGCAGAATTCGATAAGGCGGAATCGCTGAAGAAGAATTATTTCGAGGCCGCACTGGACCTTGGCTCGGCATACTATCAACTTGAGCAGTGGCAGGATGCCGCGACCGCCTACGAAAAGGCGACGAGATATAAAAACGACAGCATTCAGGCCTACATCAATTTAGGTGACGCGTATCGTCAGCTAAAGTCATATGAGAAAGCTGAAGGTGCCTATAATCTTGCCGCTACCTTTATCGAACGCGGGGACAAGCTTGACCGTGTTGATGCGGCCGATACATATAACAAGATCGGCTATGTGATCGCCCAGCAATGCCCGATAAATGCAGCGAAGGGCATACCTTGCCGATGGAATGTGGCGACGGCATCGCTTGAGAAGGCAGTTGCGTTGACTCACGACCCAGTCGATTATGCAAATCTCGGCTGGGCATATTACAACGCTGCCAAGAAAGATATTGCGGACCACAAGGACGGAAAGGACAAGCTTGAAAAGGCACGCGCGAACCTGCAAAAGGCGACCGGCGCCGACTCTCGATTCTTGAACGCACCGATGGTCAATCTTGGCCTGGCGCTGAATGACCTTCAGGATTTCAAGTCTGCGCAGGATGTCCTGACCAAGGTCGTTGCAAACAAGCCAGATTGGACGTTTGCTCTGAACGCTCTCGGCGTCGCTTACTACGGCAACAACGACTATAAGAACGCCGTTGACGTGTTCAAAAAGGCAGTGAGCAAAGACGGCAAGTACATTGACGCCTGGTACAACCTCGGCATGTCACAATATAAAAACGGCAACGTTGGCGAGGCAAAGAAAGCCTATACCCAGCTTCGCAAACTCGGGGCGGTAGGCAATGTAGCGGCCGACCGGCTCGACAAAGAGACGGGTGGAGCAATGGCACGGGGCTGATCCGTCAGCGTCGATCATCTACTGCGCGGGTTGTTGATCGCAGCTGCCCGCGCAGATCCGTTTCTAAAGGTTACATTTGATCAGACCCGATCATGTTGAAGGAAACGTCCCGCTCGGGCCGCTTACGACGCTTGGTGTAGGCGGCCCGGCGAGTTTTTTGCTCCGCGCGCGATCCGAAGACCAGGTTTTGGAAGGCTTTGAATTTGCCCGATCACGTGATCTTCCGGTTTTCGTGCTTGGCGGCGGAAGCAACATTCTGGTGTCCGACAGCGGTTTTGACGGGGTTGTAATTCGGATCGAGCTTCGCGGCGTTTCAGCTCTCGAGGACGGAAAGATAACTGTCGCTGCGGGCGAAGACTGGGACGGCTTTGTCGCCGGCTCTGTTCGCGAAAACCTGGCCGGCATTGAATGTCTTAGCGGCATTCCGGGCACCGTCGGCGGGACGCCGGTCCAAAACGTCGGAGCCTATGGCGAAGAGGTTTCCGAATCGATCGTCTACGTTCGCTGTTACGACCGCGCGAGCGGAAGGATCGTTGAGCTTGCAAATAGCGAGTGTGGCTTCGCTTATCGAACCTCCATTTTCAACACGACGGATCGCGAGCGATATGTTGTTTTGGCAACAACTTTTCAGCTTGCGCCAGGCGGCGAGCCGAGGATCACTTATCGCGATCTTGCCGAGCATTTTGCGGGCCGCGAGCCAACGCTCTCCGAGACGCGTGAGGCCGTTATCGCCGTTCGCCGGTCGAAATCGATGGTGATCGATCCGGATGACCCGAACCGTCGGAGCGCCGGGTCGTTTTTCAAGAATCCGATCGTGTCTGAAACGAAGTTCGACGCGATCTCGTCACGGTTTGGCGGCAGCGTGCCAAAATTTCCCGCGGGTGAAGGCTCAGTCAAGATCCCGGCCGCGTGGCTCATCGAACACGCCGGATTTCACAAGGGCTTTATCATGGGACCGGCGGGCATTTCGACCAATCACACTCTTGCCATCGTCAATCGAGGCGGAGCCACTGCGGCGGACATTATTGCGCTCGCGACGGCGATCCGAGATACGGTCCGTCGCGAGTTCGATATCGACCTAATACATGAGCCGGTTTTCGTGGGCGAATTTCGATAACTCTAAGGCACGTCGATGTTCATTTCCTTGCCGGAGAAGCTAAAGTTCGGACGCTTGCGGCCCTTCATGAATTTCGCCGCGGTCTGCGACAAAGCAGTGATGACCATTGGCAGAGCGATCGAAGGGTCGCAGGCGACAAACGCCGTGGTCGCTCCTTTGCCGAGCCGGCCGAATTGACCTGTGTGGACGCCGCCGTATGAAGGCGTGCGAATGTCGAGCGGCGCGCAGCCCTCGTTGATCGCAATGGCGTATTTGTGGCCGCGCGGCGTCGATCGCGTAATATAGGACGTGACTTCGGCCAGGTTGACCATGGTCTGGCCGGTCGAAGATCCGAGCGTGATCATGGCGGAATTTCGCGTTTTTTGCGCGATTTGCAGCATCTCGAGCGTGTCCTGCGTGAGATCGAACATGATGCTGATCTTTTTCTCAAACTTGGCACGCGCAAAACCAACCGACAGCGGCGAGTTCTGAATATCGGGACAATAGATCGGGATGCGGGCCTTAAACGCCGATGTCAATATGCCGTCCTCATGGGCGATCTCGGCCAACTCACGGCCCATCAAGTGCAGAAATTCACGGACCGAATACGAGCGCGACAGCTCAAGCTGATTGACGACACTGCCGATCCATTCGTCTGCCTCGTGATACTCTTCGCGGTTGGCGATCACGTCGCCGATGCGTGCAACGTCAGACGACTCGAGCTCTTCGTCATTCATGCTCGGATGCGCCTGGTAATGATTTCGACCGAGCGTCTCGTGAATGTCATGAAAAAGCACGGTTCCGGACATCACCAGCACGTCAACAAATCGGTTTTTTATGACGTAGGCGATCAGCCGCCGCATGCCCGACGGAATCAAATTTCCCGAGCCGCACATATAGATCGTGGCGTTGTCATCGAGCATATCGAGCCAGATGCGATGCGCCTCTGCAAGTTGTTTAGCTCCGAAGCCGGCCCCTTCCATTTTTTCAAGCAGTCCTGCAACAGATCGGTCACGGTCGATGGGCACCGGCCGGGTCGGGACCGTCAAAAATTTCGAAGCCTTAGTTTTCTTTTGAGCTACCATTACATTCTCCAAAAATTAAAATTTACAGTTAAAATTGCGTAAATGCCGAAAGTCTCCTGCGCTGCCGGTCGTTTACTTTTTTCCATTCTCATTTCTATGACCGTTCGGCGTCAGATAGGTATAGCTGTCCGTCTGGTCCTCATAAAATTCGATCCAGCGATTGCCTTCCTTTGTCGAAAGCTCGCCGTCCTTTATCCGATGCATCACCGCACGGCGAAACGTGTCGTGAAGCTGGTCGGTGTCAAACCTTACGGTTGCCAGGGCATCGCCCAAAGTCGATCCGTAAATGACCTTGCGGATAATGTGCCCATCGTCGCCGATAAAAATATGGGCCTCGTTCGGCACGCCGAAGAGATTATGGTTATTGCCCATTACTTCCTGGTAAGCACCTACCAGCATCATTGCCAGAAAGTAAGGCTCGCCCTTCTCGAGCTTGTGCAGTTCAAGAACGTGTTTGACGTCGTGCAGATCGACGAATTTGTCAACGACACCGTCGGAATCGCAAGTGATATCACAAAGCGTAGCATATTCCGTGGGCTTTTTGTTGAGCTTGTGTATCGGGATGATCGGGAAGAGCTGTTCGAGCGCCCAGTTATCCGGCATCGACCGAAACACGGAAAAATTGGCCAGATATTTTGACGACATCAGGCGACGCAGCTCGTCAAACTCTTCGGAAACGTACTTTTTATGCTGGGCATACTGGTCGGCGCTTTCGCAGATGTCCCAGAAAAGCACCTCGCCTTTGCCCTTGTCCTCGAGCGTGATCAAACCGAGATTGAACATCTGGAAAAGGTCTTCGCGATGCTCGAGCGCGTCGTGATAATACTCGCGATAATTCTTGACGTTGACCGTTTCGCGGAGGTCGTATAGCTCACGGACGACCTGCGGATCGTCCTTCTCCATCTTCATCGGAGTGATGTCTTCGACGACCGTCTCAATCTCGTCCTGAACGTTCGTGACCAGGATCGCATGATAGGCCGAGAGATACCGGCCCGATTCCTGGATGATCGTCGGATGAGGGACGTTTTCGTCGTCGCAAACCATTTTGATGACGTAAATTACGTCGTTTGCGAACTCCCGCGCGTTGTAGTTTGCCGACGACTCAAACGATGTCCGCGAGCCGTCGTAATCGACCGCCATGCCGCCGCCGACGTCGAGATATTCGATCGGCATGCCCATCTGCCTGATCTTGGCGTACGTGCGGGCCGCCTCTTTCATCGCGTTCTTGATCCGTTTAATGTCGGTGAGCTGCGAGCCGATATGAAAATGGAGGAGCTTGAGCATGTCGCTCTTGCCCGCTTCCTGTATCTGGCGAATAACTTCGAGTATTTCGGTGGTCGTGAGGCCAAATTTGGCCGCCTCGCCGCCTGATTTCTCCCATTTTCCCGAGCCTTTGGCGTAGAGCTTTACCCGGACCCCGATCATCGGAAGATTTGCTTCGGGATTTTCCGTCAAGATCTCATCCGCGATCGCAAGCGTATGTTCCAATTCGCTCAGCTTTTCGATCACAATGACGACATTTTTGCCGGCTGCAGCGCCGGCAAAGGCAAGTCTGACAAACTCGCGGTCCTTAAAACCGTTCAGTACCAGCAGGCTGTTCCTGGCCTGCTCAAGGCCGAGAGCCGCATAAAGCTCGGCCTTTGAGCCGGCCTCGAGGCCAAAGTCGTATCGCGAGCCTTCCTTCAGATACTCTTCGACGACCGTCCGGTTCTGGTTGACCTTCATCGGATAAACACAGAGGTGACCACCCTGGTATTCGAATTCGCGGATAGCTTTCTTGAACGCAGTTTGAAGCTTTCTTATCTGACCGAACAGAAGCTGGGGAAAACGCAGTAGGATCGGCGTGTCGACGCCCCTTTTCTGGAGATCGATGACGACCTCATACACATCGGCAGTGAGATTTTCGTCCTCAGGCGACCGGACGATCAGATTGCCTTTTCGGTTGACGCCGAAATAATCGGCGCCCCAATTTTCAATCCCATAGGTCTCGATCGTCTTTTCTGTAACCGCGGTCAATTCTCGATACTCCAACAGGCCGGACAGCCTATCCGGCGTTCAACACGTAAAAACTGATAGCTTAATAAAAATCTATCAAAATTCAAAATGCCAAACAATAACTCTTTTTTCGACAATGGCTTGTCTTGCGTTGCTGTGGCACATGCATTGCGTTGGTGACCGATACGAGCCTCCGGCGCCAGGAGGCTAAATCCGTAAAACTCAGCGTTTCAGGCGCAGAAATATGAAAAACGGCTGTAACTGCCAAAAATAGGTAGCAAAAACTGTCAGTCAAATTCGCATTTTTATCGTTCGAGGATTGTCAAAATGAAAAGCACCAGCCAAAAAGGATTTTCGCTGATCGAGCTTTTACTTGTCTGCGTCATTATCGGCATTATCGCGGCCATCGCGATACCCTATCTGCAAAAGGGGGTTCGTGCGGCGGAAAATGGTTCCACATTCGCGATCATGCGGACCGTCAATTCGACGCAGGTTGGGTTTTTTTCACAGAACAGCAGATTTGGGCGTCTTGATGAGATAAACAATATGCTCGACGGCGGTTTGGGTGTCTCGCTGGGCAGCGGAGCGTTTACCCGAAACAATTTCACCTACACGATGGTGCCCGGAACTCCGACCGATGCCGAGCTGCATGACGGCTACACGGTCACGGCCACCCGTAACTTCACCGGCGACACGAATATTTACGAGTACGAGGTCACTCAAACCGGCGAGATCAGACAGATACTTCCCTAGGTTATCTGCCGAAATTATGATCGGTCATAGGTTCCCCAATGAACGTTTTTGAAGACCTGGTTGTCGAATTAAAAGAACAGAATCTGCTCGAAGAGACGGTTGTAGAGCGTTCTATTCCCGCCGTAAACGGGAACGGAAAACACGCGCGAAAAGCCGTCAAGGCTTCCAAGCCGGCGGATGCTAAGTCTCATGGCACCGACGGGCCCGAGTGGAGCTTGCCCACCGCGATGGCCTCTCTGTCGAACGGCCAGCGTCACGGTATCGAGACCCACGCACGGAACCTGGCGGACAGATTTCAGGCCTTGCAGTTCACAGAATACGTGCTGGCGGCCGCCGAAAACGGCGCGAACAGTTCGGGCAACGTGACACTTGACGATCTGCAGCTGAAAAAGGCGCTTCACACCTACGAACAGGCATTGGGGAATCCCGAGGGAGACGAATTCTTTGACGCTGAGGCGGCATTGGTAGCGCGGCTCGGCGGCTGGGAGGCAGTGCTTGCCGAACGCGATCGAAATCTTCCCGTCGAAGCGCTTCGCCGGTACGCCGAAAAGGCAAACCCACCACTGAGCCCGCAGACGCTTTTCGCACTGCTTCGTTTCTATCGCAGCGTGCCTTTCAGCCGGGCGATATCTTCGAAATTCGATTTTGTCCTCACTCGGCTCTTTTCAAAATTTGCCGAGCGCGAGCAGAGAGACCTGCTTTGCTCGCGGGGCGAGATCGTCAAACACCTCAAGGAACGATACGCAGACTGGTATGGTCGGGGCACCAGGGACGACCTTGACGAAACTGACGCGACGCTTCTCGTCCTCAGCTTTGACGACTTTATTAGCGAAGTGAATCACGCCGGCGATCTGAACGAGATGCGATCAAGCAATCTGTTCGAGCGGATCTGCCAGTTGAAAGATAATATCGGCGAAGGGTTTTTTGTGCCCGAGGTCGCAGCGGCCGCGGTCGAGTGCAATATTAAGATCGCGAATAAGGTCATCGAGCTGGTTTGGGCGGAGATGCAGCGGTCAAATGGGGTCCTGCCTGCGAGATTTCTTAAGATAAATGGCGAAACTTTGTCCGAAGCCGCCGCCAGGACCATCGAGCTGGGCGAGCTGCACGGCGAGGTTGACGAGGCCGCTCCGGAACCCGCTGCAAAGCCGGCCAGCCAGAGAATGACTCTGAGCACCAACGGCGCGCGAACAAAAACCGACCGGCCGAAGAAGGCGAAAGCTGCAAATGCGAGCAGGTCGCATCTACTTGGGGTCAATCGATGGCTGCTTTTGGCGACCATTCTGGTCGTCCTCTTCAGCCTGAGCATCTTTGTTTGGTCTGAATACTACGCGGGCGACAGCGTCTCTACCGATGGCGTCAGGGTCGTCGATCTCGACAAACCCGAGCTAAAGAAATTCATCAAGATCTCAAAGATCAGTAACGATATGCTGCACGCGGTCGTCCTGGCCGGATACGAGCAGTTGGACGCCGATGGCCAGCGGGCATATCTGCAACAGGTTTTGCAGGCCGGTGGGATAAAAGGATATTCAAGAGTTTCGTTCATTAACGAACAGGGCAAACAGGTCGGATTTGCATCCCGAGAACGCATCGAGACCGCCAAGAAATAGCGCGAAAGAACTATCGACTTTATCGAAGGGAGGCTCATCCGAGTCTCCCTTTTGTCGTTTGGAGGTCGAAATCGACAGATTTAAGAAGTTTTTTAAATCGGGATTTTAAAGATCGGTTTCTGTCGTGTAGAATTTCTTTTTTTAATTCCCAGCTTCGAATCGCAAAATTGCCGCTATGGCTGTAACGCTTACCTAAACTCAGGAGAATAAATGAACGCGAAAAACGTTTTGTCCTTCGCCACCGACCAGGAGGCGAGATTTGTCTCTGTGCGCTTTACGGACCTGCCGGGTGCATGGCATCACCTGACATTTCCGATCGACCAATTGACCGAGGGGTGTTTTGAAGACGGTTTCGGCTTTGACGCCTCGTCATTACGCGGCTGGGCGGCCATAAATGAGTCGGACATGCTGCTTGTTCCCGATCCATCCCGGTTTTGGATCGACCCTTTCATGGAGGAAACAACGTTGTGCCTTATCGCCAATGTCGTCGACCCGATCACGAAAGAAGGCTATGGCCTCGATCCGCGTTCGGTCGCGGTGCGGGCCGAGAGCTATCTTAAATTTACGGGACTCGCCGATACCGCGTATTTCGGGCCGGAGGCAGAGTTCTTTGTTTTCGACGACGTCAGATTTCATAACGATCAATGGTCGGCGGGCTATACGGTCAATTCCGAAGAGGGCCACTGGAATTCCGGTAGACAGGGTGATCTCGAGAACCCTAATTACGGATTTCACATTCGAGCCAAGGAAGGCTATGTGCCGTGCGCGCCGGTCGACACGCTCATCGATATTCGCAATGCCATCTCACTCGTCCTGGCCGATGTCGGCATCAACGTCGAGTGCCACCATCATGAGGTCGCGACAGGTGGCCAGTGTGAGATAGATTTCCGATTCTCCAATCTGCTCCACACGGCCGACAACCTGATGCTGTTCAAGTACGTCGTCAAAAACACTGCCCATGCGCACGGCAAAACGGCAACGTTCATGCCGAAACCGCTTTATGGCGATAACGGGTCCGGAATGCACTGTCACCAGTCGCTGTGGAAGGACGGTAACCCACTATTTGGAGGCGATCAGTATGCGGGTCTTTCGGAGATGGCGAAGTTTTACATCGGCGGTCTGCTCAAACACGCACCGGCGATCGTAGGATTCGCGGCCCCGACAACGAATTCGTACAAGCGGCTCGTCCCGGGCTTTGAAGCTCCGGTAAATCTGGCGTATTCAGCGCGAAATCGCTCCGCAGCGGTCCGCATTCCGATGTTCTCGCAATCGCCGAAGGCAAAGCGCCTCGAGTTTCGTCCGCCAGACCCGACATGTAATCCATATATTGCTTTTGCGGCGATGCTGATGGCTGGCATTGACGGCATACAGAACCGCATCGATCCAGGCGAACCCCTCGATAAGGACATTTACGATCTGCCGCCCGAAGAACTGGCAAATGTCCCGTCGCTGCCGGGAAGTCTGGACGATTCGCTGAAGGCGCTCGAAAACGATCACGAATTCCTGCTCAAAGGCGATGTGTTTACGACATCGATGATCGAACGATGGATCACATATAAGCGAGAAAAGGAGATAGCCCCTCTAAGGCTGCGTCCGCATCCGCTTGAATTCTCGATGTACTACGACGTTTAGTTCGTTTGATCCGGCGCGGCTGAGGCTTCACGCTTCCTCAGCCGCCCGCATCTGCGGCAGCATCGTTCCCGAATGGGTTGGCAGGTGATGTATAATTTTTTTCTTAAGATATGGATAAATTCAGTGTAATATGTCCATGCTGCGAGGCGACGATCACGGTCGACTCGCAAACGGGCGCCGTTCTGGCGCACGAAGAGAAAAAAAAGGTCCACGGTTCATTTGAGGACCTGGCCGGCGAGCTCACCAAGCAGAAAGAGCTGCGAGAGCAAATTTTCGCCCAGGAAATGTCGTCGATGAAAGACCGTGAACGCCTTTTGGAAGAGAAGTTCAAGGAAGCATTAAAGCGAGCCGATACGTCGAGCGACACTCCCTTCAAAAATCCGCTTGATCTAGACTAGGAAATGCCCAAGACCATTACGGCTGCAGCCGCGACCGCCACAGCCAGCGACCGACTTATAGTTGCGCTCGATCTCGAGCGCGAGGTCGATGCTCGTGCGGTGATCGATGAGCTTGCGGGTCTCGTGACCACCTTCAAGATCGGGCTCCAGCTATTTACAGCGGCCGGACCGCAGTTTGTTCGAGATCTGACCGAGTCGGGTCATCGTATCTTTCTCGATCTCAAATTTCACGATATTCCCAACACAGTCGCAAAGGCTGGTGTCGAAGCGGCCAGGCTCGGCGTCTGGATGTTCAACGTTCACACAGCCGGCGGTAACGAAATGATGAAGCGGGTCGTCTTTGAAGTAGGCGAGGTCTGTGGAAAGGCATCGCTTCGCCGGCCCCTGATCATCGGAGTGACCGTGCTGACCAGTTCGGCAGGCGACGCGCTTCTCGAAACAGGCATCGAAGAACCTGTCGAAGAGCACGCTCTTCGACTCGCCCGTTTGGCTCGGAACGCAGGCATGGACGGCGTCGTCGCGTCGGCCCACGAGGCCGTTTCTCTCCATCGAGAACTCGGCAGCGGTTTTGCTGTCGTTACGCCGGGAATTCGGGCAGAAAATGGCACAAATGATGATCAGCAGCGTGTAATGACACCGGGCGGCGCTATCGGCGCCGGTTCGGATTATCTCGTTGTCGGCCGTCCGGTGATCGGCGCCAAGGATAGACGGGCAGCGGTCACCCGGCTTCTCGATGAGATCTCAAAAGCCCTTGATGAATAAAAACGCCCACAAAAAGCTGGCACTGCTGCTATCGTTGCTCTTGTTCCAGGCCGCTGCGGTCCTGGGGCAGGAACCCGCTAAGGTCACCACGACGCCGTCAGGAATCCGCATTGGCGAGCGGCTGACCTACAATATTTCGTTCCAGCGATACAACGACGTTGGGTACTTTGAAACCTACGCAGTCTCGCGCGGCAAATTGGGCGACGTTGACGCTGTCGAGCTGCGAATGAAATTAAAAACGAGCGGTCTGTTGAGCGCTGCGTTTTATCAGATCGACGAGGCACGCACGACGTTTGCGTCACCCGAGACGGGCAGCCCGCTGTTTATTCGGCGGCGAGATAATTCGGGCGTCGAGACACACGAGGTCGCCTCAAGTTATCTCACTGCACCTGCACAAGGGTTTGACCTTTTAACGCTTCTTTATAAGGCCCGCACGTCGGGCGGCATCGGGTCGTTCGTCCTTTCCGAAGGCGACAAGAATTACGGAGTTACTTTACAGTCGCTGACCGGCGAGCACGTAAAAACCGATGCGGGTGAGTTCGATACGACCATCTCGACGGTCCAGAGCGATTACATTCTAGAGAATGGGATTCAAACATTACGGATCAATTTCTCGAATGACGATGCGCATATTCCGGTTTTGATCCGATTGAAGACCGCCAAAGGCGAGGTCAGGATCGCGCTTTCCGGGATGCAGATGATCGAACCCGAGACCGAGGCGACCGCAACGCCGACGCCTTCAGCAACACCTCGGGCAACACCGACACCGATCGTTGTTTCGACTCCGCCGCCCTATGTTGACAATCAACCACTCTCGCCTGATGTTGGTTTTGACCTCGGTGAAAGACTTGTCTATAGGGTGTCAGCCGGACAGAGGGCCGTAGGCGAATTTGCCGTCGAGGCCAAAGAACGCAAGCAGATCAACAAAGAAGACAGCCTCATTCTTACTGCTTCTGTCACATCCGCCGAGCCGGGGAATGGTTTGTTTGCGCAGGGAGATTCCATCCTGGCGTTGGTAAGCCCGGAGACGCTCGCGCCGTTTGCGATCAATATTAAATTTTCGGGGTCGTTGACCCGGCTCAACCAGAGTACACGTTTCGACCAACGGTCCGGGGCGGTAACGTCGGGCCCTGATCGAATTGATGCTCCGATCGGAACGCACTGCATCCTCTCGCTTTTTTACGCGATCCGGTCATTTAATCTGACGCCAAGCAAAGATCCGCGAAATCCGATAAACGACACGCGCGTTGCGGTCTATTGGGAAGGGAAGCCTCACATCTTTATCCTGCGGCCGTCTGAGAGTGAAACGATAACGGTCAACGGTGTCAAGATCAATGCGCAGCGCGTATCGATAAACACGGGCATACCCGAGATCGATACCGCAGGTCTGAAGGTGTGGCTAACCAACGACGACGACCGCGTTCCGGTGCAGATAACCTTTGGTCAATACAAGGCAGAACTAGTCTCCAAAAGCCGAATCCCGCTGAAATAATCCTCATTGAACAAGGCGCGCAAAAATTTCATTCTCCTCGAAAATGAAATTGAAATCTGTTTTCAACTAGGCTATACTCTTCGAGGGAGATCGCCGGTGCTTCCTGTTTTATATAGGATCCGAACCGGCTTCAACGATTCGCCTAAATGAAAAGCAGGTCTGAAAAGCCAACTTTGACCCAGGTTCCGATCGGCTCGGCTGCACGCGTTGTAGCAGTGAACGGAACAAACCGCATTGCCCGCAGATTGATGGAGATGGGCGTGATACCCGGCGTCCGGCTTGAGGTCCTCAAGACCGCGCCCTTTGGCGACCCCATTGAGGTCCGCGTCCGCGGTTATAATCTCGCCATGCGCCGCAGCGAGGCCGACGCGATCGAGGTCGTCGTCTAGTTGTCGAATGCACGACGCTCAGCACGGCTCGAGCCTTACGATCGCACTTGCCGGAAATCCGAACGCCGGCAAGACGACCCTCTTTAACGCGCTAACCGGATTAAAACAGAAGGTCGCAAACTATCCCGGCGTTACCGTCGAGCGAAAGCAGGGCTCGTGGCGCCTGCCGCAGGGAACCTCCGATCTGATCGACCTCCCCGGTCTGTATAGCCTAGATGCGACATCGCTCGATGAGCAGATCGCGCGCGAAGTCATAACGGGCAATGTCAGCGGTTTGGCCAGGCCCGATGCGGTCGTTGCCGTCGTCGACGCCACAAATCTTGAAAGGAATCTTTATCTTGTAACTCAGCTCTTCGAATTCGGCATTCCAGTCGTCGTCGCCTTGACGATGATCGATGTTTTTGAAAAGCAGAAGCACGAGATCGATACGCGAAAGCTCGAGCGGCTCTTGAACGTACCAGTCGTGCGGGTGAACGCGAAAACAGGCCGCGGCCGCGACGAGCTTGCAAAGAAAGTCATCGAGGTCATCCGGGCGCGACCGCAGGTCCCGCACGAGCTGAACGGCGGCCTGGCCGATCAGCCGCAGCACGCTAAAATTTTTGCTCGATACAATTTTATATCAAACGTCGTTCAGGAAACGGTCAGGCACAACGACAAAGAGGACCATCGATTTTCGGAGAAGATCGATCGCGTGTTGACGCATAAATTTTTCGGGCTTGTCATTCTTGTCGGAGTTTTATTGCTGCTGTTTCAAGCGATCTTTTCGTGGGCAAGCCTGCCGATGGACCTGCTCGACAAGGGTTTCGGGTCGCTCGGCGACTGGCTGCGGGCGGAAATGCCGGCAGGCGTCTTAACGGATCTTGTCG
>Ga0207707_10001386_pt1 | contig 22507 bp, 24 predicted proteins | sample KBSC83BmetaG_FD_184336 | JGI IMG/M metagenome (GOLD analysis project Ga0207707, IMG submission 184336) | Corn rhizosphere microbial communities from Kellogg Biological Station, Michigan, USA - KBS C8-3B metaG (SPAdes) (version 2) | ecosystem: Host-associated > Plants > Roots > Rhizosphere ...
AAGAACATCCATGCAGACAAAACTTGTCAGAAGAGACTCTGCAAATCTAGCAGACATGATTGTAAAATCTGTACTTGCAGTAGCAGAAAAGAAAGAAGACGGATATCTTGTTGATATTGATGATATTAAAGTAGAAAAGAAAGCTGGAGGCTCTATCAAGGACTGTGCAATTATCAAAGGAATAGTTCTTGACAAAGAGATTGTCCACAGTGGAATGCCAAAGAAAATTGATCACGCAAAGATTGCTCTAGTTAACAATGCACTTGAGATTGACAAAACAGAGTTTGATGCAAAGATAAACATCACAAACCCACAACAGATGAAATCATTCCTTGATGAAGAACAAAAAATGATCAAAAACATGGTGGACAAGGTGATTGCTTCTGGAGCAAATGTTCTGTTCTGCCAAAAGGGAATTGATGACATGGCACAGCACTATCTTGCAAAAGCAGGAATACTCACAGTAAGAAGAATAAAAGAAAGCGACATGACAAAGCTTGCCAAGGCAACAGGTGCCAGAATTATTAGTAATTTCGATGACTTGTTTGAAAAAGATCTAGGTTCTGCTGATCTAGTAGAAGAAAGAAAAGTAGAGACTGACAAATGGACCTTTGTTGAAGGCTGCAAGCATCCAAAGGCAGTTACACTTCTTCTAAGAGGCGGTTCACAAAGAGTAGTTGATGAGGTAGAAAGATCTGTCCACGACGCATTGATGGTTGTAAAAGATGTAATGGAAAAACCATTCATAGTAGCAGGCGGCGGTGCACCAGAAACCTATGCAGCAACAAAACTACGAGAGTGGGCAAAAACACTAGAGGGCAGAGAACAACTTGCAGTAGAAAAATTTGCAGATGCTTTAGAAGTAATTCCAATTACACTTGCCGAGAATGCAGGAATGGATCCAATTGACACACTAGCATCATTACGATCAAAACAACTCAAAGGAAACAAATGGACAGGAATTGATGTCATGAAAGGCCAAGTTGCCAGCATGCATGCAAGCGATATCTTTGAGCCACTCTCTGTTAAGATCCAAATTATCACATGCGCAACAGAAGCAGCATCCATGATTCTAAGAATCGACGATGTTATTGCAACTGCAAAATCTGCAGGTGGACCACCGCCAGGAGCAGAAGGAATGGGCGGAATGGGTGGAATGCCTGGTATGGGTGGCATGGGCGGAATGGGCATGCCTGGTATGGATATGTAATAGACGGGTCCAACATTTCTCTCAAAGTTTATTTGACTAAACCCGATAGGAATTCTATGCAGATAGGTGGAACAAAAATTCTAACTGGTGCAAGATATGTCTATCTTGTAGCATTCTTTGCATTGCTCTCCGGACTGTTCTACCCTATAATCACTCACGGTAGTTGGGATCTAGTTATCTCCGGAACACTGATTCTCTTTGTAGGTCTTGGCGGAACTGTTTCTCTATACAAAGCAACTACAGCTGACAGGCACAAGAAGGCCTGGTTAATCATTGGTCTAGCTGTTACATCGCTTGCATTGTTCCTTGTGTACGGCGCAATAGGAAGAATCTAGGTCTTCAATTTTTTGAATTCATCTTAACAATCTGAAACATTATTCAAATGCTCAGAAACAAACAGCCGAATTTTTCCTATTTACTTGGATCTTAGGAGGTGTTTAGTGCCACGGCCTCTCGTATGAGTGCCTTGAACGCAGACTCGTTGATCTTGTCACCTTCATGGAAATCGATTGCACGCCTTGCATTGCCTTCAAGACTAGAGTTGAAGATCTTTTTTGGATCCTTCATTTTTGCACCCTTGGGAAAAGTCAGCTTGACGACACTCTTGTAGGATTCGCCGGTGCAGATTATTCCATCATGGGACCAGACGGGAACACTCCACTTCCATTCTTCAACTACGACAGGGTCGGCCTGTTTTATCAATGCACGTAGCTTGGATAACATTTCACCGCGCCAATCATCTAGCTCCTCGATTCTGGCATCTATCAAATCAGATGGTGACTCATCTTTCTTGGAAGTTTTTTTCATGTAGACTCCTCCAAGATATGAAAATACACTAAATGTTCCAGTCTAGATATCAAAGTAAAGGTAGAACTCGTGAGGATGAGGTCTTATTGATACCTCATGGTCATCTGCCCTTTCTATCTCCACTAGTTTATCGATTGTCTCGTTTGAGAATATTGGTGCAAGGAACTTTCTGTCGCTTTCCAATTCATCTAGAGCCTCTCCCAAAGTTGCAGGCAGGTCCTTGATTCCTTTTGCAATTCGCTGGGCTTTGGTCATCTTGTAAATGTCTTCGTAAACTGGGTCACCTGGATCCATCTTCTTTTTGATTCCATCAAGTCCTGCTGCTTGTACTGCTGCAAACACTAGATATGGATTTGATGATGGATCCGGTGCTCTAAATTCAATTCTTTTTATCTTTGAATATTTTTCTCCCTTGAAGTGTGATGGGATTCTAATTATTGCTGATCTGTTGCTTGGGCTCCATGCGATATACACTGGTGCCTCATAACCTGGAACCAATCTATGATACGAGTTTGTAGTAGGAGCAACAATTGCAGATAATGCTCTTGCATGATTCATAATTCCTCCACAATAGTATCTTGCAATTTGGCTGACTTCTTCCTTGTCGTCTTTGTCATAGAACATGTTCTTGTCGCCTTTCCACAAGCTTACGTTTGTGTGCATTCCGGAACCTGCATCCATTGAAATTGGTTTTGGCATCATGGTTGCAACTTTGTCAAACTTTTTGGCAATGTTTCTTATGACATACTTGTATGTCTGTGCACCGTCTGCCGCATTTGTCAGATTGTCATATCTGATATCAATTTCACATTGTCCTGCAGTAGCAACCTCGTGGTGATGGTTATCACACAAGATTCCAAAATATTCATTCAAACATTCAACACAATCGTTTCTAAATTCAGTCAGGGTGTCAGCTGGTGTGCTTGGGTAGTATCCTTTCTTTAGTGCCATTGGATAGCCCTTTCCTTCTTGGTTCCATGGTGCTTCCTTGGATTCTATTGAATATGACTGGCCCTTGTAAGGAGTAAGAACATCCCAGGTTATTTTATCAAATACAAAGAATTCTACCTCTGGACCCCAGTAACTATTGTCAAACCCTTGAGTCTTGAGATATTTTTCTGCCTTTTGTGCAATGCCTCGTGGGTCTGATTCCAGCCTGCCCTTGTCCTTTCCCCAGTATACATCACAAATCAATCTGGCAGTCTTTGCATTTGCCATCCAAGGAATTATGGCAAAAGTGCTTGGGTCTGGTTTTAAGACCATGTCAGAATCTTCGATGGATGCAAATCCTACAATTGAGGAGCCGTCAAGTTTTGGCAATCCGTCTTGCATCTGTTGTGGTGTAAACAGATTTGCAGAAATTGTAGTGTGATGGAATCTTCCTCTAAGACCTGTAAATTGTAAATCGATAAATTTTATCTGATCGTGCTTTATTTTTGAGAACACATCTTCAGCAGAATAAGAAACGGGTACTGGTTCTCCACCAATTACTTTATATGGCAATTTTGCACCTTGATCATAACACAAAGGGGTCTATGATTTAAGTATTGTTGGATATGGAAATGTCAGAATTAAAAAAAATTGATGTAAACACATTGTATGCCATTCTTCTTCGCGAAGTAGAAAACGATACGGTTCAAGAGGTAGACCCTAACTTGTATCATAACATTGCAGAATTTCTTGGCAACATAAAGAATCATGATTATGATGGAGTAGAATCAAAGATTACAGAATCACTTGTAAAAATGATAACGGAGATGACTTCGATTCTTTTGAAGATTAGAATTGAAAAGGCAGCGTCACTAGAAGAAATTGACTATACGAATCTTCTTGACGAAGAGAGATTCATTTTAGATTCTGAGGATGAGCTAAGACAAAGAAAAGAAACTATTCTTTCTGCAACACTAAACGGAAGACTGAAACTTTTAGAGACTGTGGGAGAAAACCACCGAGCCAGATCAATTGCTGTGAGATTTCTCAAGCCGATAGACCAGATAATGGGCACAGACCTCCAGTCATATGGACCATTTGAGGCAGAAGATGTTGCCACTTTGCCCTTTGAGAATGCACGTTCCTTGATTGGAAAGAAAGTGGCAGTAAAGGTAAGCTGGGAAGACTAGAAATTAGACAGCTGATATCGTCAAAATTGTATGCATAACGGAATAGATCTAGACGTCTACTTTGAAATCATACTGTATCCAGTTGCAGGCCTGTTTGTCATAGAAATGATCTCAAGGCTTGCCAAGATTCCAAACTGGGTAAAACTCCTGACCCAGGCTGTAATGTGTGTGGGATTTGGCATTGCGTATCTTGCAATGCAAGTTGCTCACTGGCTCACAGCTGGCGTGTTACTAGCACTTGCAATAGCATTGTTTTACCAGGCAAAGCGCTCAAAACTTGATCCGCAAAAAGCATTGTACTAGCCGAACTTGCCAAAAATTCTCTTGATGAAACTCTGTCTTCCTATTCCCTTTGTCCTTTGAATCTTTTTTTCTCCAAATTTCTTTGATCGTATCTGGAATAGCTTGACACATCGATGTGATTCAGGCAATCTATGTTCTGCACAAAACTTGTCATTGCAGTAACTGCATTCAAAAGGCAGGTCCTGTGTTTCTCCACAATATGCACAGTCAAATTGTTCCATAATTTCATAAATTACTGTGATCCTAAATTAGTGTTAGTGAGGAAAACTACTTTTCATTAACAAAAACTTATTTACACAAGAGAGCGTGATGAAAAATAGTTTTCAGTATGATAAAAGACCAAGTGGTTGTAGTAACGGGCGCCAGCAGCGGAATAGGATATGCAACTGCCATTGCAATAGCAAAAGCAGGAGCAAAGGTTGCAGTTGGTGCAAGAAGAGTTGACAAATTAGAGCAACTCAAAAAAGATATTGAAAAAATTGGCGGAGAATGTATCATTGTATCATGCGATGTAACAAAGCGCAGCGACTGTGAAAATTTGATTAATGCAGCAATAAAAAAATGGAACAGAATCGATATTCTAGTAAATAACGCAGGATTGATGCCTCTGAGTTTTGTCAAGAACCTCAAGATAGACGAATGGGACCAGATGATTGACGTAAACATAAAAGGCGTAATGTACTGTACCGCAGCCGCAATTCCTCAAATGCTCGCTCAAAAATCTGGCCACATTGTAAACATTTCATCAATTGCCGGAAGAGTAGTATTTCCAGCTGGAAGTGTCTATTGTGCAACTAAATTTGCAGTATGGGCTTTTAGCGAGGGATTAAGACAAGAGTTGTCTGTTAGAAACAACATCAGAGTCACAACAATAGAACCTGGAATTGTAGACACCGAGCTTACAAATACTATTACTGACAAGTCCTTGGAAGCATTTGTGAATCATTCAAAAACAATCCAATCACTCAAGGCAGAAGACATTGCAAATTCCATACTCTTTGCATTACAATCTCCAGCTCACATGAATGTAAATGAGATTACAATAAGGCCAACTACACAAGAAAAATAGAGAACGGTGCATAAACCCTGAAACCAATAAGTATCGTAATTTTAGGCGGTGGTTTTGGTGGACTTGCTGCTGCAAATGAACTTCGAGAGAACCTTACTCAAGATATACGGATTACAATAATTGATAAAAAAGACTGGTTCATGATGGACCTAGTCAAGCTCTGGATAATCAACGGAACAAGAGAGTTTGAGCTCTCAAAAAGGCCAATAGAAACTGTCACAAAGAAAGGAATTGAATTTGTAAATGAAGACATACTAAAGATAGATCCAGTAAACAAATCTGTTCGAACAAGGTACAGACAGTTCCATTATGATTTTCTTATCATAGCACTGGGTGTAGAGCTTGCATCTGAAAAAATTCCAGGACTGAAGGAAAATGGGTTTATACTTTATGACATCAACGATGTTCCAAAAATTAGGGACACGATAAGGCAAGTCAAATCAGGCAAGATTGCAATGGCGATCACAGGATTGCCATACAAGTGTCCTCCGGCTCCATTTGAGGCAGCACTTCTCATAAGGTCTGTACTTGAAGAGACAGGGGCAAGCGATTCTGTCCAGATGGATTTCTTTAGCCCTACACCAATCACTCTTCCAGCAGGAGGTCCACAGGTAAGCGAAGAAATATTTCAAATTCTAAAATCAAAAAAGATAGAGTTTCACGGAAACCATAAAATTGTTTCAGTGGAACAAAACAAAATAAAATTTGAAGACGGGGAGGCAAGCTTTGATATTTTAATTTCAGTTCCTCCCCACAAGGCACCCTCTGTTGTAGTAGAAGCTGGTTTTGCAGAGAGTGGAAAATTTATAGCAGTTGACAAGACTTGCAAGACAAAATATGATCGTGTATACGCAATAGGTGATGTAAACCAAATAATGGTTACAGACAAGATAGCAGTGCCAAAGGCAGGAATATTTGCAGAAGCTGAAGGTGTAACTGTTGCAAGAAATATTATTTCACAGATAAAACACGAACTTGAAAACGCAGTCTTTGATGGAAAGGGTGGATGTTTTCTTGAGACTGGCAAGGGAACTGCAGGATATATTCAAGTTGACATGTTTGCAACTCCAGATCCTCTGACACAACTACAATCTTCATCAACAGAACATTTCTCAGAAAAAGAAAAGTTTGAACAAGACAGACTGAAAAAATGGCTCTAGATTTTCAAACACAAAATTCAATCCGACAATTTAATAATTTCAACAATAGCCAGCATCTTAAGGGGTCGTTGTCTAGCTTGGTATGATGCTAGCTTGGGGTGCTAGTGATCGCCGGTTCAAATCCGGCCGGCCCCACCATTGTACAAAAATAGTTGAATTACACAACTAATGAGGTACAAATCCATGAAAATATCCTATACGATAAATCCTGTCTTGAAACCAAAGGAAGTGTCTACATTATTTGTAAATTCCGGCATAAAACGGCCTGCAAAAGACATTCCAAGAATAAAACGCATGATTGAAAATGCAAATCTTACAATATGTGCAAAAGACGGAAAGAACCTAGTTGGAATACTGCGTGCGGTAACTGATTTTAGCTACTGTTGCTATGTGTCCGATATAGCAGTTGACAAAAAATACCAACGCCTTGGAATAGGAAAAAAACTAGTCAAGGCTGCACAAAAAACACTAGGAAATAAAGTAATGATACTTTTGTTGTCTGCACCAGAGGCAGACTCGTTTTATTTGCACATTGGAATGGAAAAGATACAAAACGCCTGGAAGATTGCTCGAAAGAAATAACGTCTCATGGATACATCACTTTCATGAAAATTTTTGTCATAATTTACAATCTACTTGCTAATGTCAAGTTGGCTAGACATTTTTTGTAGAATTACGATCGTATCTAGGGTCATGGGAAAGCGCAAATTCACTATTGACCTTGGTAACGAGAAGATTGAGGTAGAAGGACACATGCACAAAAATGTCGCAATCAAGTACCTCATGAAGAGACGAAGGTCACTGCTAATGACAAGGGACAAGGAAAAGGTAGAGAAGCTCTTTGCAGATGTGCCAAAGACAATATCAATAGTGGGTGGACACCTGATCAAATCTTACAAAATAAACTGGGAAAGAGAAGGAACAACAGAATTCGAGGGCTCTAGATTTGTCTTTACATTGACTGATCTGCCTGACAAATCAGTACAGACCGTTGCAAATTAATTTCCCATTAGTGCTTTTTTTGAAAGAAAAATTTTCTTACAGTGTGGACTTCATGGTTCCATTATAGCTTGGAAATCCCAATACATCCTGGTATGCTTTTGGGATCATGAATTTTGATTGAAGCAAGAGATCACTTGCAGCTGAATCCAGAACATATGTTACTGCCCAGTCATTTTCACTTCGAATTGATCTTCCAAAGCCCTGCAGAAGTTTTGTCAATGTCTGTGACTTGTACCATAAAGGAAATTGTTTCATCTTGTCTTTTGTTCGCTTTTCACTCAGGTTTGGATATGGCACCTTTGCTATTATCTGGAACCTTGACAGGTCGTCTTTTAGGTCAACTCCCTCCCACAACGACGAGGACAATAACACACCATCCTCATCAAAGGCATGCTCTTGGAGCACCTCATCCTGGGTCATGCCATTTTCATTTCTGCTGTGACATATCCTGATTCGCTGCCTGTTTTTCTCAGATAAATTATTTCTGATATCAATACACTTCTTCTCTGATGAAGTAAGTATCAGTCCTCTCTCTGTACTGTGCTGTGACATGATGTCATCAATCTTTTTAATTACAGCAAGCTCGTCATCTCTGCTTGAAGAGTAGCTGAGTTTTCTTGTATTAAGAAAATTAATTCTTCTACTGTCTGGTGGAAACGGAGATCTTGGAGTGTCCACAAACCCGACTTTTGATGGATCAAGTCCTGCATTTTCACAAAAACTATCCTTGTCTATTGTTGCCGACATGAAGACTTGATGCTCCATGTCAAAGAATGTCTTGACATATTTTGAAATGTCAAGTGGCTTGACTGAGACTGATCTGAAATTTCCTCGCTCATCATTGAATGGATCGTTTACAACAAAATTTTTCTTGTTTGTAAATATCTCGACATGAGCATTTGCCATCTTTTCATATCTTGATTCTAATTTTGCAAGCAATGCATAGTCTGGGTTTAGGATGAACGCCCTACTGTCAAGAAGTTCTTTTATCTGCTCTGAATATGATCTTGCCAGATCATCCAACAATTTTGCTACCATGTTCATCTCAGTCAAGTCGTATGGCTTTTCATCAATGTGGCATTCAGAGAGATATGCACTGTAAATGTCAACACCGATAAACTGTATGATTTGATCTTCTACCTTGTGGGCTTCATCAAAGATTGCAATTGGTTTTGAGACATATTCTGCATATGCTTTTTTGTTGAACTTCATCAGCTGAAAATATGCTGCATAGTTCCAGATTGAGTGAGGCGAAGTCAGTGCACGATATTTTTGCTCATAATAATAACACGAATCCTTGGTATCGTCATGAGGTTCTCCAAGCTTTGGCTTGAACTGGCAGGAATCCTTGACTTTTTTGCCATTTTTCATTGTAGTCTCTTCACAGACACCCTTCTCACAGGTGAGGCCCCTCTGGATTGCGCCTCTAGTATCTGACTTGAGCAGCGATTCCTGGTCCATCAGCTTGAGGCAGGCAAAATTTGACTTGCCCTTTACTGGCATGAGAAATTTCAGGTCTTTTGAGTACTGGTCTTGCAATTGCTTGGAGGCAGTAACTATGAAAGAGCTACCAAAGTATCTTGCCAAAGTTGCGGCAATAAGTGATTTTCCAACTCCAGTTGGTGCAGATAAAATAATTGTCTTGTATCCTGACTTGATCTTTTCTTCTATGCCTTGCAAGATCTCTTTTTGTATTTCTCTTGGTTTGTATTCCTCTGGAAAGTGTTCTACAATAGCCATTTGATTCAGGATAATTTATTATTCTAAAACTAGGTTACTTAATTCCTTGTTTTGATTTGTGATGCTTTCAAGGTGTATGTTATATTATTTTTAATTAAAAATTTTTCCAGATAAATTATTCTGTAGCGACTTTGATCAATTCAGAAATTTGCTTTCCTTTTCCTTGCGAGAGTCCGGAAATTCCTCCAGTCAAGCTTTCAGTTGCAATACCCTTTTTCCCAAGTACTTGTACAGCGTTTAGTGAAGTATAGCCTGCCATGCAAACAAGAAGTGACTTGTGGGAACCTTCAAGGGCTTTGTTAAGATCATCTGGGATCTGTTGTGCCATTAACAATCGTTCCACGTCTCTTGCCTTTGGTACAACTATCTTGCTCTTGTCGATTCCAAGAGTTTTTGCAATGAGTTCTATTCCCTCCTCACGCGGAGTATATTGTGTATGTATCCAGATTACCTTGTCATAGTCGCCTACACTTGATACAGCCTCTTCCAATGTCACCTGGGTGCGGCTAGGTTTTTTTGCCATTGATTCTAAATTCTTCTTGTACTTTTGTATTCCATCAGCAACTATCACAACAAAATTTTCTCCAACACCGCCAAAATTTGCCATCTGCATCACTGCGTATAGTGCAAGTGCACTGCTCTCGCCCATGTCGTGGCCCTTGTCTACAAAGAATTTTAGCAAACGCTTTGCCTGCTCAAAATCTACTTCGTGCTGGCCTGCATATTGCTGTGGTTCGTAAAACTTGAGTCCCTCTGCCTTGCTTTTTGTCCTAATTCCTGCAACATCTTGTGCTGCAATGGGAAATACCACATGTACTGCCTTTTTGCCATATTTTTCAGATACGTATCTACTCAAACCGCCAGATGTTCCACCCGTACCAAATGTACAAACAATCCTAAAGTCACCTAGGGCAAGTCCTTTGTCATGCAACTGTTGGTCCATCTCTGCAGCAGTTACAGTTCTATGTGCTTCAATGTTGGATGTGTTATCATACTGTTCTGGACAGTAGCAGTTGTAGATCTTTGCAAGAAGTTTTGCCAAGTTTATGATATCTTGTTTTGCCAACAGTTCCTGTGCCTCTGTCATTGCACTCTCAAAAACAGTTGGGTCAAACCCAAGCTCAGATAATTGTGATTTGATATTTGCAGCAGTTGCTCTTGCAGCCAATACATTTGGACTCTCTTTCATTCCAGGAGCTGGACAGATATCCATGTCAAGATTTATGATGCGAATTTTTTCATTTCGTAGTTCCTCAAAGACTCCGTCCTGCAGTTTTCTTGATACTAATGCCACTACATCTAGTCCAATCTTTGATAATTGTCCTAGTGCGATTCCAAAGTTGCCTGAAGTGGCTTCAAATATTGTCTGTCCGCTTTTTAGTTTTCCTGTTGCAATAGCATCATGGATTATGTTTACTGCAGGTCTCACCTTGATGGAACCTGCAAGCAAGTTAGAATCAAACTTGCCAAAAATTTTTAGATCTTTATCATCTAGATTTATGTTAAATTCTTTTTTTGCACATTCCTTCAGGTCTTTTGTGATATCAATCAGTGGAGTTGCGTTTACCACTTTGCCACTATCTAAATGTGGAATCTTGCTCCAGATCTCTTTTTCAAAACGCTCAAGTAAACTGGTATCAATGTTTTGTGCCATTTTTGCCTTCAGAAGCTTGTTTGGCAAAATGATCTTATAAATCGTATACCGACTTGGGGCATTCTAGCCTAAAGATACCTGTCATCCAATCTTGTCAAACTTTTGAAGGCTCTTCCATAGGTACCACGTTGCAACGCTTCTGTATGGCCTCCACCTGTCGCCAAACTTTTCAGTCTCCTTGGGTTTTGGCATCTCTTTTAGTGAAAATGCAATCTGGACGCCTCTTCTTAGACCAAGGTCTCCTACGGGAAATACATCCATCCTTCCAAGAGAGAAGATCAAAAACATCTCTGCTGTCCACCTTCCAATCCCCTTGACCTGGGTTAGGTTGGCAATCACATCCTCGTCACTCATCTTTGAGATCGCCTTCATGTCCAGTCTTCCAGTCTCTACATGTTTTGCCAAGTCCTTTAGGTACTCTACCTTCATTCCAGACAAGCCAACTGTGCGAAGCTTGGATTTTCTGGTACCAAGAACTTCGGCTGCAGTTGGAAACTTGGGATACAGTCCCTTGAATCTCTTAAAAATTGCATCTGCAGCACCTGTTGCAAGTTGTTGCGAGATTATTGATTCTACAAGTACTGCAAAATGCTGGCTCTTTTTCTTTAGCTTGAACTCGCCAACCATTTCAATGATATCAAATAACACAGGATCTTTTCTGAGAAATGATATCGCGTTATCGTGTTTCATTTCTAGTTTGGCTCTGGGTGTATGGTAACTATGGCATTTTTTATCTGAGCTTTAATTTTATTTTCTATGTTGGATACAATATCATGCACTTCTTCTATTGTAAGATCTTTTTCAAATGAACAGTCAATGTCTACTTTGAATATGTCCTGCAAGTGCAATGTTATCACTCGCCCAATTTTTTTCACCTTTGGATATTCCTTGATGATGTTTGCAACCTGCTCCTCTATTGTAATATCCTCTACTGGAATGCTCTCTGGAATTGAGATGTATGGCTCGAGATGTATTGTAATATGGTTGACATTTGAGACAGATTTTTTTATCTGGGATTCAATCTCATCGGAGACATTGTGCGCATCCTCAAGTGACATGTTTCTGTCAACTAGCACATGTAGGCTGATGAATACTCCATTTTCTGCAGTAAAGGAACTGACATTGTGGATTCCCTTTACTCCCTGGACTGATGATGCAACTTTGTTTATGATATAATCTGCAGGAACATCTTTCAGGGTTGGCTCAAAATGAACGGTAACATTAGAATTTGCAATTGCATTTTTGATGTTCTTTTCCACGTTTGCACTGATCTTGTGTGCTTCTTCAAAGCTTGATGCAGCACTCAATGATATTGTAATTTCAGTAAAGATGTCGCTGCCTGATCTGCGAATCTGTACCGATTCTGTCTTCATCACTCCTGCAGTATTGCTTGCAATGTCATGAACTCTTTTTACCATGTTTGCTGGAACCGCATCAGTCAGCTCAAGACCACTCTTGTAGATCAATTTCAAGCTCAGTACTGCAAGCAATCCTCCAAGAATTAGTGCAGCAATGTAGTCGCCCTGGTAGTATCCCATTGTTACAAATACAATTCCTACCAATGCGACAGATGTTGCACCCATATCCATGAACGCATGATACAGGTCTACACTAAGCGAAGAGCCGTCTGTCTTTCTTAGTGCTCTTTTTAGGATTACAATCCTGAAAAATATAGAACCTAAAGTGTAGACTGCAGCTATTATTGCAAAAATACCTGGCAAAACTTCGGGTTTTGGTTCCTGGAATCTTGATATTGATTCGTAAACAAAGAACGATGAAATTGCAAGAATTATGATTCCTGCAACAAAACTGCCCATCGTCTCAATCTTTCCATGCCCATAGGTGTGCTCCCTGTCCGGTGGCTTGGTAGACCACTTGGCAGCAACAAGCAAGACCATTGTCACGATCGAATCAAGTATTGCATGGATACTGTCTGTGACGAGTGCAAGGCTGTTAGAAGAAATTCCTATCAAAAATTCAACTGCAAATGCAGAAAGTATTACTGTTAACGAAATTTTTAGTGCGTTTGTCTTGATGTCTTGGCTACTCAACTCTTGTCCAACCCCAACATCTCTAGGATCTCATCAAAGTTTTCTCTTGACTGGTCATGCTTGTATTTTTTGAGAGGACCAATCATTTTTTTCTTGCTTGGAATTTTTATCATATTTTTTACGATACTTGAAAGCGCAGATCCTATGAATATTGATTGTGTAGCTGATGTAACATTTGAGGTCCTTCTGTTGGTACTGCCGCTCTCAAAGTCAATGATACACGGAGATTTTCCAACAATGACATGCTTGTGGATGTAACTTAGCTCACCATGGTCAAGATGCATGTTGTCCAAATTGTAACAGTCTTCCAAGACTTGTCTTACAACGGTTCTCAGCTTGGCAGCACTCCCCCTACCCTTTAGTTCCCTTACCCAGTCTGTTATTTTTTTTCCCTCGACATATTCCATCACCAAGAAATTTTTGCTGCTTGCAATCAACCTGGGTCCTACGCCTGCCTTGTTTGCAATCTCTAAAAGTTTTGCCTCGCTTTTCATCTCTTGCCTGCTTGAATCAATTCTTCGAATCTTTAGTGCCACATCTTTTTTGCCAAACCTTGACAGTACCACGACTCCAACGTATCCCTTGCCCAAGACATGGATGTTGTTCAGTATAGTCTCGCCCTGGAATGATATCTTTGTGATTCCAAGTTTTTTAAGTTCCGCGTGTCTTCTTGCAAGCTCACCCCTTGTTGCTTTGGGGTATCCTAGTATGAGTGAGTATGGTTCTTTGACAAGCTTACTTGTTGAGACCAAAGATGAGTCCATTGGTAGAGGTTAACTCAGCCAGAGCCTTTTTAATGGATTTGCTTGTCACCTGATGGCCCCCTGAGATGACAAAACTGCGCTTCATGTCAGGGATTATTCCACTTGGAATGCCTGCATTTGCCAGATTCTTCTTCAATAACGACTGTAAGAATTTTTTTGCAACAGAAAATTCCCTTTGCTGCAAGGACAAAATCTTTCCTTGGTCATCAACCCAGGTCAGCTTGTTCTTTGAATTTCGCAAGACAAAGCTCTCCGATTCTGGTTTTCTAAATACGTCAGGACCATTTTTGACCATGAACTTTTCAATCGTAGTAGAATGCAACAAGAAAAGCATTGCAGCCTCTGACTTTTCATCGGTTGTGGCACCCTTGCGCAATACCTTGAATCCGCCAAGCTCAAGTTGTACTGCAAGTGCGCTTGCTCCCCTTTTTACCTGGCCCCAAATTATATCCGGGCTTCGTTTTTTATAACCAAACTTGACCACCAAAACATTTCTTAGATTGTTCTTGTCTGGTAGAGATTTTTTTCCATTGAAAAATGCAAGTGATGATTTCTTCAGAAAAGCCCTTGCTGCAAGTATGAATGTGCCAAAGTTCTGGGCAGATATTGCAGTGCCAAGGTTTCTGTTGCTGTCAATTGGATCAATTAGAATAAACGCCGTCTCAAACTTTTTTGTCGGAGTTCCTATCACCTGTCCCTGTGTAAAGTTTGCAGCGGCTTCCAACACTTTGAGAAAACTTCCATAATGGTAAATCAAAACTTCAGATACATATCCACCAAATCCCTCTGTTGCAATCTCTGCGCCATAGATTCCAATTCCTCTAAGAAACTTTTTGAGCAGTCTCACCTCATCTTTTCTTTCCCCGTCTAACTTTTCAAGTATGAATCTAGTATGAAATGATGACCTGTCAGCTGCACTCTTCCACTGGCCTTGTTCTACATCATAGCAAGGAACGACATTTACCTTGGTGCCTTCTACCTCTGCCTCGACATACGGATGCTCTGAATATCTCATGTAATGATGATATTTTTTCATGGAATCAAGTCCAATCTTTATACCAATTTTTTCAAATTGTTTCTCGTCTGTTTCCTTTTTCATCTTGACAAAGATGTCAAGGTCAAGCTTGCCCTTGAGCCATGTCCCTTTTGCATAAGACCCGCCAAGCTCAACAGATGTAACTTCGGAATATTTCCCAGCTTCTTTTTTTACCAAGTCAAGCAATTTTTTTGCCAATGCACCAATTTTTTCCTCTTCTTGCTTATCAGGTACTGCAATCTTTCTTGCCTGTTCCAAAATATTTTTCATTGAGCTAAAACCACCTGCAAATCAGAGTATACTGGCCCACTAGGGGTTAAGACGCTTTGCTTCAACTTTAACTCTGTCATGGTATATTTTCCTAGATCAACTTTCTTGAATCTTTCAATGGTACCTGAAATGTCATCAATCCTGTTCTTTACCCTAAATATTGTCAAGTGTGGCCTGAAGGGCTTGTCTGGCCTAAACCCCAGCGGGGCGAGTTTTTTCTCCACTTGTAACGCAAGGTCGACTAGTTGTCTTGATGACTTGTCATCTACTCCAATCCATATCACTCTGGGAGACCTGGAGTTTGGAAAGGCTCCCACATGGGTAAACTCTACCTCGAATTTCTTGAATGAAATGGTTCCCAATGCCTCTTTGATGGAAGATATAGTCTCCTCGCTTACCTCTCCCAAAAACAACAATGTAAAGTGCATATTTTTTTTGTTTACAGCAGTTGCCTTGATCTTAAACTCAGACTGGATCTTGGCAATTGCATCCAAGATGGTATCATCCTGAATCTCTACTGCAACAAAGGCACGCACAAGTGGAATTCAGATTATGACATCTATAATGATTTTCCGATATCTTCATAGACCAGAGAATAAAGTTTGTGAGTGTGAAACTAATCGTCTGTCTTACGGGAATGCCAGGAGCTGGCAAGACCACAATTGCTGAAGGGTTGAAATCAAAAGGATTTGATAAAATTACAATGGGCGATGCAGTAAGGGCAGAGGCAGCAAGAAGAAATATCGAGCCAACCGGTGCAAACCTCGGAAAGATAATGATGGAGCTTCGAGAAAAAAATGGACCTGGTGCAGTTGCAGAACTAATCAAAGATGACATCCAAAATTCAAAGTCAGATGTCATTCTTGTAGATGGTGTGCGCTCACTTGCCGAAGTAAATGTATTAAAAAAAATTGGCACAGTCAAGGTACTTGCAATTCATGCATCAGGGGACACAAGATACAAGTTTCTTACAGTGAGGGGAAGATCTGATGCACCATCTGACAGGGAAGATTTCACAAAACGAGATTCAAGGGAGATTGGAGTGGGCATGAGCGAATCGATCGCACTTGCAGATGAAACAATATCAAACAACAACATGACTGTTGAGCAGCTTGTCGATTCCGCATATCGTATCATCAAGGGCTGGATGAGTTGAGGATTCCCAAAGTTGCGTGCAAGATTGAGGTCTATGCTGCAGTAAATCCATCCGAGGATCCAGACAAGGTAAGGCTTGCAGTATCACATGTGATACTAGAGTCAGATTACCAGTACAAGGATTCAAGCATCAAGGCAACATCAAACGAGCTAAGCTCTCTTGCAAAGATCCAAGAGACGATAAAAAAACACAGAACAAACAGAATCTATCGAAGACAGATGAGATTTCACACCAAAGGGGATACCACCTGGTTCTATCTCAACAAGCAGGCAGCTTATGTTGATGTGATTGCAGTATGTGATGAGGCAGAAGAGTCTGCCATGGGCCCAATCAAGGTGATACTTCACTCAAAGGACCTTGAGAAGGTTGTAGACTGGCTTGCACCTGAAATCTTGGAATGATGCCATCAAACTTTTAGAATTTTACAAAAACGAAAGAAGGGGTAAATGGCGTGATCCTGTATAGGCAAAAGCATTCTCTTGCCGCTTCGCACAACTTACTGTGCTCCACTATGTACCATTTTTCGCAGGATCACGCAAATTCATTTGCCGGAATTTGCATCTTTCCGCATTGATTACTATACGTTATTCTGATATTTAATAATTAGTATGATTTACTTGACGAATCTATCCAGATTTGTATAAAATTTTGTTTTCATTGTACCAATAACAGACAATTTCTTTTCCTGTTTGTACAATTAATCCAAAAACTATCTATTTACCAGATGATATGATTCCAAGAATTTCCGGAAGCGCTTTTGCAGCAGGCTCCCGCAAGGAGAGATCCATCTGCGATGACATCTGGGTTTGTTCAATGTTTACTTCGACCATTGTTGCGCCATTTTGTTTTGCATACACAGGCAAAAGATTTGCAGGAGATACTGCAAGCGATGTCCCAACTATTATCATGGCATCACACGTGCTTGCCTTCTCTATTGCAGCCTCCCATACATCCTGTGGCAAGGCTTCACCAAACCATACAACATCAGGACGCAGCATATTTCCACACTTGCACATGGGAGGAAGTGTAGAAAACGGGTTTGTTATCTTATCCTTGAAATCGCATACCGTACACTTGATTGTAATGATACTTCCGTGCAACTCGTATACATTTTTACTTCCAGCCCTCTGGTGTAGACCATCGATGTTTTGCGTGAGGACTGACACTTTCCTATGTTTTTCCAGTTCTGCAATGGAGACATGCCCGGGATTTGGCTTGGCATTTAGGATGTTGCTTCTTCTCTCCTCATACCACTCCCATACAAGTTTTGGATCTTCATAGAATGCATCTATTGTTGCAAGTTTCATCGGGTCATACTTTCTCCACAGCCCATCTTTTCCGCGAAATGTAGGGATACCACTCTCCTGGGATATTCCAGCACCTGTAACAAAGACTAAATTTTTGGATTCTACGAGCCTGTCGGAGATGTCATCCCACGTTCTCACTTGATATCAATCTCTAAGAGATCTCGTGCAGCGGTGACAGAACCATGTATCGTCTTTGCCTCGTTTACAAGATCATCAACGTCTTCGTATCGTGCAGAAAAGTGTGTCAAGATTAAATTTCCTACTCTAGCTTTACTTGCAAGCTCGGCTGCTTCTATTGCTGTTGAATGATAATTTTCTTTTGCCTTGTCACGCAATGTATCCGAATATGTAGAATCAAATGTCATGTAATTACAATCCGTGAAAAATTCTGTCAGTTTTGCAGTGGGTCTTGTATCCCCAGAAATTCCAATCTTTATTCCCTTGCGTTTTTCTCCGGTGACATCTGATGGTTTGATAACCTTGCCACCAATTTGGATGTCATTGCCGCTCTGTAATTCATGCCAGAGTTTTCCTTCTGGTATGCCAAGTGACTTTGCCTTGTCAGGATAAAACTTGCCGGGCCTGTCTTTTTCTGTAAAGCGATACGAGTACGCCGGAATGGAGTGCTCTGCCTCACACACGTGTACCGTATACCCAGAATCGTCACACACCAAACCCTCCTTAATCCTGATTATCCTCACAGGAAACGTGAGCCCAAAATTCAATATCTTCAGGTTTGCTGCGATGAATTCTTCAATTCCGGCAGGGCCGTAAATGTCAACTGGTTCAGTCCTATTTTGTAACGACATGGTCTGCAACAACCCAAGTATCCCTACACAATGGTCCCCATGCATGTGCGTCACGAAAATCCTGATTTTCTTGTTCCAGCCAAGCTTGGACTTTTGAAACGCAATCTGGGCTCCCTCTCCTGCATCAAACATCAGAATCTCCCTATCCAGTACAAGGCATATGCATGTCATGCCTCGCTCTGCAGTTGGCTGTGCAGCTGATGTGCCCAAAAATACTAGTTTCATGATACCGCAATCACTCTTGTCAGGCTCTTATGCCTGTAGATCTCGTATTTCTTTGCTTTGCTGATTTCATCCACTTCTAGACCCTTCTTGTATACCATTACAAGTTTTTTTCTCTTTGGTATAACTGATACAAAATCATGTAGCAACTTTTTTGGCGATACCGAAGACCTTGACGAGATGCCATATGGCAGATCAGTAACAATGCCGTCAATTTCTCCCATGATGTTTTTGATTTCTTCAAAGCCTGAATTTATGATTCTGGAACCAAATCCATTTGCTGCAAGATTTTTTTTGGTGATCTTGCACATTATTTTATCAAAGTCAATTCCAATGGAAGAAATCCCCATCGATTCGGCCTGCAACAATATAGTTCCAGTGCCGCAAAAAGGGTCGCACAAAGTTTTTCCTTCTTTTAATCCGGATAAATTTACCATGCACCTTGCAAGCTTCATGTCAATTTCATGGGGGTGTTTTACCAGTTTCTTTGGATGGTTTGGGGTAACAAGGGTGTCAGCATATCCCAGATAATTCTTCGAGTCTGTGATGATAAGATATACTGTAACCTTGGGGTTTGAGAGTGATACTTTTGAGCCCCATTTTTTTGCAAGTATCGCACCTGCCTGGCGCTCAAGTGAGGACCCTACGCTTTTTGATGAGAGGTTAATAGTTCTGCAGACAAATGTCTCAGGCCTTGGCATGGTACAATCCAGCTTGGAGATATCATCAAATGTTCCAGCAATTGTTCCAGCATGTCTTGCAAATGTTGCCCGTTTTGCTATGGTACCCCATGGAATCTTTGATGATACCATGACAAGTCTTGGAAGTGCCGTTATCTTTGATGTACCGTCATAACTTTTCGATATTGAAATTATTTCGTCCCTTGCAAGCTCTTCGTACTGTTTTGATACAACAAAAAAACTTGACATTCAGAGAGCCTTTGCGATTATACCTGATACATCAACAGTTGATGTCTTGCCTGGTATTGTATTTGCACTGACTATTTTTGTGACACCAGCTTTGATAATATTTTTCTCTGCATCGCCTATCAATAACGCATGTGTACAGCATGCATAGACCTTGCCGCTCTTTTGTTTCTTCAAAAACTCGGCAGCCTTGACAATGCTTCCACCAGTGCTTATCATGTCATCAACCAAAATCACATCTCTTCCCTTGACACCGTCAAGGCCCTTTGATTTTATTGCAACATTTCCAGTCTTTCGGTCTCTCTGCTTTTCTAGTGCGATGTACTCCACCCCAAGTGCTTTTGCAAAGTTTCTTGCCCTCTCAACTCCGCCCTTGTCAGGTGACACAACAAGTGGATCGACAAGCGACATTTTCTTGAAATATCTTGCAAGTTCCTCAACAGCTGAAATATTTTTTGCAGGAATCTGGAGGTGCTCCAGCGCAATGGTACTATGTATGTCAACTACGATTATCTTTGTTGCACCTGCTGCCTTGAACATCTTTGCAACCAAATCCATGGTAATTATCTCCCCCGGAAGAAACTGCCTGTCCTGTCGTGCATATCCCATGTATGGTATTATCACGTATACTTGAGAGGATGATCTTCTTGCCTCTGCTGTAATTGCCAGGCACCGAATCAAGTTGGAATCAACAGGCGGATAGATTGATTGTACCACTATTGTCTTCCCACTTGGTCTTGACTTGAGTGTGATCTTGCTCTCCCCGTCTGGAAATACGCGCAACTCACATCCGATAAATTTTGATTTTAATCTAGAGGCAATCTTTTTTGCCAGTTGCTCTGAAGACGGGCCCCCAATAACTGTAAAGTCAGTCAACAACCAAATCGAGCCTTGGGCTATTCTTAAGTTTTGAGGGATTACATCGATGCAAAGAAAATAAGTTTAAAGCGGATTTGCCAAATGATACTTGCATGAAACTAGTCTCCTTTCTTCCAAGTGCAACTGAGATACTGTACGAGTTGGGAGTAGGCGATGATGTACTGGCAGTTACACATGAATGTAATTATCCAGTAGAGGCAAAGGCAAAGCCACGGGTCATCCACTCTTCATTTGACCCGCAAAAAATGTCTAGCCAGGAGATTGACAAGAGGGTAATCGAGCTGGTATCATCAGGACAAGATATCTACATCTTGGACGAGCAGGTCCTCAAAAAAGCAAACCCCGACCTTATAGTTGCTCAAGGAATCTGCGAGGTCTGTTCTCCATATACAAGAGAGATAGACAAGGCAGTCTCACTTCTTGGGGGAAGACCAGAGGTTCTTGTCCTTGATCCAAAAAATCTTGACGATATATTACAATATTATCACCGTAGGAGAAAAGGTAGACAAGAAAGAAAAAGCCAAAGACTTTGTACAAAAACTGGAAAAAAGAATTTCTCATATCAAAGACACATCCAAGATTTCAAGACCAAAGGTAATGTGTATCGAGTGGCTTGACCCGTTGTTTTCAGCAGGCCACTGGGTCCCGCAAATGGTAGAGATTGCAGGTGGTATCAACGGAATAAGTGCAACAGGTGACAAGTCAAGAAAGATGCAGATTGATGAAATAATCCAGTTTGACCCGGATATCATAGTACTAATGCCATGTGGATTTGATGTTTCCAGGACAATTCTTGAATACGAAAAATTATCTGAAAATAAACAATGGAAAAAGATCAAGGCAGTAAGCAGAGGAGAAATCTATGCAGTAAATGCAAATGAGTACTTTAGCAAGCCAGGACCAAGAACTGTGACAGGCCTTGAGATCTTGGCCAAGATAATCCATCCTGATACATTTCGAAATCTCCAGGTCCCAAAACAATCCATAAAAAAAATTGATTCTGAATAAGTCGCATCCTCACAGGGTAGGAAAATGAGGACGCAATCTTATGATATCCCACCAAACCTGATTTATTTATCTGAGATCTAACTTTTACCTTCTTATTCTAGAATCCTAGAATGACACTTGCTGATTCCAGATGTACCATACCAATGACACCCACAAGAAATTTCAAATTAGGCAATAAAACCATCGTATCTGATGGACCTAGTTTTTTCTGACATTCATGCAGACCTAAACGCATTAAATTTGATAATCGATACCGCATCAAGTGACGAGTTTGTAAAAAAGTATGGCTCTTTTTCAAGAATCATAAACTTGGGTGACTTGCTTGAGCGAGGCATCTATCCAAAACAGGTCATATCAAAATTACGATCACTTGAAGAAAACTATCCAATATTTTCTGTCATGGGGAACCATGATGAAGGATTCTTGAGTGGAAAAAAAGTCAGCGCAAGTTCTTTTGAAAGCATGGATGCACACCAGAACCTCAATTCAGAAGACCTGTCATTTTTCAAACAAAATAAAGATGGTACATTTGGAAACCAGGAATTCATTGATTCCAAAAATGGACTATTTTGTGTCCACGGTGGACCGCTTGACCCGAAAAAAATAACACCAAAAAATGCAGACGGCGAGTCCTGGCTATACCAAAGAAACTGGCAGAGACTGACAGACGAGGGCTTTGAGTTTTTTAGCTATCATGGATACCATTACAAGGCATCGTCTGCATTTGCCGAGGCATCAAGGCATGTGGATAATCATGTTATCCTATGCGGACACCAACACATGGAGGCTGCTCTAGTACACCAGAAAGGAAAAATCTCTGAGATCTACTCAAAAACTAGACTAAAAAAAGAAAAAATCTCAGGGCATGTACTTGAGAGCAAGGAAATTGATATCCGCCCCGCAAGTGACTATCTGATACGATTAGGACTGGGAGGTCCTGCAGGATATTATGGCGTAGGCTCTTCTGTACCGCATTTTGCCATAATACAATACGACCCAAAAAAGGTAATACTA
>Ga0207707_10001390_pt1 | contig 22487 bp, 14 predicted proteins | sample KBSC83BmetaG_FD_184336 | JGI IMG/M metagenome (GOLD analysis project Ga0207707, IMG submission 184336) | Corn rhizosphere microbial communities from Kellogg Biological Station, Michigan, USA - KBS C8-3B metaG (SPAdes) (version 2) | ecosystem: Host-associated > Plants > Roots > Rhizosphere ...
CTCCGATTCTTGCGATTCGATGATAGAAGCGCATCCGCGCCGGCTGGACGAGTCGAGCGAAGCGTCAGTGCGTACCCAGTGCATCCAGCGCCTGCGCCATGCGCTTGCCCGAAACCGGTTCGGCGGTTTTGAGTTCCTGCGCGAACACGGACACGCGCCATTCCTCGACCAGCCAGCGCAAGGTATCCAGCGATCCGGAATCATCGCCCGATGCACGAGCATCGAGTACCGCGCGCCAGTACGGCAACACCTGCTGCATGCGCGAGTGGTCGCGTGCGGGATCGCTGCGCAGCTTTTCGGCGCGCAGGTGCATGGCTTTCAGGTAACGCGGCAGGTGTGCAAGGCGCGCACGGGGAAGTTCGCGCAGGAAACCGGGCTCAAGCAGCGCATCGAGTTGCCCGCGCAGGTCGGCGTAACTCACCGCCGCCTGTCCCTTGATCACGGGCTTCAGCCACGGCTGCAGTTCGGCGAGTCCGGCGAGGATTGGTTCCGCCAGTTTCAGGCGCTCCATCGCTTCGCCGAACAGCGCACGCGATACCGCTTCTCGCAGCGCTTGCCATTCACCACGATCGCGCACGTCGAGCTCGTGTTCGCGCAACACATCGGCGAACGCGCCTTCCACGATGTCCTCGCGCAGGGCGTCCACACGGCCGTGCGGCGCAAACGCCACCGCGAGTTTCGGTTTCAATGGCAACTGCTTTTGCGCGCGCTTGAATTCCGTTCCGAGCGAAAGCCGCAGCAGACGTTCGACGCCTCCGTGGTGCGCCGCGCTGGCCTCGCCGCGGGTTTCGAACACACGCAGTGCCACCACTTCACCCAGATCCACCAACGACGGGTACGCAGTCATGCCATCGCGTGCCCGCGTGGCTTCGGGGATTGCGTCGAATTCCCAGTCGCGCACGTCTTCGCGCGTGATGGCCGCGGCCGCGTGCTGCGAGAACGCCTCGCGGGCGCGCGAACCGAATTGTGCGCGCAGCGCTTCCAGGTCACGGCTTTGCGCCAATGAACGGCCGCGCTCGTCGCGCACGTCGAAGCGCATCCGCAGGTGCGTGGGCAATCCCGCCGTGTCGAAATCTGCGGCGTCCACTGGCGAACCCGTGACCTTCTTCAGGAAGGCCGACAGGCGCTGCGTGAGCGGCTCATCGCGCGGCGCTTCGGCTTCGGTGAAGGCGCGCGCAAATTCCGGCGCGGGCACGAAGTTGCGCCGCTGCGCCTTGGGCAGGCTGCGGATCAGCGCCGCAACCTTGTCCTGCAGCAGTCCGGGCACCAGCCATTCGCAACGCGCCGCGGGGATCGCATTCAGCAGCGGCAGCGGCACGCGCAAGGTGACGCCATCGGCTTCGTCGCCCGGCACGAAACGGTACTCGAACCGCAGGCGCTGGTTGCCCACTTCCATCGCATCGGGAAACGCGCCTGCATCGCCCTGAGCTCCTGCTTCCAACACATCGCGCAGTGACCAGCGCAGTGCCGCGCGCTCGGTAGCTGGGGCGCGCTTGTACCAGGCATCCAGCGCGGCGGTCGAGGCGATGTCTTCCGGCAACTTGCCGGCGAAGAATGCGGCCAGATCTTCGTCCGACTTGAGCAAGCCCTCGCGCCGTTGCTGCGCTTCGATTTCGCGCGCTTCATCCAGGACCCGCGCGTTGGCGCGCACGAAATCGGCGCGGCCGTCGATCTCGCAGCGCGCCAGGGCTTCGCGCAGGAAGATCGCGTGCGCCAGTGCCGGGCCCTGCTTCGCGAAAGTGACCGCGCGCCGCTCGACCAGGATCAATCCGTACAACGATACCTGCTCGAACGCCTCCACCCCGCCGCGCGCGCGCGACCAATGCGGATCGCTGCAGGTGCGCTTGAGCAGGTGTGCGGCTTGGCTCTCGATCCATGCAGGCTCGATGCGCGCGCATTGCATGCCCCACACCTTGCCGCCGAGGTCGAGGATCTGCGCAACGAACAACCATGCGGGCGGCTTCTTCGCCAGCGCGGAACCCGGAAACACCTTGAACTTGCGCTCGCGCGTGCCGCGATAGACGCCCTGCTCGTCCTTGCGCGCGACGTTGGTCGGCAAGCCGGAGAGCAACGCGAGGTGGATATCGCGATAGAGCTTATCCGCGAAAGTTTTTTGCTCGTCACTCCGGACGCCGCGCAGCGGCGATCCGGAATCGGTTGCCTTGGCATTGGAGACACTGGATAAACCCGAAGCTTGTGGCCTTTGCGTCACACCCTCGGCTCGATCATTCAACAGCTGCCGATGCAACTCGCGCCACTCGCGCATCCGCATGAACGACACGAAACGCTTTACGCACCAGTCGCGCAGTTTCGATTGCGTCAATTCTTCATGAGCCGCGCGATATGCGCTCCACAGATTCAGCACCCCGATGAAATCCGATTGCGGATCGGCGAATTCGGCGTGGGCGGTGTCGGCTTGTTGTTGCCTGTCCGCCGGGCGTTCGCGCGGGTCCTGCGTCCCGAGGAACGCAACCACCGGCAATACCTCCGGTACAACGCCCAGCTTCTGCGCCTCGACCAGCATGCGCGCCAGCTGCGCGTCGATCGGAATGCGCGCGAGCTGCTTGCCCATGGGCGTCAGGCGGCGCGCATCGTCCACCGCTCCGATTTCAGCCAGACGTCGCCAGCCATCATTGACGGTGCGTGGGTCAGGCGGATCGATGAAGGGGAACGCTTCGACATCGCCGAGGCCAAGATCGAGCATGCGCAGGATCACGTCGGACAACGCGCTGCGCAGAATCTCCGGATCGCTGTACGGCGGACGCGCCGCAAAATCAGCCTCGTCGTACAACCGCACGCAAATGCCGGGACCGACGCGCCCGCAACGACCGGCGCGCTGGTTGGCGGCGGCCTGCGACACCGGCTCGATGTGCAGGCGTTCGATCTGGCTGCGGCGCGAATAGCGATTGACCCGCGCATCGCCCGAATCGACCACCCAGCGGATGCGCGGCACCGTCAGCGAGGTTTCCGCAACGTTGGTGGCCAGCACGATGCGGCGCGCGGGGCCCGGCTTGAACACGCGATCCTGTTCCTTCACCGACAGCCGCGCGTACAGCGGCAGCACTTCGGTGTGGCGGTATTGACGTCGCGCCAGCGCAAGGTGCGTGTCGCGGATCTCGCGTTCGCCCGGCAGGAACACCAGCACGTCGCCCTTCGGATCTTCGCGGGTGACACCGTCGATGGCTGCAACGACGCGCTCGGTCAGGCCGTTCTCCTGCTCCGGTGGGCGATAGCGAATCTCGACCGGGTACGCGCGCCCTTCCACCGTCACCACCGGCGCGTTGTCGAAATGCTCGGCGAAACGCGCGGTGTCGATGGTGGCCGAGGTGACGATCAACTTGAGGTCGCGACGCTTGCGCAGCAGTCCTTTCAGGTAACCCAGCAGGAAATCGATGTTGAGGCTGCGTTCGTGCGCCTCGTCGATGATCAGCGTGTCGTACGCCGACAACCAGCGGTCGTGCGCCATCTCCGCCAGCAGGATGCCGTCGGTCATGAACTTGACCAGCGTGTCCTCGCCAAGCTGTTTGGCGAAGCGCACTTCGTAGCCAACCACGCCCCCGGTCTCGCCGCCGAGTTCGTTCGCGACGCGATGCGCCATCGCGCGTGCGGCAAGGCGCCGCGGCTGGGTGCAACCGATCATGCCGGCGACACCACGACCCGCGGCCAGGCAAAGCTTCGGCAACTGCGTGGTCTTGCCCGAACCGGTTTCGCCCGCGATCACCAGCACCTGATGCTCGCGGATCAGGCGCGTGATCTCGTCCGCGCGTTGCGTGATCGGCAACGCTTCGTCCAGCGTGATCGGCGGCACCAGCGCGGCACGCGCTTCCCGCTGCGCGGCGGATGTCGCGATTTCCTGCGCCAGCTTGCGCAACGCATCGGGCGATGACGGTCGCTTGCGCTCCAACCCGCGCAGTCGCGCGCGCAACCTGCCCGCGTCGCGCGTCAACGCGCGATCGAGCAGCCGTTCGAGTTCGCGCGGAGCGGGCGGATGGCCGCCACGCGGGCGATGCTTCGATTCCATCGCGACATGTTATTCGACGCGACCGGCCACGACCTGCAAAAAAGCCGCGGACGGTGCATCATTCGCGTTTTGCCGACCGGGAAAAGTCCATGCCGCGCACCCCATTGATCCTCGCCGCCGCCGTCGCCTGTGCCTGCGCGGCGTGTTCGCAGCAATCGCCCAATTCTTCCGCGCCCGCACCGGCCGCCTCCGCGGCCAGGGCCACGACCGCCGCCACGCCCGCGCCTGCCAGCACCGCGCCCGACCTCGGCATCAACCTGGCGTACATCGACAAGTCGGTGAAGCCGGGCGACAACTTCTTCGATTACGCGAATGGCGACTGGTTGAAGACGGCGCAGATCCCCGCCGACCGTTCCTCGACAGGCTCATTCCTCGATGTATTCGAGATCACCGAGAAGCACACCTCCGATCTCATCAGGAACGCGGGCGCCAGCGATCCGGCTGCCGGCAGCAACGCGCGCAAGATCGCAGATTATTACGCCGCGTACATGGACACCGCCGCCATCGACAAGGCGGGCCTGGCGCCATTGAAACCCGAACTGGATGCGATCGACGCAATCAAGACCCGCGCCGATCTCGCGCGCGTGCTGGGTTCGCGCCTGCGCGCCGACGTCGACCCGATCAACGCCACCAACTTCCACACCTCGAACCTGTTCGGCCTGTTCGTGACCAAAGGGCTGGAAGAAGCTTCCACCCAGATTCCATACCTGCTGCAGGGTGGCCTCGCGATGCCGAGCCGCGACTACTACCTGTCGAAAGATACGCACATGGCCGAGGCGCGCGACAAGTACAAGACCTATGTCGTCGCGCTACTGAAGCAGGCCGGCGTCGCGGACGCCGACAAGCAGGCCGACGCGGTGATCGCGCTGGAAACGAAAATCGCCGAGGCGCAGGAAAGTCTTGTCGACAGCGAGGACATCCACAAGGCGAATACGTTGTGGAGCGTCGCCGAACTCCCGAAGAAGGCGCCGGGTCTCGACTGGAACGCGTACCTCAAGGCGGCCGGACTGGATGGCGTCAAACAGATCGACGTGTGGCAGCCGTCGGCGATCGCCGGCGAAGCGAAGCTGGTCGCGAGCCAGCCGATCGACGCGTGGAAAGCGCTGTTGACCTTCCACACGCTCAATACCGCGGCGCCGCTGCTGCCGAAGCCGTACGAGGAACTGGGCTTCGAATTCTTCGGCAAGACGCTGCAGGGCACGCCCGCACAGCGCGAGCGCTGGAAACGCGCGGTCGGCGCCACCAACTCCGACCTCGGCGACGCGGTCGGGCAGTTGTACGTCAAGCAATACTTCCCGGCATCGTCGAAAGCTGCGGCCGAGGCGATGGTGAAGAACCTGCTCGCCGCATTCCGCAGCGGCATCCAGAACCTCACCTGGATGTCGCCCGAAACGAAGCAGAAGGCCGAGGCCAAACTCGACACGCTGAAGGTGGGCGTCGGCTATCCCGATCGGTGGCGCGATTATTCGTCGCTGGAAATCAAGCCCGATGACGCGCTCGGCAATCACCTGCGCGCCGTGAAGTTCGAGTACGAACTCGCCAAGGCCAAGATCGGCAAGCCCATCGACGACAACGAGTGGTGGATGACGCCGCAGACCGTCAACGCGGTGAACCTGCCGCTGCAGAACGCGCTGAACTTCCCCGCCGCGATCCTGCAGCCACCGTTCTTCGATCCGAAAGCCGACCCGGCTGCCAACTACGGCGCGATTGGCGCGATCATCGGCCACGAAATCAGCCACAGCTTCGACAACACCGGCGCCGATTTCGACGCGCAGGGCCGCCTGAAGAACTGGTGGACGCCAGCCGACCTCAAGCACTTCGAGGCCGCGACCGACGCCCTGGCCGCGCAATACAGCTCGTATGAAGCGTTGCCGGGCTTGCATGTGAACGGCAAGCAGACGCTCGGTGAAGACATCGCGGACGTGTCGGGGCTGACCGCCGCGTATCGCGCGTACCACCTCGCGCTGGACGGCAAGCCCGCGCCGGAGGCCGACGGCTTGAGCGGCGACCAGCGTTTCTTCATCGCGTTCGGACAAGCCTGGCGCAGCAAGACGCGCGATGCCGCGCTGCGCCAGCTGATCACGACGAACGTGCACGCACCGGCACAATTCCGCGCCGAGACCGTGCGCAACCTCGACCCGTGGTATCAGTCGTTCGCCGTCCAGCCCGATGCCAAGCTGTACCTGAAGCCGGATCAGCGGGTGAAGATCTGGTAGCGGCGCAGGGAATGTCGCCACGCCGTGAGCGCGTGGCGGCATTCGATGGCTCGTCGATCCGACGGAGCACATGATGCAACCTCGCGATCGGTTGGGTACAACCCACCCACAAGGAGAATCACGATGACGAACATCGATCGATCCGGAACGTTCAAGCTGGGCTCGCGCGGGGTCAAGCGGCTCGGCTACGGCGCGATGCAGCTTGCGGGGCCCGGCGTGTTCGGGCCACCGAAAGACCCGGAGGCCGCACGCGCGGTGCTGCGCGAGGCGATTGCCAGCGGCGTCGACCACATCGACACCAGCGACTTCTATGGCCCGCACGTCACCAACCAACTCATCCGCGAAGCACTGCATCCCTACCCCGACGATCTGGTAATCGTCACCAAGATCGGCGCACGTCGCGGACCGGACGCATCGTGGCTGCCGGCTTCATCTCCACAGACATTGACGCAAGCCGTGCACGACAACCTGCGCAACCTTGGACTGGACGTGCTGGAGGTGGTGAATCTGCGGATCATGCCGGCCACCCGTGGACACGGGCCCAGCGAGGGCTCCATCGAAGCACCGTTGACCGCGCTGGCGGAACTGCAACGCAAGGGGCTCGTGCGCCACATCGGCTTGAGCAATGCCACCCCGACCCAGGTTGCCGAAGGCCGCCGCATCACCGAGATCGCGTGCGTGCAGAACCAGTACAACCTGATCCATCGCGACGACGAAGCGATGATCGATGGATTGGCGCGCGACGGAATCGCCTACGTGCCCTTCTTTCCGCTGGGCGGTTTCACGCCGCTGCAATCATCCACGCTGTCCGGCGTCGCCGATCGGCTGGGCGCCACGCCCATGCAAGTCGCGCTCGCGTGGCTGCTGCAGCGCGCGCCCAACATCCTGCTGATTCCGGGGACCTCGTCGGTGGCGCACCTTCGCGAAAACCTCGCCGCGGCCGAACTCGAACTTCCACCGAGCGTGATTGCGGAGCTGGACGGCATGGCACAGGCCGCGTGACGGCGCTCCGCTGCGAGTTCCGCACATGAACGCGACTGCAATGGACATGCTCGCGTTCATCTTCGAGCCTGCTTTCATGCGCTAGGGTCCGGTACGCAGCGCGACATTTCCCCGCGTCGTTCCGCGCGCTGTCCTGCGGTGCGACCGACCCGAGAGGAGAAGACTGCATGTCCAGCAAGGTTTATCGCACGCTGTGCCTTGCCGTCGGCGTGACGGCCACGGTCGCGTTCGCCGGCTGCACCAATTACGTCAAGCGCAGCGATTTCGACGCTGCCATCACCAAGCTCCAGAATACCGACCAGAGCCTGCAGCAGCAGATCAATTCGCTGCAGCAGGACATGCAAAGCCACTTCGCGAAATACGACACCCAGATCACGGCGATGCAGGGGCGCATCCGGGTCGATACCGTCGCGCATTTCGCATTCAACGAGGCCACCTTGCAGGACAACGACAAGGCCATGCTGGATGAATTCGCGAAGGTGATGCGCACGCACCATTCCGATGCGCTGGTCACCGTGGAGGGCTTCGCCGATCCGGCCGGCTCGACGGCCTACAACAAGCGCCTCGGCAAGCAACGCGCGAATGCCGTTCGCGATTACCTCGTCAACAACGACGGCATGGCCGCCAGCCAGGTGCGCGCGGTGAGCTACGGCGAAGCACACGATCGCCAGGTGAAACCGGGTGCCACGCGGACTGCGGGCGAATCCAATCGGCGCGCGTCGCTGGTGATCGATTTCGCCGGCACGGCAAGCTGATCCACCGATCCGCAGACTGCACGACGCGCCCGGACTTTCCGGGCGCGTTTTCATGTACACCTCATCGATCACTCGCGACTGGCAACAAACATGAAGATCGAACGACTGGATCATTGGGTGCTGACCGTACGCGACATCGACGCCACAGTGGCGTTCTACGAACGGGTACTCGGCATGCAACCGATAACGTTCGGCAACGGGCGCCGCGCGCTGGCTTTCGGCGAACAAAAGATCAATCTGCACTCAGCGGAGGCGCCGCTCCGTCCGCACGCCGCGCGGCCCACGCCGGGCTCGGGCGATTTGTGCCTGATCACCCGCGCGCCGATCGGCGAAGTGATCGCCGAACTCGAAAGCGCCGGCGTCGCCATCGAGGAGGGGCCCGTCCCGCGTACCGGCGCGCTGGGTCCCATCACCTCGGTGTACTTCCGCGATCCGGACGGAAACCTCATCGAGGTCTCGCGCTACGACGCGGAAGTGCAGCGTGCCGAATCCCGCGCCTGACGCCGCGACCGAACCGCTTCGCGAATCGTCGCGCGCCTGCTAACTTCACCCCTTTCCCGCACCGATGGAGTGAGCCCATGATCGGCCGTCTGCTTGTTTGTGCCTTGTTGATCGGCGCCGCCGGCATCGCCAGCGCGCAAACCCAGCCCGCCTCCACTCCGCAGACGCCCGCGGCCCGGCAACTGACGCCGGAGCAGCGGGCCGCGATCCAGAAGCAGAATCAGGTACTCGTGAAATATGCCGAATCGATCGTGGCCATGATCGACAACGGCCAGAGCGGACAGGTTTGGGACCAGGCCTCCGACGTGGCCAAGAAATCGGCGTCACGGGACCAGTTCACCAAGGCCACCGAAAGTGATCGCGCCAAGCTCGGCAAGATGACTTCGCGCAAGCTGGAAGGCGTCACCCGCGCACTCTCCAATGGCAAGGAGAAGCTGCCCGAGGGCCTGTATGTCAACGTCAACTTCGCTACCAGGTTCAGCAACGAGGCGAAGCCGATCCGCGAACTCGTGTCGTTCCATCTCGATAGCGACAAGAAGTGGCGCTTGTCGGGCTACACCGTCCGCTGAACCCCGCAGACACGGCCGGGCTCAGGCGATGCCGAGCCCGGTGATTTCGCCGATGGCGTCGCCATCACAGCCGGCCATGCGCGCAAATGCGCGGCCGCGCTCGGCGTAGTTCTTGAACTGGTCGAAGCTGGGCGCGCCCGGCGACAACAGCACGACGCCACCCCGCGGGGTGATTTTTTTTGCGCGCGCGACCGCGGCGGCGAGATCGGCGATTTCTTCGACAGGAAAGACAAGCCCCGCATCACGCAGCGTGCGCGCGATCCGCGGGCCGGCTGCGCCCTGGGCGACAATCGCACTCGGGGATCCGGTTTGAAGTGCGCGCGCGAAGCCCTCCCATTCCAGTCCGCGATCGTGGCCGCCCAGGATCAGCGTCACCGCGCGGCCATGCAGGCTTTCCAGCGCCGCCAACGCGGCATCCGGCGTGGTACTTATCGAATCGTCGATCCACTCGATCCCATCGCGGACGCCCAGCGATGTGAGCCGATGCGGCAGCGGCTTGAATGCAGCGAGCGAAGGTGCAGCGGCGCGTGCATCAAACCCCAGCAATTCGATCGCCGCCAGGGCAGCGCAGGCGTTGTGCGCGTTGTGCGCGCCGTGCAGCGGCAATGATCCGATCTCGAAGACACGCTCGCCGCCACGCATGATCCATCCGCCCTCCACATGCCAACCCGCTGCATCGCCGAAGGTTTGGCGGCGCGGATGCGCAGCCGTGTGCTGCATCAACAACGGCGTTTCGGCATCGACGAGCAGCGTGTGCGACACGTCCGCCAGTTTGAGCTTGTCCGCGATGTAGCGCTCGCGAGTGCCGTGCCAATCCAGATGTTCCTCGGCCAGGCTTACGACAACGCCAAGTTCGATCGGGCCGGTCTCGCCGGTCTGGAAGCTGGAAAGCTCGATGGCCCACAAATCGGCGTGTTGTCCACCCAGATCCAGCAACGGCAAGCCGATGTTGCCCGCCAGCGCGGTGCGAACCTTCAACGCGCGCGCCAGATGCGCGATCAGCGCAGTGGTGGTGCTTTTGCCCTTGGTGCCGGTGACCGCCACCACACGCGCGTCCGGGTCCTCGCCAAACCAGAGCGCGGTGCCCGACGTGAAGTGCGTGCCGCGTTCGCGGGCCCCCAGGATTTCCGGCTTGTATGCGCTGATGCCGGGCGACTTGATCACGACATCGTGCGCGGAGAGCGCGTCCGCATCGGGTGCGGCACCGATCACGCGCAGGTTTGCGTCGCCACGCGTGCGCGCCGCCTCCGTTTCATCGTGCGCGCAATACAGCGTCAGCGATTTGTGCGGAAAGCGCCGCCGTAATGCGGCCAGCACGCTGCGCCCTTCCCGGCCGTAGCCCCATACCGCAACGTCCGCGTGCTCAAGCTCCGCGAATCGCATCGAGCGCTCCTGCGAAACGCAACGGCACTCCGTGTTCGCCCGCCGGCTCCAGCCATGGTTGCAATTGCAGTTGCGTCACGTCGAGCTGCGGCACGATGTCTTCGCGGAACCGCGACACCAGTGCGTCCTCGCGCCACTCCGGACGCGCCGCCAGCGTCGCGAACGCCGCGCGCGCTTCGCTGGCTTCGCCCACGCATTCAAAGGGCTTGTGGTCGCGATATTCGATCAGCGCGTCGAAGCCCGCCGCCTGCGTTTCGTCATCCAGCAGGTTGCGGCCGAAGATTTTCAGCAGTCGCGGCTTGGGCAGGAAAGGCGCCAACGCCAGGAATACGAAGTGGCATTTCGGGCACTGGCCGCACCAGCGATCGGCGGGTTTGGGGCCGAGGATCTTGAAATTGCGGTTGCACGACGAGAACGCGTCGAAGTACGCGGCACCCGACTTCGCGAACGCGCGCGTGACCGCAAGTTCGGAAAACGGGCGCAGCAACGAAAAATAGTCGAGGTCGCTCGCGACGTGCGAATGCAGCCATGCCGCGAACAGCTTTTCGAACGCCCAGCCCTTGCTCCACTGGTGGTTGACCTGCTGTCCCTCGTATTCCAGGGTTGCCGCCGACGCCGAACGCTCGTTGGCGAAGGCGACCGCATCGAAACCGTACAGCACCGCCGCGCAGGCAAGGATGGCCGAATTGATCGCGGTGACCGGAATGTGGCCGTTCCACGCACCCATGCGGTTGTAGTCGAACAGCACGGCCGAAAGTTCGCGACCGATGTTGAGCATCGGCAGGCCCGTGCGCGCCGCGACCGCCGCGATCAACGGCGACGCACCCACCCATGTCGCGGTGGCTTCGATGCCGGCCTTCTTCAACGCCTCGACCACCACCAGCGAATCCTTGCCGCCGCCGATGGGCACCAGCGCACGCCGTGGGCTTTTTGCCATCCCTGGCTCTGGGTCCCGGCCATTCCCTGGCCGGGATGACGATGGGAGGATTTCGTTTGCTGGCTGCGATCCGCGCGGAAACGCGATCCTGTCGCGCAGGTCCAGCCCATTGCGGTACGCGAACTCGCCCAACCCGTGCAGGTACAACGCATCCAGCAGGTCGGCCGTTGCCGCATCCGGCGTCGCGGTCTCCACTTCGATGCGCGACGGCAAGCCAGCCTTGTAATAGCTGATGCCCGCGATGAAATGCAGCATGCGCAGCACGGCGTCGAACGCGGCCTTGCGCGAATCGGGCAACGCGGGCGCATCGGGAAAACGGATGCGCTCGACCAGCTCCGGGCCGGCGTCGAACGCGTACACCAGTTCCGCCACGCCTTCCGCGTAGCCGCAGCGCACGAAGCGGAAGACTTGCGCCTGGCGCGGGTCGGCAAGCGAACTCATTCAATGACCGCCGTTTCAGCAAGCAGCCGCAAATTGTAGTGCGAGGCCATTGATTCACCGTAGGCGCCCGCCTGTGCGATCAACAGCACATCGCCTTCCTCGCTGCGCGGCAGGCGCCGGTCGGAACCGAGCACGTCACCCGATTCGCAGATCGGCCCGACCACCTGATAAAGCGTGTCGGCCGGCGCATCCAGTCGGGACATATTCACGATTTCGTGCCAGGCGTCGTACAACGCGGGACGGATCAACGCGTGCATGCCCGCATCGCAACCCAAATATTCCAGCGCGCCCTTGCGCTTGGTCTGGGTGACACGCGCCAGCAACACGCCGGCATCGGCGACCAGCCAACGACCCGGTTCCAGCCACAACTCGTATTGCGGATAGGCGCGCTTCACTTCCGCGAGCGCCGCCTCCACGGCGCCGAGGTCGAGCTCCGCCTCACCCGGATGCGAAGGCACGCCAAGGCCGCCGCCGAGATTGAGGATGCGCACGTTGCCGATGCGTTCGGCCAGGCTCGCAAGCTGCGCACACACGCTGGACCAGTGCGCCACATCCAGGATGCCGGAACCGAGGTGCGCGTGCAGTCCGATGATGCGCGCGTCCTGCGCGCGCGCCAGTTCCAGGAACGTGCCGAGCTGATCCAGCGGCAAGCCGAACTTGCTGGTCACGCCGCCGGTGCGCACCTTGTCGTGATGACCGAGCCCGCGGCCGAGGTCCACCCTCAGCATGATCTCGCGGCCGGCGAACAGGCCGGGCCATTGTTGCAAGGGATGCAGCGCGTCCAGCGTGGTGGTGATGCCACGCCGAATCGCCTGCGCGTAGTCCGCGCGCGGCGCGAAATTCGGCGTGAACAGGCGCGGCGATCCGCGCGCCTCGCCGATCGCATCCACCGCATCCAGCTCGCCCGGCGACACGCATTCGAACCCGAAGCCCTCCTGCGCCAGGTTGCGCAGGATCGCGGGATGCGGGTTGGCCTTCATCGCGTAGTACAAGCGATCGATCGTTTGCATTGCACGCAGCGCGCGTGCGCGCTCGCGGATGGTAGGAAGGTGATAGACGTAGCGGGGTGTGGTCGCCAGCGGCGACTCCCCCTCATCCGCCTTCGGCACCTTCTCCCCCGATCGGGGGAGAAGGGTTCTTTCTTGTTGCTCTTCCGCATTTCCGGTCAGCGCCAGCAATCGCTGGCGTTGTTGCCGCCACCACGGCGCGCGCACGCGCTTTGCTCCTTCGCCGTACAGTTCCTGCCAGCTCGGTCCGAACAACGCCGAGTCATCGGTTCGCAATGCACCAGCGCGGATCAGCAACTCGTGCAGGCGCGGCAGCAACCCGTCCAGCATCGCCTCATCCACCACGAAGGTCAGGTTGAGGTTGTTGGACGATTGCGAAATCAGGTGCACGCGTTCGCGTCCGAATTCGGCCAGCACGCCGGACAGGCGGTGCAGCATCGAGCGCATGCCGCGGCCGACCAGTGTCACCGCCGCGCACGGCGCGATCACCTTCACGCGGCACACCTTGGCGAGGTCGGCCGCCAGTGCCGCGACCACGTCCGAATCGAGCAGGTTCTCGGTGGGATCGAGTGACACGGTGACATTGGTTTCCGCCGAACCGATCAAATCCACCGACAAGCCGTGCTGCTTGAACGCGGCAAATACATCGGCGAGGAAACCCACCTGCTGCCACATGCCCGAGGTTTCCATCGACACCAGCGTGATGCCGCGCCGCGAGCTGATGGCCTTGATGCTGGGCGCGGCCTCGGGTGGCAAGGGTCCGATCAGTGTCCCCTCGAAACCGGAATGCCGGGTGTCCTTGATCAGCAACGGCACGCGCGCGCGCCGGCACGGCGAAATGCAACGCGCGTGCAGCACCTTGGCGCCGGTGGTCGCGATTTCCTGCGCCTCGTCGTAATCGAGTCGCTGCAGCAGGCGCGCGCCGGGAACCTGGCGCGGATCGGCGGTGAACATGCCGGCCACGTCGGTCCATATTTCCACGCGCGACGCGCGCAGCAACGCGCCGAAATGCGCGGCCGAGGTGTCCGAACCGCCGCGCCCCAGCAGCACCGTATGTCCTTCGCCGTCGCGCGCGATGAATCCCTGGGTGATGAACACGTCACCGCGCGCGGCCAGCGCGTCGGCGAAAGCAGGATCGGATTCGACCTGCACTTGCGCGGACAACGCGCGCGCGCGTTCGTTGAGGAAAGGAACTTCACGTACCAGCAGTGCTTCGCGCGCATCCAGCCAGTGCGTCGACAAACCGTTCGCGCTCATGAAGGCGGCGCCGAGCGCACTCGACAACAATTCGCCGTGTGCCTGCACCGCCGCTTGCCACAAGTAGCCCCTCTCCCCTCGGGAGAGGCGGCGCGAAGCGCCGGGCGCAACGCGCCGGGGTGAGGGTCCGGAACCTACCGAACCTGCACGAACATTCGAACCCTCACCCGGCGCTGCCGCGCCGCCCTCTCCCGAGGGGAGAGGGAAAATCAGCGCCTGCAGTGACGCCAGCCTGCGATCCATCTCCGCGGTTTCCATCAATCCCATTTCGGCAGCCAGCGCACGATGCCGGTCGACCAACTTCGCGACTACAGCCTCACGTTCCGCGGGTGCACACGCGCAGAGCGCTTTCAGCGCATCGGTGACACCGGCCAGCGCAGACACCACGATGACAACACGCGCACCTTCGGCGCGGCGCGCCGCGGCAAGCTGCTGGATCGTCCGCCAGCGGTCGGCGGCCGCCACGCTGGTGCCGCCGAACTTCAGCACCACCCAGGGCGCGTCAGGGGCGAGCGGCGCAGCGGCGGAAGCGGTCATGGACGGATGGATGGCGAAAGGCGCGCGGCCGCGCGGACAAGGCCGACAAGTGTTGCGTGCGGTCCTGCAAAACGCAATCACGCCGGCCGTGCCGATCCGGCGCGGCCCATGCACTGCATGGCGCCTGAATATCGCTCGCATTGCACGGGATGAGCCGGGCGGCCGCAGCGAATACAATCGGCGGATGCCACAAGCCCCGCAGACCCCACCCGCCAGGATCATCCCCGAGCCCGTCCGCAAGGGCATCGACGTTTCCATCAACGGCAAGCACTTCCGCCACACCGGTGACCCTGCCCTGCCCCTGCTGTGGTATCTGCGCGACGTGTTGCGACTGACCGGTTGCAAATATGGTTGCGATGACAAAAGCTGCGGCGCATGCAGCGTGCTGGTGGACGGCAAGCTCAAGCGTGCCTGCGCGTTGGCGATGGCCGACCTCGCGGACAAGGACATCACCACGATCGAGGGCTTGGCCAAGCCGGACGGCACGCTGCATCCTGTGCAGCAAGCCTGGATCGACGAAGACGCCATCCTGTGCGGCTACTGCCAATCCGGCCAGATCATGGCGGCGGTCGACCTGCTGGCGCGCAAGCCGAAACCGTCCGACGCCGACATCGACGGCATCGGCAACCTGTGCCGCTGTGGCAGCTACCCGCGCATCCGCCGCGCGATCCAGCGGGCAGCCGCAGCCACACAAGGTAAAACCAAGTGACGCGCGCGCACGACGCCAGTCGCCGGCGCTTCCTCAAGGTCTTCGGCACCGCCACCGGCGCGCTCGTGGTCGGCCTGCCCGCGCTGGCGTGGACGCCGGACGAACTGCTCGGCCGGAACCCCGTCACGCTGAATCCGTACCTGCGCATCGAACCCGATGGCACTGTCGTGATCGGCGCGCGCGACCCCGAGGTCGGACAGGGCATCCGGACCGCGGAAGCGCGCATCATCGCCGAGGAACTGGACGGCGACTGGAACAAGGTGGTGGTGGCGCCGCTGGATCTGGGCGTTACCGACGTCGGCGGTGAACCGCACTGGACCTACGGCCACCAGATCGCCTCAGGCAGCACCAGCGTGCCCGCCGCGTGGAATGACCTGCGCGCGGTCGGTGCCGCCGCGCGCGAATTGCTGGTGCGCGCCGCAGCCGAACGCTGGAAAGTCAATGCCGCGAGCCTGCGCACCCAACGCGGCATGGTGATCGCGCGCGACGGTCGCAAGCTCGGCTACGGCGAACTCGTCGAAGCCGCGGCGAAACTGAAACCGGCGACGAACCCGCCCGCGCCCAAGCCGGCTTCGCAATACAAGCTGGTCGGCCAGGATGCGGGCGACGTCGATGCACGCGACATCGTCACCGGCCGCCAGCATTTCGCGATCGACGAGTGGCTCGGCGACGTGCTGGTCGCGGTGATCGCGCACTGTCCGTATCCCGACGGTACGCTGGCGCACCTGGATGACGCCGCCGCGCTCAAGCTGGATGGCGTCAAGAAGGTGATGACGATCCCGCCGCCCGATCCTGCGGGCCCACTCGGCACCCAGCAATTGGCCGCAGGCGTCGCGGTGCTGGCACGGGACACCTGGACGGCAATGCAGGGCGTTGCGAAGCTCGACCTCCGCTGGAAAGCGCCCGCACGCGCAGCGGAAGGTGACGCCGCGCTGGTGCAAGCCGCGGCAACGGCACTGCAAGGCCAGCCCGAAAAGGCCGTGCGGACCGACGGTGATTTCGCCGACACCGTCAAGCGCGCGCGCCGCCGCTTCCAAGCCGAATACCACATCGCCACCGTCGCGCACGCGGACCTGGAACCACCCAACGCGTTGGTGAAGGTGGACAGCCAGCGCGCGGTGATCATCGCGCCGGTTCAGAACCCGCGCGCCACGTTCGATACCGTGCAGCGGCTGACAGGTCTTGCGCCCGACAAGATCGAAATCAAGCTGCCGCGCGCCGGCGGCGGCTTCGGCCGCTTCCTCGAAACCGACTACATCGCCGAGGCCGTGATGCTGGCCAAGGCCGCGCGCAAGCCCATCAAGCTGATGTGGACGCGCGCGGATGCGTTCGCCCACGACACGTTCCGGCCGTTCTCCGTGCACAGGCTGGAAGCCTGCGCCGATCGCAAGAACAAGCTGACCGGCTGGACGCACCACATCGCCAGCACGTCGCGCCTGGCCGGGCGCGAACCGCGCACGCGCTGGTGGCTTTCCGAGATGCATCCCGACGACCTGCCCGCAGGGCTGATCGACAATCTGCAATACGCGTGGTTTTCGCTGGATTCGGCGCTCCCGCGCGGCAGTTACCGCGCCAGTTCACACGCGGTCAACGCGTTCGCGACCGAATGCTTCATCGACGAAGTCGCGCACGGCCTGAAACAGGACGCGTTGAAACTGCGCCTGGCGCTGCTGGGTGAACCGCGCAAACTTTCCTACCGCGGCCACGGCGGCCCGGTACTCGACACCGGCCGGCTGTCATGGGTGCTGCAACTCGCTGCCGACGCGGTCGGCTGGAGCAAGCCGCATCCGCACGGGCACGGTTTCGGATTGGCCTGCCACTTCACCTTCGGCGGCTACGTCGCGCACGCGGTCGAAATGTCGATGCAAGGCACGCGCCTCGTGATCCACAACGTGGTATGCGCTGCCGATCTCGGCCGCGTGGTCAATCCGCTGGGTGCGCGCGCGGCGCTGGTCGGCGCGACGCTGGATGGTTTTTCCACAGCGCTGCGGCAGCGCATCGCGATCAAGAACGGTGTTATCGCCCAACAGGGCTTCAAGGATTATCCGCTGGCGACGATGGCGCAAATGCCGCACGCGGTGCAGGTGATCCTGGTGCCCTCGCAGGAAAACCCGACCGGCGCGTTCGACATGGGTTTCCCGTCCGCAGCGCCTGCACTCGCGAACGCGATCTTCGCGGGCACGACGGTGCGCGTGCGGCAGTTGCCGATCTGGCCGGAGTTGATGCGGTTGCTGTGAATGCAGATCCACCCCCCTTCGCATGCGAAGGGGGTCGCCGCGAAGCGGCGGGGGGATGCCGTCGAGCGCAAAAGCCATCCCCCTCAATCCCCCTTCGTTTCGAAGGGGAAAGACAAGCCCTTCGCGGGCGAAGGGGAAAGAACATCAACGAACCCGCGCAGAACCTTGAATTCGCCCGACGCACCGACCTCGCCGATCGCAAGCAACGCACCCGAAGGCGCATGCGCGCGATAACGCCCCGGCTCGGTCGTCACATGGAATCTGCGGCCATGCGCAACATCGTCGGCGCCGCGTTCGTCCAGCTGCAGGATCGGCCAGTCCGCGAGGCCGGCTTCGATGGGCAGCAGGCACGCGTGCAAAGCCACTTCACCCCGCTCACGCAACGCCGCGAGCTCTTCCAGCGTGAACATGCGTGGCTCGCGGAACGGCTCCACCCACAAGCGCCGCAACGCCGTCAGGTGCGCGCCGCATCCAAGCGCCTCGCCCAGATCCCGCACGAGACTCCTGACGTAAGTGCCTGATCCGCATATCACATGCAGGCGCAAGGTGTTGCCGGAGTGTTCGAGCAAGTCGAAACGAAAAACATCGACCTCGCGCGGCGACGCTTCGACCGCTTCGCCACGGCGCGCACGTTTGTACAAAGGCACGCCGCCCTGCTTGAGCGCGGAATACACCGGCGGAACCTGCGTGATGTGTCCGGTGAGCTTTGCGAGTTCGCGTCGAATCGCAGCGTCATCCAGCGCGGGCACCGCGCGCTCGACCAGCATCGCGCCATCGCTGTCGCACGTATCGGTGGTGACGCCCAGCCGGCATTCGGCGGCATACGCCTTGCGCGCGCCGAGCAGATAACCGGCGATCTTGGTGGCTTCGCCGAAACAGACCGGAAGCAATCCGGTCGCCAGCGGATCGAGGCTGCCGGTGTGCCCGGCCTTGGCGGCGCCGAACAGGTGCTTCGCCTGCTGCAGCGCGCGGTTGGACGAAATACCGGCGGGCTTGTCGAGGAGCAGGATGCCGGTGACGGCGCTTGTCTTCCCCCTTCCGAAGGAAGGAGGATCGAGGGGGATGGCTGTTCCCTGACAATGTCGGCATACCCCCGCGTCTCCGACGCGACCCCCTTCCCCTGGAAGGGGGTGTTCAGGCATCCGGGGACTCCGAACCGGCCTCACCACGCAGCAGTCGTTCGATGCGCTCGCCCTTGTCGACCGATTCGTCGTACTTGAAGCGCAGTTCGGGCACGCGGCGCATGCGCATCGTTTGCGCAAGCTGGTGGCGGAATTCCTTCGCGAGCAGCTTCAGCGCCTTCACGACTTCGGCCGAGCGTTCCGGTTGCAGGGCCGTCACCCACACGGTCGCGACATCCAGCTCGCGACTGGCTTCCACGTCCACGACGCTGGCCTGCGGCAACGCGTGGTCGCGCACGGCCGCGTGCACCAGCGTGCCGACTTCACGGCGAAGTTCGGCGTTGAGGCGGTCGGTGCGGTGGTAGGAGCGTTGGGGCATGAGCGGTGCTCGGCAAGAACATCGAATTTACCACGCCGTCATTCCGGCGCCACCGCGGCTACATCGCGGTGGAACCCGGAATCGGTAACATTATTCATTCAGCCCGCAAGCCGGGCCGGAAATTTCGAACAAGGGCACCGATTCCGGATCGCCGCTGTGCGGCGTCCGGAATGACGACGAGATGGTGACTTCCACTCGCGGTCCCGAGCCCCGGACCTTACAACGTCCTTGCCACTTCGATGCGTTCGAAGCACTCGATGCGGTCGCCCGGCTTGACGTCGTTGTACTGCTTGACGCCGATGCCGCACTCGGTGCCATTCTTCGCCTCGTCCACGTTTTCCTTGAAGTGGCGCAGCGATTCCAGCTCGCCTTCGAAAATCACCACGTCGTCGCGCAACACGCGGATCGGCTTGTGCCGCTTGACCGAACCTTCGACGACCATGCAGCCGGCGATGGCGCCGAACTTGGACGAACGGAATACATCGCGGACCTCGGCGGTGCCGATGATCTCCTCGCGCACTTCCATGCCCATCAAGCCGGACGCCGCCTGCTTCACCTGGTCGATCACGTCGTAGATGATCGAGAAGTAGCGCAGGTCCACGCCGTTCTGCTCGATGACGCGGCGCGCCGAAGCATCCGCGCGCACGTTGAAGCCGATCAGCAGCGCTTTCGATGCCGAGGCCAGCGTGGCATCGGATTCGGTGATGCCGCCCACGCCGGACGCGATCACGTTGACCTTCACGAGGTCGTTGCTGATCGCCGACAGCGATTCACGCAATGCCTCGGCCGAACCCTGCACATCGGCCTTGATGAGGACGTTGAGCGTCTGTTGGCCTTCGCCCTTGCCCATCATCGCCATCACGTCTTCGAGCGTGTTGGTGCGCGTGACCAGGCGCTTCTCGCGGCGCGAGGCTTCGCGCTCGGACACCACGTTGCGCGCCAGCTTTTCGTCCGCGACCACCACGAACTCGTCGCCCGCTTCGGGCACCCCGGACAGGCCGAGCATCTGCACCGGGATGGACGGACCCGCGCCCTCGACCTGCTTGCCGGTTTCGTCGAACAGCGCGCGCACGCGGCCGTACTCGATGCCGCACACGACGTAGTCGCCGCGCTTCAACAAGCCTTGCTGCACCAGCACCGTCGCGACCGGACCGCGGCCCTTGTCGAGGCTGGATTCGATCACCACGCCGGACGCACGCCCGTCGGGAACCGCCTTCAGTTCCATCACTTCGGCCTGCAGGCCGATCGCTTCCAGCAGCGTATCGACGCCGTCGCCCGTCTTGGCCGATACCGGCACGAACTGCGTGTCGCCACCCCAATCCTCGGGGATGACTTCGTGTTGTGCCAGGCCCTGGCGGACGTTGTCCGGGTTGGCCTCCGGCTTGTCCATCTTGTTGACCGCGACGATCAGCGGCACCTTGGCCGCGCGCGCGTGCTGGATCGCTTCCACGGTCTGCGGCATCACGCCGTCGTCGGCTGCGACCACCAGCACCACGATGTCGGTGGATTGTGCGCCACGCGCACGCATCGAAGTGAACGCCGCGTGGCCGGGCGTGTCGAGGAAGGTGATGACGCCCTTGGGCGTCTGGACGTGATACGCACCGATGTGCTGGGTGATGCCACCCGCTTCGCCCGACGCGACCTTGGTGCGGCGGATGGTGTCGAGCAGCGACGTCTTGCCGTGGTCGACGTGGCCCATGATGGTCACGACCGGCGGGCGCGATGCCTTCTCGCCCTCGGCTGCATCGGTAGTCACGTGCGCGGCGAGTTCGGTCTCTGCGGTCTTCTCTGCCGCATCCACGGCCTTGTGACCGAGTTCCTCGACCACCAGCGCGGCGGTGTCGTGGTCGATGGTCTGGTTGATGGTCACCATGGTGCCCATCTTGAACAATGCCTTGACCACTTCCGAACCCTTGACCGCCATCTTCTGGGCGAGGTCGGCCACCACGATGGTTTCGCCAATCGGAATTTCGCGCATCTGCGGCGCGACCGGCTTGGAGAAGCCGTGCTGGCCGGTGATGCCCGACAGGTCGACGCGCGGCTTCGCACGCTTGCGGGTGGATCGGCGCGCGCGTTCCGCGTCCGTAAGATGCAGTTCGCCACCCGAGTAACGCGCGGCGCCTTCGTCCTGTTCGTCACGCATGCGGTGCGACCCGCGCGTGCGCTTGCCCTTGTGCGCGGCCGCGTCCTTGTTCTCGCGTGCAGGCGGCTTCGGCGCCTCGTGCCGGCGCGCGTGCGCGGGCGACGTTTCAGCGGCATCGCCATTCGCGGGTTCTGCCGTCGCATGCCCGGTGTTCGCCTCGGCTTCCGCCTTGGCGCGTTCTTCCTCCGCGCGCTTGCGCTCGGCCTCGGCGGCTTCGAGCTTCTGCTGCTCTTCCTTGCGGCGGCGGTCCTGCTCGGCCAGCTCGGCGAGCTCGCGCTCGTGCTGTTCCTGCGATTCCTTCAACTTGCGCAGCGCGTCCTCGCGCTCGCTGTCCATCCCTTCGCCGGACGGTACGGCCGTGCGCTTGACGTAGGTGCGGCGCGCGCGCACTTCGACGTTCACCGTCTTGGCGCTGGCGCCACGGCCACCCCCCACGGTGATCTCGCTGACCTTGCGGCGCTTCAGCGTGATCTGCTTCGGCGTGGCGACGGCAGCGGACTCCTGCTTGCCGTGGTTGCGGCGCAGGAAATCAAGCAGTTTGGTCTTCTCGCTGTTGCTGATGACCTGGTCGGGGCCTTCGAATGGCATGCCGGCCTCGGCAAGTTGCGCGAGGAGCTTGTCCTCGGGCGTGCCCACCATGTTCGCCAGTTGCCTGATTGTTATGTCTGACATCGTGTCCAACCTCTCGTGTCTTCGGCGCCCGATGCGCGTTGCAATGCAATCGAGATGCGTCTCGACGGTACCGAAACCCCTTGGATCAGGGGCTTCCCGCTTCCTGCTCCATTCGCGCCAACATCGGCGCGCGCGCGGCCATGATCAGCGCGCCGGCACGATCCTCGTCCATGCCTTCGATGTCGATCAGGTCATCCACGGCCTGGTCGGCGAGGTCGTCGGCCGTGACGATGCCCCGCTCTGCCAGTGCATACGCGGTTTCCTCGTCCATGCCTTCCAGCCCCAGCAGCTCGTCCGAAGGCTTGTGCTCGTCCAGGTCTTCTTCGACCGCCAGCGCCTCGGTCAGCAGCGAATCCTTGGCGCGCGAACGCAGCTCCTCGACGATGTCCTCGTCGAAGCCTTCGACCGCCAGCAGTTCGCCGGTCGGCACGTAGGCGATTTCCTCGACGGTGGAAAAGCCTTCCTGCACCAGAATGTTGGCGATTTCCTGATCGACCTCGAGCTTGTCCATGAACAGCTTGCGCGCGGCTTCCTGCTCGGCCTCGCTCTTGGCGGCGACCTGGTCCTGCGTCATCACCTTGAGATCCCAGCCGGTCAGCT
>Ga0207707_10001391_pt1 | contig 22484 bp, 25 predicted proteins | sample KBSC83BmetaG_FD_184336 | JGI IMG/M metagenome (GOLD analysis project Ga0207707, IMG submission 184336) | Corn rhizosphere microbial communities from Kellogg Biological Station, Michigan, USA - KBS C8-3B metaG (SPAdes) (version 2) | ecosystem: Host-associated > Plants > Roots > Rhizosphere ...
CGTAAGATCCGCCGGAACAAAATCTGAGACACGCCTTCCATCAATGATCGTCCACCTTACATAACGTAAAACTCATCGCCGCTGCGGAAATCTCAACGTCTTCCTTGACACCCTAAAAGTACTAGGGTTATTTTTGACGCAAATCAAACGAGGAGTTGCCCATGATTCAAGGATTGCAAGACAAGGTCGTGATCGTTACCGGCGGCGGCCACGGCATCGGCCGCGCTTATTGTCATGGCTTCGCTGAAGCCGGCGCCAGAGTCGTCGTCGCGGACATCGACGCGCCTGCGGCCGAAAAAGTCGCGGCGGAAGTCGTCCAACAGTTCGATGGCAAGGCGCTGGGCATGCGCGCCGACGTCGCCAACGAAGCTTCGACCCAGGAAATGGCCAAGGCCGCGCTCGACAAATTCGGCCACATCGACGTGCTGATCAACAACGCGGCGATCTTCGCGACCATCCCCATGAACCGCGGCGGGATTGATACTATCGATCCGGCGGAATGGGACCGCATGATGCTGGTCAACTTGAAAGGTCTGTTTTTTTGCTGCCGCGCCGTGCTGCCGACCATGCGCCAGCAGAAAGCCGGCAAGATTATCAACATTTCGTCGGGGACAGCGCTCAACGGCAGCGCGGGCCGCATTCATTATGTCACCTCGAAAGCGGGCGTGATCGGTTTCACCCGCACGCTGGCGCGCGAGGTCGGCGACGACAACATCACCGTCAACGCGATCGCGCCGGGCTCGACTCTGTCCGAAGATAATCCGTCCGAAGAAATCTTGAAAATGCGCGGAGCGCGGGTCGGCGATCGCGCACTGAAGCGCGTCCAACTCCCCAAAGACCTGGTCGGCACCATGCTGTTCCTCGCCTCGCCGTTGAGCGACTTCATGACGGGCCAGACCGTGGCCGTGGACGGCGGCGTGTGTTTCTTATAACTCGGATGATCTCTCGCCAAGGCGCAAAGACGCAGAGGGTTTTGAGAAGACGGTAGTGGTGCAGTTGCAATCGGACATGGGCCTTTTCATATCGAGAAAGATTCCTCGCTTCGCTCGGAATGACAGCTATGCGCGTTGTCATCTCGAACGAAGTGAGAGATCTTTCCCAAACGGAACCACAACCTATGATCCTTGACTTGGCGCCTTTGCGTCTTTGCGGGAAAATATTTGTCTTAGATCGATGACGGCCTACCAACACCGGACCCTTTTCGTTGGCGATATCCGCACCCATTTTCTCGAAGCGGGCAGCGGCCCGGTCCTGGTGCTGCTGCACGGCGGCGAATACGGCGCCTCTGCAGAAATCACCTGGCGCGCCAACATCGAAGCGCTCGCGAGAAAATTCCACGTCATCGCGCCCGACATTCTCGGCTGGGGCCGGACCGACAAGCTCTACAGCTTCAGCGATCCCGCGGGACTGCGCATCCGGCACCTGCAAAGATTGCTCGAAGCTCTGGGCATCGGTCCGGCCTACTTCGTCGGCAATTCGGCCGGCGGCGGCGTCATCCTGCGCGCGGTGGTGCGGCGACCGGTGCCGTTTCAGGTTTTGAAGATGGTGACTATCTGCGGCAATGCCAGTGTCTTCAAGACCACCTCCCAGGCCGATCTGGAAAACTACACGCCGTCGCTGGAAAACATGAAGAGGATCGTCGCGCTGCTGTATCACGACCGCAAATGGCAGAGCGAGGAAAATATCCGCGAGCGCTACGAAAGCTCGATCATCCCGGGCGCCTGGGAAACGCTTTCAGCGACGCGCTTGCGGAGCCCAGCGCACCAGGTCCGCTCGACCACGGAAGAGTTCGTCAAGCAGTTGTCGCAGCTGCAAATCCCGTTGCTGATCATGTCCTGCGATCATGATCCGTTGAACCAGCCGGAGTGGGACGTCAATTTTCAAAAGATCGTGCCAGGTTCGAAAATTCACCGCTTCAAATATTCCGCCCACGAACCGCAGATCGAAGAGACCGAGGAGTTCAATCGAGTGTTGACCGGATTTTTACTCGGCTGAATTTCCTGCAGGAGAGACGCTGATGCTCATGCGACGTGTGGGACCGATCGCTTTCGCCTTTTGCGTCGTCATCTGCGTACTCGAGTCGACGGATGCCTTCGCTCAACTCACCCGTCTCAAAACGTCGTACAGCGCGCTCACCGCCAACATGGCGGCTTATTGGCTGGCCAAGGACGCCAAGATCTTCGAGAAGCACGGTCTCAGCGTCGACGTTGTCTTGATCGAAAGCGGCGTCACCACCGTGCAGGCTCTGACCGCCGGCGAAACTCAAATCGCCATGGGCGGCGGCACGGTCGCGGTGAGCAGCAATCTCGCCGGCAGCGATATCGTGTCCATCGCCAGCATCGAAAGCCGCCTGCCCTACGCGCTGCTAGCACAGAAGGAAATCAAAACCATCGAGCAGCTCAAGGGTAAACGGCTGGCGGTTTCGCGTTTCGGCAGCGCCTCGGACCTGGCAGCGCGGCTGATCTTGGAGCGTTACGGGCTGGTTCCGGACAAAGACGTGACGATTCTCCAGGTCGGCGGCACCAGCACGCGGCTATCGGCGCTGAGCAAGCGCAGCGTCGACAGCACGGTTCTCACGCCGGAATTTTTCAACGTCGGCAAAAAAGCCGGCTTCACGATTCTCGTCGATCCGACTCAATACGACATTCCGTTTCCCCAGTTGGAGGTCATCACCACGCGCGCTTTTCTCAAAGCGCAGCCGGACCTCGTGACACGGTACTTGCGCGCGATCATCGAGGGGATCCACATGGTGAAGAACAACCCCGAACCGACCATCCGCACCCTGGCCAAATACTTGAAGATCGACGATCGAGAAGCGCTGGAAGAAGTTTATCGTCTCTACCGCGATACGTATCCGCGGATACCGCACGTCTCACCCGCCGCGATTCAAACCCAGCTCACCTGGATGGCCGAGAAGGATCCGCGCGCGAAAGCGGCCAAGCCGGAGCAGTTCATCGATGGGTCAATATTGAAGGAAATCGAAAAGAGTGGGTTTGCTTCCCGGCTTTACCAAAAGTAGCTGGACGCGATTTCAATACCGGCTGGTACTGCCAATCGGGTGAAGCCTTTAGGACAATCGCAGCCGAGCCGGGATAGCCGGACCGGCATCGGCTGCGATCCCCAGATCGCTGATTTCTCGCTTTGTGTCGCTATTTCACTTGAACGTAAGCGAACATCCCGTCTTTAAAATGCGGAAGCACGTTGCAGATGACGAGATAAGTACCCGGCTCAGTGAACGCCACCGATTCCACGCGATTTCGCGCGTTCGACGGATCGGTCGTAACGGGCAAACTGGGAGGAGGTCCTCCAGCCGGCGTGATTCCTGAATAGAATCGCTCGTTGGCGTCGTTGATGAAAAAACCGCTACCTGGGACAACAACATCCTCATCTACTTTCCCAGGATTGTAGACCTCAATTTGGTGAAATCCTGCCACCAGAAAATGCACGACGCCACCTTTTTTCAATTGAATCGTATTTGGAATGACAATGTTATTATCTGCGGTGCCCGCAGTATTTAGTCCTCGGCCGAAAGCGACCGACACGCTCATCTTATTATCGTCTTCCGCTTTCACTGCGGCCGTCGTCACGGCCAAGCTCAAAACGCACATTGCTCCGATCATCGATATTCTTCTCAAGCGTTTCATTTATTTCTCCTACTGTGACATTGCCCGGAACTAGATACCTTCCCAGTCGTTCGCACGACCCAAGCCGAGAGTTTTAGGTTCGACCTAGGGCGGCGCCCGCGGCATCAGGCCGATCGGATAAGTGAGCGACACTGGCACCAATCCAAATCGCTATTGACGTTGCGCCGTCGCCGGCGGCAAGACACTTTGTAGTGCTGTTTCGATTTCCCGTGCGGTGACGAGCCCTTCGAACTTTGCGCGAATGACTCCTTGTCCGTCCACCACGAAAACCCATGGCTCGGATTCCAATCGCCATTCTTCGACCGTGGGAAAGACTTTCTTGGACGCAAAATCCTGCCAGATCTCCTGGTGAGTGAAGGCGATGCGGTTGCCATAGCTCGGCAGCAAAGTGCGGACAATATCGACGACCGGCCCACACATGCGGCTAGTGCAGAACTGCGGCGTGGCGAAAACGATGAGCTGCGGCTTCTTCATGGCAATCGCATCGGCAATGCGTACTTGATGCAGCCGCGGGTCGGGATGTTCGCTGGTGTCGATCTCGCGCAGGTCTTTGACGTCGCTCGCGACCATATTCCGGCTCCGGGGCGCCGCTTCGCCCACCGACGGCGTCGCCGACTTGTCGAGCACGACAACCGTCAGACGCGCCGACTCGGAAGCGCCACCCGGCCGTTGCAATGTAAGCTCGACGCCCCACTTACCCGAGCGCGAAAACGGCAATTGCGTGACATAGATGCCGCGAACGGCGTTGTCGGCGTTGTGAACGTGACTCGTGCCATCGGCGTGTCGGTGAATTTTTCCGTCGATCTCGAGCGTCTGGATCATTTGATATCGCGCGTTGGTCTCGAAGGTCAGTTGAGCATTGGTTTGATCGATGTCGTACAGACGAACGAGGACTTGGGCGTTTTCGATGAGCTTGCCGCCTTTTGCGAGCCCGAAGGCAAAGCGGTTTTGACCTACGACCAACTCGGAAGTTGTTATAAGCGGCTGGAGGGTTTCATCGGCTGCTTTCGCTGTCACGCGGAAACCGGCACTCAGCAGGAATACGCAAATAGCCGTCTGAACCACAAATATTCGTGATCGTTTCACTCGGTTTCATCCTTAGTGTCTGCCGAAAAATTAATGAGGAAGCCGCAGCGTACCATTGAGATTCTTACGGTCAATATGAAAACCGAAAGAATCCGAGTTCCATGCAATTTTTTTGCATTGGTTGTCGGCAAACCCTTACAGCGAAGAGGTGTTGCTGTTTATGAGCGGCAAGGCGTCAAAATTTCACGCCGTAATTGCGATGGCTGGCCTAGTCGCACCGAAACGCGTCGCCTGCTCGAAAGCGTGCGCGATCTGGAGGACCCCGAGATCGTCGCGGTAGCGGCCGACGATTTGAATTCCCACGGGCAGGCCTTCGGCGGTGAAACCGGCAGGAACCGAGACCGCCGGGCAGAACGTCGCGCTGATCCAATAGGCGGATTTCATCCAGGAAAGATAGTTGTCCATCGCGACTCCGTCGATCTCGCGCGGCCAGTGGAGGTCGGCATCGAAAGGCGGCACCTGATTTACGCAGCAAAGCAAAAACTCATATTTCCGTTGAAATAATCTCATGCGCTGCATGAGCTCGCCGTGGCGCGCGAAAGCCTGCGCGACCGCCGCTCCGGAGAGATCGCGTCCCCCTTCGATTTGCCAAACAGCCTCGGGTTTCATCTGATCCCGATGCCTTTCCAGCAGTGGCCCCAGCGTGTGCCAATAATTCCAGGCGCGCAGCGTCAGGAAGACATCATCCGCTTCGCTGAGATCCGGACACGCATCTTCGACGATGCAGCCGAGATCGCTGAAGGTTTTCCGCTGTGCTTCCAGGACTGAGCGTACACGGCGGTCGATTGGCAGTCCGCCGAGATCGGCACACCATGCGACGCGAACGTTTTTGAAATCGCGCTCCAGCGGCTGCGCGAAAAGAGCCGGTTCCGAGGGATAGGCGGCCGGATCGCGCCCGTCCGCGCCGGCCATAACGCTCAACAAAAACGCCGCGTCTTCCACCGAGCGCGCCATCGGTCCTTTGACGGAAAAACCAAAGAACGGAAGAGCAGCGGGAGTCGACGGTACCAGGCCCGGTGTTGGCCTGAGCGCGACGATGTTGTTGAAGTTGGCCGGATTTCTGAGCGAGCCGCCGAGATCGCTGCCGCTCGCCAACGGCAATAATCCTGCCGCCAATGCCGCGCCCGCGCCACCACTCGATCCGCCGGCGGACTTGGTCAGATCGTACGGATTGAAAGTCGTGCCGTAAACTTCGTTGTAGGTATGGGAGCCCATGCCGAACTCGGAGATGTTGGTCTTGCCGATGGCCAGAACTCCGGCGCGTTTCACACGCCCGGCGATGATCGAATCTTCCGCGGGCACGTGATCCTTGAAGATCCGCGAGCCGCGTGTCATCGGAAAGCCGACCACCGGATCGAGCTCCTTGAAGGCGAACGGCAAACCGTGCAGCGGACCGACCTTCTCGCCGCGCGCCAGCCGCTGATCCGCCTCATCCGCCAGCTCGAGACATTTTCCGTCATCGAGTTTAGCGACTATCGCATTGATCTTTGGATTGATCCGCTCGATTTGATCGAGGAAAGCCCGCATGACTTCGCGCGCCGAAATTCGCCGGGCGCGAATCGACTCCGTCAGGTCGCGCGCGCTCATGAAACAGATTTCGTTGGAAGTTGCGTTCACTTTTATGCTGATGTGCGGTGCTATATCCGTCATTCCCGCATGTTTTAAGCGGGAATCCAGGCGGGCTTACCCTACACGGTATAACATTCGACGTGCGGCGCTGTGATCGACTTCGTCAATGCCAAGTGTGAATTGGAGCATTCAAATCCCCGGCTCCTTGACTCCAACCGGTGGCTTGGCCGTGTTTTGGGAAATTTGCTCAACATTCCAAAGGTCGGAGAACTTCAGCGCGCGCGGACAATGGCTGTAGGATTCTTCCACGTCGACCAACAGTCCCTGCAAAACTTTTGCATGGTCGTCGGGTTGATTGACTTCCAGCTGCACATCTTTCAACTCCGCCCGATCGACCACTTTAACTCTGCCATTGATCCTGACGGTATTGCCGACTCCGGGGATGAAGAAGATCAATCCGACTTTCGGATTCGCTTCAATGTTGCCGTAGCCGTGGAAGAGTTTATTTCCGGCGACGTCGGGAATGAACAACTGCTTGTCGCTCAGCACTTTGACGAAGCCCGGCGTGCCGCCCTTCGGTGAGGCGTCACAGTCGCCTGTGGCGTTGCTGGTCGCCATCACGCAAAAGGGCGAGTGGCGGATGAAGTCCTGAATCCACTCGGCCATGTAAGATCGCACCTTCCCTTGCGTTAGTTCCGCCGGGTAACCGAATTTTTCCTGGTAGCTGGTAGTCATCGCTGCTCCTTCACCGTCTTCGGCTTAGCTCCGAAAGCAATTCCAGTTGGATCTCCTGAATTTGCGCCAGACGCTCCCACTGATGCGACAAGAGATGATCGACTTTCTCGTGCAGATGGCGGATCTCAAGCTCTGCTTTAAGGTTGACCTGATAGTCGTGCTGCGAACGCACCCGGTCTTTGGCTTCCTGGCGATTCTGGCTCATCATAATCACCGGCGCCTGCACGGCGGCCAGGCACGAGAGAATGAGATTAAGAAGGATGTAGGGAAACGGATCCGGCGGCCGCGAGTAGAGGACGATAGAGTTGACGATAATCCACAACGCCAGAAATCCGCCGAAGCAGATCAGGAAAGGCCAGCTCCCGCCGAACGTCGCGATCCGGTCGGCGAGACGCTCGCCGAGACTCCAGTCACCTTCGAACTCGGTGTCCACGTCTTTCGCCAGAGTCTCGTGATCGCGCAGGCTGAGCAGCACTTCTTTTTCCAGCGAGCTCAACTCTCCTTTCTCAGATTCGAGCAGCGCGTGCACGTACTGGGAGCGGAAACGATTCAAATCCGGCCGGCAAATGAGTTTTTCCTGGGACCAGTCCGCGTGCTCGCGAGTAATCTCACCGGCGATCACGTCGCGCACGGCGACCCCCGGCACTAAGTCCCGCGCAGAAAAAGCTTTCCCGCAGACAGCGCAGACCTTGGATTCTTTGGCGTTGGCCATGGCAGGCTCGCGACGCAATCGAAGGTGATTATTTGGGCGACAGAAAACCCAGCCGTTCGGCCATGGGCGTTTCCGGAAAGATGTAACCGCAGGCGGCGCAGGCGCGCCTTTTGGGGTCGGCATTGAATTCGGCGTAGATCGCTGAAACCTGCGCCGGAATGTTGTCCTGGTGAACGGCGCGCGCCAGAACCGTCGCGTCGCAGCTCTCGCAGAACCACACGAAGTGCTCCGTCTCTTCTGTCCGTCGCTTGCGCTCGATCACCATCCCCCAGGTATTTTCGAAACGCCGCGGTGAATGCGGCAATCCGCCGGGGCAGACAAATATTTCGCCTTCCTTGATCGTCACCGACCGACGGCGCTCCCCTTCCGGTTTGAGCACCAGCTCCATGTCGCCTTCGACCTGGTAGAAAAACTCGTCGCCGGGATCGATGTGAAAATCCAGCCGCGTGTTCGGGCCGCGCAGCATCATGACGATGAAATCCTTGTGGCTGAGGATGAGCTTGTTGGTGCGGAACGGCGGGTTGAAGTAAGCCCGGTTCTCCTCAGCCCAGCGCTTGAGATGCGTCGTCGAAAGAAAATCCATGGAAGGCCTCGCCAGCCGTGTTAGCCATCAAGTTAACCACAGAGTGCACAAAATACAGAAAGAATGCGCGACCACTGTCGCACCGATCCTTTTTGCGCCCTTTGCGCTCTTTGCGGTTAATTCTTTTTTTTTCCGCAGGGCGCGATAAATCACGCCCCTACTTTGTGCCCTGTGGTTAATTTCCCTTCTTCTTCCCCCACTCCCGGGCGACTCCGTCGGTGAGCGCCCACCAAATTGCAAGGCCCTTGCGCAGCGCCTTCAGCACGCGCACTTGTAACTCGTTGGTGGTGGCGAGTTGCTCGACCAGATCGTATCCGATGTTGCTGTGCTCGGTGTCGGCTTCGCCGTGCTCGGCGAAAAATTCAATGTCGTGCGGTTTCAATCCGTAGTGATCTCGAAACGTGCGGAAGAATTTGCCGCCGGTTAAGTGGTTGGAATATTCGTTACAGCAGTTGGTCGAAGCGAGCTGCTCCAGGATGTGATTGCTGCGAAGCGCGATGTCGAGCCAACCGATGCGCGCGAGTACTGTCGTGGGAAGAAAATCCTCCTCCACTTCGCAGCGCTCGAGCTCGGCGCCGGGAATGCCGATACTTTCACCGAAGCGAAGGAACAACGCGCGATGGCCCAGCACCTGACGCGGCGACCCTTCGAAGTAGGTGTAGCCGACTTCCGAATGAATGATGTCGACGAAGTGTTTGTGGACCTCGGGGTCGTGAATCCCCGAAAGCTGGCAGCGCACCAGCTTCGCCGTGTTGATCGCCACGTTGTAGGCGAAGATGCCCCACGCTTCCTTGGCCCAGATTTTCACGGCTTCGAGCGGTAGCTTGCCATCGTACAGATCCAGGTAGAACGGATGGTGCAAGCGGGCATGGCGATTTTTCACTTCATTGACCAATACCTCACTAAACTCTTTCGCTGGCAGGGTTTGCCCTTTAAGAACGGCTTCAGCCGACATGAATCACCTCGTGATAGTTGAAATATCTGCTCTGCGCAACAACCACCGCAAACCCGGAGGGCGACCGCCGGTCGCCCCTACCAGATTCTCCGTTCTCTGTGCTCTCCGCGGTTAGTCTTGTCCGTAGCTGTTGTTTCAACTTTTGTGTTTTCTCCGGTTGTCGAACTTGAACTTGTTCGCGTTGCAGGCGATCTCGACTCGGTTGCCGTCGGGATCGAGAAAACTGACCGATCGATTACCCGCCACGACCAGCGTCTCCGGCCCGCTCACCACCGGAATCCGGCGCCGCCTCAAAATCGGGTACAACTCGTCGATGACCTCGTTGCGATCCACGTAGATGCAAAAATGGTGCACCTTGGATGCGCCTTTGCCGGAGACGTGCTTTACCCCTCTCGGCAGCGCCTGCAGCGCGATATCGTGATGCTCCCGGCCGTAGCTCATAAAGGTCATCTTCGTGTCGAGATTGCGCGCAGAAACCTGAAGGCCGAGAATCGAGCTGTAGAACTCCTCGGACTTTTTGAGATTCTTCACGTTGAGCACGATGTGTCCGAGCACCCCGTTGTGAATTTTCATAGGAGGCTCTACTAAATAACGACGCTCAAAATCTGTCAAGGCGAAACGAATGAATACGATTGACAAGGTTTTTGCGAATACGAGATAGTTTCTCCACCCTGAAGAAGAGGAATCCACCGATGAAAATCATGGTCGTCATGGGCGAATATCCCGCCGAAGAAGCCGAGCGGCGGCGGCGCGCCGTGCTGGCGTGCGCGACTCCGGGAACCGAGATCGGCTTCGGAGTGATCAAAGCCACATTTTTCAAGCGCTCCAACTCGCAGGTCAACTCGCTGGCGGCTGGGCCGCTGGTCGCGGAGGTCGCCGTCAAGGCGGAAGCCGATGGCTATGACGCGGTCGTTCCCTTCGGAACGCTGGATGCCGGTGTCGAGCTCGCGCGAAATCTGGTGCGTATTCCGATGATCGGCGCGGGTCAATCCGTGATGCACCTCGGCGCGCAATTGAGCAGCCGCCTCGGCGTAATCGCTTACGAACCCAAGAGCATCCCGTTCATGCGCAAGCAGATGCACGCCTGGCGGGTCGCGGACTCGGTTGTCGGCATTCGCAGCGTGGAAATTCCGCTCCCGGAAAGCACCAAGAACCGCGACGCTATGCGCGAAAGGTTCGTAGAAGTCGGCCGGGAGCTGATCGACAAGTTCGACGCCGAGATCATCGTACCGATGGGCGTCACAATGGTGCCCGTGCAATATGCGCCTGAGGAATTCGAAAAAGAGCTCGGCGTGCCGGTCATGGACGCGCTCAAAACCAGTATCCAGACAGCAGAGATGATGGTGCGCATGAATCTGCGCCACAGCACGCGGACCTATCCGCGGCCGCCGGAACAATGACCTTTAGTTCACCCTCAAAATATGGCGACTGTTCTAGTCCGTCATTCCGGCGCACGCCGGAATCCAGGTGGTGTGGAGAGAAAACCTGGATGCCGGTTTTTACCGGCATGACGATCTATCGTTTGTCGCGAAGACAGAGAATCTCACGGATTAAAAGTAAGTTACCGTCGTGCCCTTAGTCGGAACCAACGTCGACAGAGTCGGTGCGCGCGCCAAAGTCAGCGGCGCGGTCAGGTACATCGCCGACATGGGGTTTACGGGCCAGCTCTCGGTCAAAGCGCTGCGCAGCCCCTACGCTCACGCCAAGCTGGTAAACATCGATGCGTCGCGCGCGTCCACGTTGCCCGGCGTGCGCGCTGTGGTCACGCGCGACGATCTGGCGGATTTGCATCCTTACTTCGGCACCGGCGTCGAAGACCAGCCGGTGGTTGTCATCGACAAAGCCCGCTACTCCGGCGATATCATCGCGGCGGCTGCCGCCGACAATCGTGAAATTGCAGAGGAGGCTCTCGCACTGATCGATGTTGAGTATGAAGAACTAAGCGCTGTCACCGACATACTGGACGCGGCGAAGCCCGGCGCACCGATCATTCATGATGGTCATATCGATACGACGGCGAGCGGCAATATTCACGGCGTTTACCGCGCAGCCAGCGGCGATATCGAGCGTGGCTTCGCCGAATCCGACGAGATCATCGAAAACATTTACACCTTGCCGCCGATTCAACACGGACATATCGAGCCCCATGCCGTCACGGCTTATTGGGATGCCGGCGGCAAACTCGTCGTCCACACTCCCTGCCAGACGCCGTCGCCGCTCCAGGAACAACTGGCCAAGGTATTCAAACTGCCGTTGAATCGCGTGCGCGTCATCGTGCCGCCGGTGGGCGGCGGCTACGGCGGCAAGAACCATGCGCGCATCGAGCCGGTAGTGGCGCTGCTCGCGCGCAAAGCGCGCCGTCCAGTACGCTGGATTCTGACCCGCGAAGAAGTCTTTTTGACCGGCCGCCGTTTCGGCGCCGTGGTGAAAATCAAAACTGGCTTCAAACACGACGGCCGCTTGTGGGCGCGCAAAGCGGAGGTTTACTACGACATGGGCGCTTACGCGCTATCGGGACCGGCGAACACCAAGAATGGCTGCATCATCGCCGGCGGTCCGTATAATATTCCCCATCGCGACTACACCACCTACGCGGTTTACACCAACTTGCCGCCCGCCGGACCGTTCCGCGGCGTCGGCGCGTCCCATGTCTGCTGGGCGTACGAATCCGAGATGGACGACATCGCGCGTCGCATCGGCGTCGATCCCCTTGACTTGCGGCTCAAAAACTTGCTCCGCGAAGGCGATCGGTTCATCACCGGCGAGATCATGAATTCGGTGGGAATCTCCGAATGCGTCGAGCAAGTCGCGGCCGCGATCGATTGGCGCGGCAGCGCGGAGCAATCCACTCATAACGGGTCCATCATCCGCGGCAAAGGCTTGGCCGTGGCGATCAAGAGCACTTCGACTCCAAGCACGTCGGCCGCAAGCATGCGCTTGAACGTGGACGGCTCCGCAGTCTTACTCACAAGCAGCGCCGAGATCGGTCAGGGCGCGCACACATCGCTGGCGCAGATCGTCGGCGACGTCCTCGGCTTGCCACTCGAGCGCATCACCGTGACGTTTCCCGATACCGACGTGACGCCCTACGACAAATCCACCAGCTCGAGCCGTACGACTTTCCACATGGGCCGCGCGGCGCAGATCGCCGCGGAGCAGATTCGCGATCAGCTGCTGCAAGCCGGTGCCAGAGTGCTCGAAGCGCGGATCGAAGATTTGGAGCTGAAAGATCTTCGGTTGCAGGTCAAAGGCGTGCCGGAAAAGAGCCTCAGCTTTCCTCAGCTCTTTCGCGCCATCGTCGGCGACGCGAGCGGCAGCCTGTTCCGTCATCACACACTACACACGGAAGGCGGCGTCGATGCCAGAACCGGTCAAGGCAAAGGCTCGTCGTTTTGGTTCTACTCCGCTGCCGGAGCCGAGGTCGAGGTCGATACCGAAACCGGCAAGGTACGGGTCCTCAAAGTTGCGACGGCGGTGGATGTGGGAAAAGCGATCCATCCGAAACAATGCGATTTGCAAAACGAAGGCTCCGCCCTCGCCGGCCTCGGCTCGGCACTGTTCGAAGAAATGCGCTTCGACAACGGCCAGCCGATCAATGCCACGTTCCTCGATTACCTGTTGCCGTCGATCCACGACCATCCCGTCGCATTTCATTCGGTCCTGGTCGAAACCCCACACCCCGACGGCCCCTTCGGCGCTAAAGGCATGGGCGAAGCCGCTCTGCCGCCCATGGCGCCGGCCATCGGCAACGCCATTACCAACGCGCTCAACGGCGCGCGCGTGCGAGATTTGCCGATCAAGCCAGAAAAACTCCTCATGGCGACAGAAGCGGCGAGAGAACGACGCTGACATTTCTATGCCTACCGACGTCTGTTACTGGAAGCACGATATTCGAAGCGACGCTGCCTTCCTTTGCTACGATGGCAAAAGCACCGTGTGCAGCCGCTGCTGCGTCGAGGTCTGCGCCAAGGAAACACCGCGTTGGTTCAGCGCCTGCGCGCGCGCCGGCCATCCGACGTGGCCGAGCGTCGACCGCGGGCGGCGGGTTCCGACCAAGCTTGTTTGTCTGGAATCCTATTGGGACAATCGGTTGTTCCAAACCACGTCCGTCAAGGGATTCTTTGAATCCATGGCGCCGCTCCATGATCCGCCGTTGCAACTTGCCCATCGCTTTATCGAAAGTCAACGCGGCCTCGCCCACTACACCGCCGCGCCAGACGGGTTGCTGTGGAAGGACCCTGCCGTAGCAGATGCGCCGATTTTCTATCTCGCCTTTCACGGCAAGCCCACTGAGGTGAGATCGGTTCTCGAATCCATCGGCGAGCAGTCGCTTTGCGATGCCTTCACAGGCTTTGGTGCTAAACCGAATCTCGTTTACTTTGCCGCCTGCAGCGTACTCAAAGGCCGCAAGGGACAACTCTTCGCCAAGAAATTTCTCGAGTTGTCCGGTTGTCGCGCGATTGTCGGGTATAAGACAGACGTGAATTGGATGCTCAGCCTGTTGACCGACATGCTGTTTCTTCATCGCTTCTATCGTGATGAGAATTCATGGCGTAATCTGCCGAAGATTTATCAGTCGGTGCTCGACGACGGACATCTCTCCTGGGATGCTCGAAGTCGCGAGGAGCCGCATCCATGCCAGCAACGTAAGATTCCAGGTGGAGGACTGCCAGAAGACTTTCCTGCCTGACGACGCATTTGACTCGGCGTTTATCAGCCTTGTGCTCCACTTTACCGAATCGAGAAAAACCTTGCTCGAAATGTATCGCATCCTGAAAGTTGGCGGGACTCTCACTGTCGTGAATCTAGACGTGCATGCCCTGCGCGGCCTCGCCCGGGCCCGTTCCCTGGCTCGAATCCTATACCACGGCCTCGCAGGCTACCGGATCAAGCCCCCGAAAAATTTTTCGCTAAGAACATGGTGACCCAGACGCAGCTTTGTGAGCTGTTTAACCAGTGCGAATTTACGCTGATGAACACCGAGACGATCCGAGATACGTCTCGTTCATCGAATATACCGGTTGAATACATTCGAGCGGTGAAGTCTTAGGAAGCATGCTTATGCTTGCTAGCCGAGAGTTTCGGCGCTCTTTCGACGCCAAAGACATGGGTGACGCCGCGTTGCCGCCCATGGCACCGATCATCAGCAACGCGCTTAATTCGGTCCTCAAGAAGCGCCTCCAATCGCCCGGCGCATAACAATCGAACAGAGCGACACAGCAGCGCGAGAGCAAAGACGTTTTATGCCGGTGTCGGCGGCCAAGCTCAACGGCCCACCAATTTCATAAGAAGTCGACCCCAACAGCACGTCGCAGGTATATTGGGAATATACGGTCACAGCTCGATTATTCTTTTGGAAATCGGTCGACCATGCTAAATTCGCTGCGAAAACAACGGATTTATCCAAACGATGGAGTCCGTAATATACTGATCCGTATAATCACTAGTTAGACAACAGATATGAACTCACCCGACGAGTTGTACGCTGAGCTCAAGGGCGACATCGCCGCACTCGCCAATCCGCTTTTTGAGCTCTCCGAGAAGTTTCTAAATAGCCAAGGCAACTTTTTGCCGCATGGCGCGGTTCTCACAGGCGAAAACGAGGTCAAACTTGTTGCTGCAACGAAGGGAAATGATGTCGCCACATCCGTTGAGGTACTGCCTATCCTTCATGATGGGCTTCGCCAACAAGCGCGCAAGCTCGCGCTCAAGGCCATCGGGGTTGCAGAAAACGTAACAGTCACTCTCGAAGGGCAGCGTCCATCGAAAGCTATAAAAGTCCTCATCGAGCACACGCGAGGTCTTACTGTCGCGCTCTACCTGCCGTTCGAGAAACGGCTCCTCCGCGGGTACGTGATGGGGTCAAGCTTTTCAAAGCTGGCGGCACCAGAGGTCAATGCATGGCCAGGCACTGCTGTCTAACAACTCGGTCAAGCGGACCGCGTTCCGCGGCCGCTTACCTCAGGCGGTTTAGGTTTCATGGCGACGTCACCACCCACGCGCGAACAATTCACTTCGCTACTTGGCGAGGAAATCGCGCGCATTCGCTCGCCGAATCGGCGTGCCTTCATCGAAGGCATCCTCATCGATCCATACACTTCCACCCTGAAGTGGGAATACGGAAGCAACGAAGAGTTTGTGGCTTGGACATTCGGAGATCTGAACGAGCGTGATGTCGTCGCCCGGTACTGCCTAGGTGGCTTTGGTGCGCTTGGATCTCCCTGGGGTATCAACTTTCGTAGCGACGATCACTTCGGCCAGGACTGCGGATGGTACCGAAGCCTGGACGCACTTGCTGCAGACTGGGGAATTGCGGAATGAACGCTAACACCTCGCTGGAACGCACGCGTGAAAGATAGAGTGCCAAGTTCAATCCGCCGCAGATGCGGTGGTCAGCTCAACCGGTTGGACATCATGCAACGCAGCGGCACTTGGGGACGCACATACCTGACGAAGGGCGCAATCGCGCTTGCCGTACTAGGCGTGCCCAGTTTCCTTATTGCCGTCTCATATCAGGATCTAACACTCGTCGCGGCGAACTCGGGCGCAATCCTCGTGGCGGGATCGTACCTATGCGGGCTGTGTGTCGCGTGGATCGACGGTCGACCGATCCCCTGCGAGGTGGTGGCTATTTGACGAAGCGCGAGAATCCCGTGGCGTACCGTGGAAATATGCGCTGATGTCGCTTTTCGGCTTCGTGCCAATCGCGATTTTCACTATCAACATCATCTACATCAAGCCTTAGAGGCAAGCATGATGCCTAACAACGTGTTGGGGGACCGTAAGGCATGGTGGGCCGCCTCTGGCCACGACATCGGCATTGTGGTCGCCCGCTCAACTCGGTCGTTATGTCACTTAAGGAGCCGTCGACTGCATGACTGCTTGGGGTACCGCGATCTTCTCGGACGATACCATCGTCGGCTGAACTTACTCGTCAATCTGATGGCAGAGAAATTTTGTTCATGGCACTAAAAGATTCCATCGCATTCGGCTTCGGTTTGCCGCACCGGTCACCGGATCCGATCGACGTCGCTGCAGTCCGCCAGGTCGCCCAGCGCGCCGACGCACTTGGATTTCGCGACCTCTGGGTAACCGAGAACACGCTCGATCACGTTTTTTGCCTCGACTCGGTGGCAGCGCTGACTTACGCGGCAGCCGTCACCACGCGTATTCGACTCGGAGTTTCGGTGATGGTGCTTCCTCTGCACCACCCCGTTCACGTCGCGCATCAGATCGCGACGCTGGACTATCTCAGCAACGGCCGCGCAATTCTCGGCGCAGGCTTGGGGCGGGACAGCCATTACACAGAGTTTCAGATCCCCCGAGAGCGGCGCGTGCGGCGATTCCGCGAAAGTATCGACGTGATTACTGCGCTGTGGACAAAGCCCGAAGTCGATTTTAACGGCGAAGTTTTTCAGCTACACGGTGCGACCATGTCATTAAATCCGGTGCAACGGCCACGCCCACCGATCTGGCTCGGCGGCAATCACCCGGATGCCCTTCGCCGCGCCGTGAAAATCGCCGACGGCTGGATGGGATCCGGCGCTTCGAGCACAGCAGCCTTTGCCCGCAGCGTCGCGACTCTCAAAATCGAATTAGATAGAGCCGGTCGCGACCCGGCTGCGTTTCCGATCTCCAAGCGAGTTTTTCTCTCGGTCCACGAGCGCGCGGACGTGGCGCGCGCCGAGCTGCAGCGCTGGTTCACCACTGTCTATCAAAGAAGCGAGGGCACCGATGCGTTGGGGCTCTGCGGCACCCCGGACCAACTGCGCGCAGGACTCGAAGAACTGGCCGCAACCGGCGCGAATCATTTGCTTCTCAATCCCGTGTGCCGGCAGGCCGAGCAGTTGGAAGTCCTCGCAAAGATCATAGGATTGTAGTCACGCCGATTGCGATTTTCCGCGATCGCTGCAATTATCTCGATGATGACAAACGACGAACGTGTAAGAACTTCGACGGCTTCAGTTTAACGATCGAGGTGCTTATGAAGGTTCTGGCGGTATTCCTTTTTGTTTCACTCAGCGCCTGCGCCACCACCCCGCTCGCGATCAATCAAACGGCCGCGGTGCCGGAAACTCGGATTCTGGCACCGCAGCTTGTGGCTCAGACCGCCAATACAGGCAGCTTGGTCGTGAAACGTGACAGCGGTTTCATGGGATCGGCGTGCGCGATTCGCGTGTTCGTCGATGCGGTGCCGGTGGCCGACCTCAAGCCGGCGGAGAGAGTCGAAGTGTTCGTCGGTTTCGGAGAACACAGCGTGGTGGTCACCACCACTGGAGTTTTGTGCGGCGGCGGCACTTCGGAAACTGCGGTGGTGATCATGCCCGAGCGACAGAGAATCCTGCGCATCGCCAGCGGTCAGAGCGGCGACATCCTCCTTCAGCCGAGCGCATTCTAAATCCATTTCTCGCGCACATTCAACTCCTTCCCGCGGGATAGATCCAACAAGAATCTCGTCGTCGTTGGAGGTGATTATGGCTCCAGGTCCTTCGGTCCCGGCCCATGAAATTTCCCATTTGGAACCCACTCTACGGCGCCTGCTCGGCGGCATGTCGGTTTTTACTATGCTCATGACAGTGCCACAGGTTTTCACCATCTGGGTAAGCCATGTGGCAGCGGGCGTTTCTGTTTGGTCGTGGAGCGCGTATCTCCTGTCCGCCCTTCTGTGGTTTTGGTTTGGAATAACAAAGGGAGACAAGAACATCTATTTGCCCTGCATCGGCTGGATCGGGTTGGATGCGGCGGTGATTGTGGGCACAATGATCTATGGATAGGCGCGTTGACGCCTACAGACGATCGACCTTTTTCAGCTGTCGTTTGAAGTCAGTGCGGGTCTTGCTAGGCTCAGGGCGAACGATCAAAAAGAGCCGTGAGAACGTCGGCGGCGCGAACGAATTCTTCTCAACGATTCAATTCCTGTTTCGTTCGTCCTGAGCCACGTCGAAGGACTCCGAATAGTTTCGGGTATCTTAAAGAATCACGATTATTGCGCGGTGAGCGAGGCGGCCTTCAGCTCGAATTTTCCGTCTTTGTCCTGGGTAATTTTCCCTGCTTCGTATAACTGCGCCACAGCACCCGCGATGGTTTTGTAGTCGGCCTTAGGAAATTTCTCCAGGAGATCGGCGAAAAAGCAGTGGGACCTCTCCAGCGCGGCGATGATTTTTTCGGCGAGCTCGTCGACGCTTTCGACCGCCCTGGCCGCTGCCGGTTTCTTCCCTTCCTCGGCGGCGCCGAAATAGTTTTTCAAATCGACTTTGCCTTGATTGAAATAGACGATGCGTTTGTAGCGCTCCGCCGGAATGTTTTCCGGGATCGTCGCGTCGATGCCCATTTTCGCAGTCGTCGGGACTTTGCCGTGAATCGGCAACGGCAGCGACGGATCGAGCGGCTTGGAGCGGGCATTGGAGACGATCAAAACATCGCGGTCGGCCTGAACACGGGTGGCCACCGCCCATTCCACGTCGACGGGATCGAAGACATCGATGTCGTCGTCGACGATGGTCACGTGTTTGATGTCGGCGATCGACAGCAGCGCCAGGATCGCGTTCTTACCATCCCCCGGAACCTTCTTGATGGACGCGACGATGTGCCAGTGGCAGCAGCCGCCGGGCGTGACGTTGATCGCCGCGGCCTGCACGCCGGCTTCGAACAGCACGCGGCGCGCCGCGGCTTCGTAGATCGGCGCGCTCATCCAGATATTTTCCCAGGGCATCTGCAGCGCGTAATACATCGCGTCCTTGCGATGCATGATCGATTTGATACGCACGCGCGGGTTCATGTGCATGCCGCCCATGAGCCGATTGAATTCGCAGAATGGACCTTCGGGATGCACCCAACCCTCGGGGAGAATCTCGCCTTCAAGAACGATTTCGGCGTCAGCGATGCACGGCACCGGCACGGTCTCTCCGTCGGCGAGTCGCAGCGGTTCGTTGCGCAACCCGCCCGAGAAAGTCAGCTCATTGACCCCGAGATTGGCCTTGAACGTCGAGGCGACCAATTCGTAGGGATGGGTGCCGATGGAAATAGAAACCGGCAGAGGTTTTTTCCTGGCCAGCGCGCGCTCGGCGAACTTGCGCATGTTGTTCGGCGTGACAATATCGATGCCGGTGATGTTTCTTTCCTTGAGCATCAAGCGATAAATGCCGGCGTTGATGCCGAACTCGGGATCTTCGGCGATCACTACGCCGCCGGTGATCATCGGGCCGCCGTCCATGATCGAAAACACCGGCACTGGCAAATCGTAGAGGTTTACTTTCTTGCCGGTGTGAACCACTTCTTTGACCGGCGCGTTGGTAATCCGTTTAGGCTTGATCGGTTTGTCCATCGCCTTGCCGAGCTTGTCGGCGATCTGCCCGTACTCGACGCCCATGCCCAGGGCGATGCGGTTGCGCGACTGCAACAGGCCCGACACCACCGGCATGGAATAGCCGATCAGGTTTTTGAACAGCAATGCCTTCTCCGACTGCGCCACCAGCGCGGCGACATTGCGCAAGTCCACCGGTTTTTCGATCTCGATCAGTTCGTCATTTTTTCGCAGCGTGTGGACGTAATCTCTGAAGCTAGCTTTCATTCAATGCTCCCCGATTTTGCGCCTAATTTTTGCCGAGCATGACATGGCATCCAACGCTTGTCCAATCTCCATCGCTTTCGCGCGCTCCGCTTCGTGTGTTATAAAATCGGTCATCAAGCAAGAGATTAGAAAGGCAATCTGATGGCTTCATTTGGACTCACTTTGGCGAACCGGGGCGTGATCATCGGCGCGGTCACGGTTCCCGAGCTTTTCGATATGGCGAAACGCGGCGAGGACTCCGGTGGCTTCAGCGCTGTCTGGGTGGGCGACAGTCTGTTGGCCAAGCCGCGTCTGGAATCGATCGCGCTGCTTTCCGCGCTCGCGGTGGTCACGAAAAAAGTAAAGCTCGCGGTCGGCTGTATGGCGACGTTCCCGCACCGACACCCGGCGCTGCTCGCGCAGCAGTGGGCGAGCCTGGACGTGATCTCCGGCGGGCGATCGTGGCTCGCCGTCTGCCTCGGCGGTCCCAACGAGCAAAGCCCCGCGCAAGCGCTCGAGCACAAAGTCATGGGCATCAAAGACACCGAACGCGTCGGCCGCCTCGAGGAAGGCATCACGATTCTGCGCAAGTTTTTCCACGAGGAAAAGGCGTCGTACAAGGGTCGCTTTTACGAATTCGAAGGGGTGACGATCCAGCCGCACCCGGTGCAAAATCCCCTGCCGATCTGGATCGCCAGCAATCCCACCGGCCTCACCTGGAAAGACGGCGCCAGCGCGCCGTCGCCGGCGGTGGAAAAAGGTCTGCGCCGCGTGGCCAAATATGCCGACGGCTGGATGACCAACAAAGTCACGCCGGAGGAATTCAAGTCTCAGTGGACCCGCATTCTGGCGATGACCAAAGAAGAAGGCCGCGATCCGGCAAAGATGGGCAGTGCGCTTTATCATAACATCAATATCAAGCCCGATCGTCAGACGGCGCTGGATGAGAGCAAGGCGTTTCTCGACAAATATTACACCTCGAATTTCAGCATGAAATTCGTCGAGGGATTCACCACGGCCGGCACTCCTGCGCAGTGCATCGACGATCTGAAAGGCTACTTCGCCGCCGGCATCGAGCACATCACCTTGCGCATGACGTCGTGGGATCAGACGGGCCAACTTAAACGGTTTCTTGAAGAGGTGGTTCCCGCCTTCAAATAGCGGCTGCACGGCAGACGGAGAAATAATCTATGCAACGACGCGCCATCATCCGGGCCACGGCTGCAATCTGTTTTGTCGTCGCGGGCCTGTTGCCTCGCGCCGCCTTTGCCCAGGCTCAACTCGAACGGATCACGCTCGGTTATCCAGCGACCGCGATGAGCCACTTTCCGGTCTTCGTCGGCCGCGAGTTCGGTCAGTTTCGCGAAGAAGGGCTCGACGTGCAGCTCGTGCGCGTGTCGGGCAACGTGGTGGTCGCCGCGCTGCTCGCCGGCGAGCTCGGCTACACGACTTCGGCCGATGCCACGGTGCGCTCCGCGGTGCTCGGCCTGCCGATCAAAATGCTCGCGGCCATCGGCGTGAAGCCGTCGCTGTCCTTGATCGTCCGCCCGGAAATCAAGACCGTCGCCGATCTGAAAGGCAAAGCGATCGGTATCTCGACCCCCGGCACGACGACCGATTTCACCGCTCGCGAAATCGTCAAACACTACGGGCTCAATCCCGACCGCGACATCACCACCGTCGGTCTCGGCGATCAGCCCCAGCGCATGGCCGCCATGCAGACCAACGCCGTCCAAGGCGCCATCGTGACACCGCCCAACGATCTCAAAGCCGAAGCTCAGGGATACCGCCTGCTGGTCTTCACCGGCGATTTCATGGAGGACAGCCTCCTCGGTGTCCTCGGCACGAGCGAGCGGCGCATCAAAGAACGGCCCGACCAGGTCAAAAAAATGGTGCGCGCGATCGTCAAAACTCTGGTCTTCATCCGCCAGCAGCCGGAACAGGTCACGACCTTCGCTCAGCGTTTCTGGAAGCTCGACCGCAAACAAGCCGAGAAAAGCTACGAGCTGATCGTCAAGACCATGAGCCGCGACGGCAGTGCCACCGACGCGGCTATGCAGGCGGCGCTTTATCAGGCCAAGGTGACCAGTAAAATTCAAAAGGACATCGCGCCGGCGCAGCTGGTCGATCTGAGCTTTCTGCGCGAAGCTCAACAAGAACTTAAGCTTCGCTGACGCGATCTTCAGCCAAATTAAACGTGCGTCCCAGAATCAGGTTAAATGAGTCTTTAGTCTCTTTCGTGTCATACCGGCGAACGCCGGTATCCATGAGCTTTTTAAATTCCTGGATTCCGGGTCGCGCCAGCTATCGCCAGCTTGCCCGGAATGACGTTTCAAATTATGCCGGGGACTTCGGTTGCAGGAAACTAGCTTACAAAGGAATTAATCGGCGATGATTCAAGGAATCGATCATCTGGTGGTAGCGGTTCAAGACCTGGCGCAGGCATCTCGCGATTATGAACAGCTCGGCTTTACCGTCGTTCCTGGCGGGCAGCATCCAGTCGGCAGTCACAATGCGCTGATCGCCTTCCAGGATGGGTCTTACCTCGAGATCATCGCCTTCTACCGTGACGCCTTTGACCACCGCTGGTGGGATCCGCTGCAAAAAGGCGAGCGGCTCGTGGATTTTTGTTTTCAGACCGACGATCTGCG
>Ga0207707_10001393_pt1 | contig 22445 bp, 18 predicted proteins | sample KBSC83BmetaG_FD_184336 | JGI IMG/M metagenome (GOLD analysis project Ga0207707, IMG submission 184336) | Corn rhizosphere microbial communities from Kellogg Biological Station, Michigan, USA - KBS C8-3B metaG (SPAdes) (version 2) | ecosystem: Host-associated > Plants > Roots > Rhizosphere ...
TCCAGCACGTCGCGCGGGAATGCATCGGGATCGGTATCGAGATTGCGGCGCAACGCGCGTGCGGTGGCCTGGTCCGAACCAGGCGCACGCCCCAGACCGAGGTCGATGCGACCGGGATACAGCGCCTCCAGCGTGCCGAACTGTTCGGCGATCACCAGCGGCGAATGGTTCGGCAGCATGATGCCGCCCGCGCCCACGCGGATACGCGAGGTGGAGCCGGCCACGTGGCCGATCAATACTGCAGTGGCGGCGCTGGCGATGCCCGGCATGCCGTGGTGTTCGGCCATCCAGAAACGGTTGAAGCCCCAACGCTCGGCGTGTTGCGCGACATCCACCGTGTGCGCCAACGATTCGGCCACCGAACCACCTTCGGTGATCGGGCAGAGGTCGAGGAAAGAGAACGGGGTCATGGCAAGGGCAGTTGGTGCTGGTCACCCGAATAATCAAGGTGTCCATCCATCACGTGCGCCGCCGATGTGTACGGATGTTCCGGTGGGGATGCGGGCCCCATGATGTGCAGCACGCGCGTGCCGTTGAGCTTGAACAGGTCCGAGACCAGGCCGCGATGGCAGCGCCACCAGACCGCTTCGGAGCACATGATCGCGGTATGCTGCTTTGATGCCAAAGCCTTCAATCGTTCGATCCCGTCGCGAAATTCCTTCGTCTGCATGTAATCGGCGTAGCCGCGAAACGCGGGATGTCGCCACGCGGTGTTGGGCGAATCGGGTTGCACCTTGCGGCGGCCGCCGAGTTCGGTGAAGGCTTCGTAGCGAATACCGGCTTCCTGCAATACGTCTTGCAGCGGCTCCACGTTGAAGTGCGGATACTTGCGCGATCCGGGATAGTGGCGTACGTCGGCCAACACTTCGATGGCGTTGTCCTTCAGCAGCGCGAGGAATTCGTCGAGGCTGCGGGTGGAATGGCCGATGGTCCACAGCGTTTCAGGCCACGGTGTTTCCTCCGATTTTTTGCGGACACTCATGCAGTCAGCATACGCGCACGGACGGGAACGCACGCTGTCGCGTATCTATACTGACGCGATGAGCGAATACACCACTGCCAACACCGTCGACGAATTCCGCCAGCATCTTGCCGACGTGCACGCGCGCATCGCGGCCGCGTGTGCGAAGGTCGGCCGCGATCCCGCCAGCGTGCGCCTGTTGCCGGTCAGCAAGACCGTGCCGGAGGCCCGCATCCGCAATGCGTATGTCGCGGGTTGCCATACGTTGGGCGAAAACAAGGTGCAGGAAGCGCACGGCAAGTGGCAGGCGATGTCGGATCTGCCGGATTTGCGCTGGTCGATCATCGGCCATCTGCAAACCAACAAGGCGAAGCTGGTGGCCGAATTCGCCAGCGAATTCCAGGCGCTGGACAGTCTGCGGGTGGCCGAGGCGCTGGACAAGCGCTTGCAGGCGCTGGGGCGTTCGATCGACGTGCTGGTGCAGGTCAACACGTCGAACGAGGAAAGCAAGTTCGGACTGGCGCCGGGTGAAGTCGAGGCGTTCGTCAAACAACTACCCGTGTTTGCGTCGCTGCGCGTGCGCGGCCTGATGACGCTGGCGCTGTTCTCGGACGACGCGGCGAAGGTGCGGCCATGCTTCGTGCGCCTGCGTGAACTTCGTGACCGTCTGCGCCAATCCGCCCCGGACGGCGTCGCGATGGACGAGCTTTCGATGGGCATGTCCGGCGACTACGAACTCGCGATCGAGGAAGGTTCGACCACCGTGCGCGTGGGGCAGGCGATCTTCGGCGCGCGCAAGGTTGCCGACAGTGCCTACTGGCCCGAGCAGGGCGCGGGCCGGTGAGTGCGGCGGGAACCACCCGGCATGCAGTCGGCGACTCTGGTTGCCTCAAAGCAGCCGGCTGAAGATGCGGATGCCGGCAAGGTATTCGCCGGCAATGGTGCCGAGATTGGTGAGCAGGAACACGAGCAGGGTGCGCGCGACGCGGTTGCGCCACCAGCCGGAGGCGTGCAGCAGATCCTTGCGCAGCGACTGGAAATCGGCGACGCGCGGCTTGCGCAGCCATGCCTCGACCATCCCCGAGAACACGCCGGAAGACAGCCCCGGCGGCCGCAGCGGTTTCAACGGACCCATCACCGCCGCGGTGAGCACGGACAGCGGATGCCCGCCGGCGACGGCGGCACCGATGCCGCTCAGCACGGCGGTGTAGATCACCCAGTCGCGCAGCGCGTGCCAGCCCATCGTGGCATTGCGGTAGAACAAGAATCCGATCGCCGCGAAGATCGCCAGCATCACGCAGACCGCGAAATACTTCGGCCACTTCGGTGCCGGCAGTTTCGCGGCGAGCGGTTCGATCAGCGCGCGCGGCGGTTCGGTTTGCGCGCCGAGTTCGCGTTCAATGCCCGCAAGGTGTCCCGCGCCGATCACCACCAGCACGCGTTTCACGGCCGGCGCCATCGACGACTCCTCGCGCAGCCGTGCCGCCATGAAACGGTCGCGCTCGCCGATCAACGCCTCGTACAACGGTTTCGATTCGCGCGCGAATTCGCCGAAGGCGCCTTCCAGGATGTCGCCTTGCTTCAGCTTTTCGATCTCGGCTTCGTCGATTTCGTCGCTGGAGAACACGCTGGCGACCAGGCCGCCGATGATGCCCAGGCGGTCGCGGAAACGCACGCCGCGATAGGCGTGGTTGAGGGTGGTGCCGATCTCGCGATCGACCAGCCACAGCGGCAAACCGCGCGAATCGGCTTCGCGCATCGCCGTTTTCATTTCCGCACCGGGCTCGATGCCGTACTGTTCGGCGATGCGCTGCTGGAACGATGACAGCGCCAGCGACGCGAACACCATGCCGGCCTTGCCGGTGCGGATCACCTGGAACAGATCCATTTTCGCGAACGCCTCGGGATCACGAATGCCCCGCGCGCGCGATTCGCAAAGCTCCACGGCGATGGCGTCGAACGCCTCGCGTTCGACGACTGCCTTCACCGCTTCCACGGAAGCGCGAGAAACATGCGCGGTGCCCAGCAGCACGTACTCCACGCCGTCGCGTTCGACGCGTGCGAGTGGCTGGTCTTGCAATGGATCGGAAAGAGTCGAGCTTGGACGCGTGTTCAATGCAGGATCGTTCATCGGTGTTCCGTTCGCGTTGGGCGAAGCTCGCGCAGCGAGCGGAGTCGAAACGCCACCGTCCTTCGATTTCGGCCTTTTCGAGGCCTACGCTCGGGACGAGCGGCGCGTTGGGGACTGATCTTCAATCGCGGAAACGTTTGGTCAGGTCGCCGTAGGCGTCGATGCGGCGATCGCGCAGGAATGGCCAGATGCGGCGTACGGCTTCGCTGCGGGCCATGTCGATGTCGGCGATCAGCAATTCGCGTCCGCCGTCACCGGCTTGCGCGAGGATTTCACCCTGCGGGCCGGCGACGAAACTGGAGCCCCAGAATTGCGCGCCGCGGCCGTCGTCGGGCGCCGGTTCGAAACCGACCCGGTTGCACGCGAGCAACGGCACGCCATTGGCGACCGCGTGACCGCGCTGCACCGTGATCCAGGCGTTGCGCTGGCGGTCCTTTTCGTCCTGCGGGTCGGCCGGATCCCAGCCGATCGCGGTGGGGTACAACAGCAGTTCCGCGCCGGCCAGCGCCATCAGGCGTGCGGCTTCCGGATACCACTGGTCCCAGCACACCAGCACGCCGAGTCTGCCGACCGATGTGTCGATGGGATGAAAACCCAGATCGCCCGGCGTGAAGTAGAACTTCTCGTAATAGGCTGGATCATCCGGAATGTGCATCTTGCGGTACTTGCCGGCGATTGCTTCCGAACGATCGAACACCACCGCGGTGTTGTGGTACAGCCCGGCGGTGCGGCGTTCGAACAGTGAGGCCACGACCACAAGTTTCAACTCGGCGGCGAGCTTGCCAATGCGCTCGGTCGATGGACCGGGGATCGGTTCGGCACGATCGAACTCCGCCACCGATTCGTGCTGGCAGAAGTACGGACCATTGTGGATTTCCTGCAACAACACCAGTTGCGCGCCAGCCTTGGCCGCCTCGCGCAGGCCGGCCTCGATCGCATCGAGATTGGCATTGACGCTGCCGCGATCGCGTTCTTGCAGAAGGGCGACTTTGAGGATTCCGGTATTCATGCAAACAGTGTAAGCGGAGCCGCGCCATTGTAGGAGTCTGCCTGCAGGCGAGAAACGCGCGCACGCGCGCTCCTACAATGCTCCGGCCGGAAGCTGCATCGTCATGCAATGCAGGCTGCCGTTCTGCCAGATCAACGGGCGGCAGGGAATCTGGATGACTTCACGGCCGGGATGCGCAAGCGCGATGGTTTGCGCGGCTGCGTCGTCCACCTCGTCGCCGTAGGCCGGCACCAGCACCGCGCCGTTGACGATCAGGTAGTTCGCGTACGACGCCGCGAGCCGGCGACCGCCATCCATGATCGGCTTGGGCCACGGCAGTGGAAACAACCGGTACGACTTCCCGTTGAGCGTGGACAGCGCTTCGAGTTCGCGTTGCATCGCGTCCAGCTCAGCGTAATGCAGATCGTCCGGATCGCTGCACGCCTGGAACACGACCGTGTCGTCGGGTGCGAAGCGGGCGAGGGTATCGACGTGCGCGTCGGTGTCGTCGCCCTCCAGATAGCCATGATCCAGCCACAGCACGCGTTGCGCCGACAGCGCATTGCGCAGGGTGAGCTCGATCGTTTCGCGCGATTGATCGGGATGACGTTGCTGCAGGCATTTCCAGGTGGTGAGGATTGTGCCGCGTCCGTCGGATTCGATCGCGCCGCCTTCCAGCGCCCAGTCCACGCGCTGGTGATGTGCGTCGCGGCCAACTGCACCGCGCTCGATCAATCCTGCGACCAGCGCATCGTCTTGCGATGCTTCGAATTTGCCGCCCCAACCGGTGAAGCGGAAATCGATCAGCACGAAGCGGCCGTTGTCCCGCAGCGTGATCGGACCGGAGTCGCGCAGCCAGGTGTCGTCGTAGGGGATTTCGACGAAGCGTACGCGCTCGATGTCCGCGCCAGCCGCGTGCAGGCGTTCGTTTGCGCGCGCGCGGACGTCGGCATCGGACACGCAGACGATCGCGGTTTCGAAACGCGTGATGGCGGCGATCAGCGCGGCGCAGGTGGCTTCGACGCCGCCGAGCCGTTCGGCCCAGTCGGTGCCGGCGTGCGGCCATGCCAGCAACACCGCTGACTGCGGCTCCCATTCGGCTGGCAGCCGCAACTGAGATTGGATCATGGCGAATTGAAAAAGACTGTCAGCCTCGGTCGTCATTCCCGCGCAAGCGGGAATCCAGTGCCGCCCTGACCTGATGCGGGAAGTCACTGGGTCCCGGATACCGCTGCGCGATTCCGGAATGACGAAGCGGAACCAGTTTTATTCCGGAGCGGCTGTTGTGAAAAGTCGGGGCAGGGATGCCCGTTCTGGTGGTCGAGATCTCGTGATGAATGTACCCGCTGGATCGTTGATCGAGGAAGCGATCAGGGACGATCGCACTCACAAACTGTGTGGGCCTGGCGTCCGCAGCACCGAATGGATCACATGGCTGTATTCGAAATACACGATGTACTTCGGATATTCCCAGCGATGGATCGGCGGTTGATGTTTGGAGCTGCCGCCGCGGGTCGCCAAGACTTTCTCTGGCGTGCCGTATTCGCGCTTCACCTGGTCCATCGTCATGCCGCGCTTGGGCAGGTTGTAGCGCTGTTCCTTCTGCACCTTCACGCGCAGCGGGACCGAGTGCACCGTCTGCGTCTGCAGCGTGTCGGCCCGCACGGGCGCCGACAGCAGCAGCGGGGCGACGCCCAAGGCGAGCGATGCGGCGATCAAGCTGGTTGCGATGCGGTTCATGGCGATGGCTTCCCCGGGCGCGCGGCGCCGATGTGCCTTTTTAGCAAAACCGGAAGGGCTACGCCAGCGAAGGGCATCACGAAAAAGGCCGCTCGAAGCGGCCTTTCCGTTACCTTTGCGCAAGCCGTCGAGGCCCCGCGGCTTTTCTGGCGTTACCGCTGCCGAGCCTTGAAGCGCGGATTGCTCTTGCAAATCACGAACACCTTGCCGCGCCGGCGCACGACCTTGCAATCGCGGTGCCGCTGCTTGGCGGACTTGAGGGAAGAAAGCACCTTCACGGCGGACTCCTGACAGACGATCTGGCGGAAACAAAGCGGGAAATTGTAGCGCGCATAAATACTTGCCGCAAGCATGCGGACAGTCAGGCGGCGGGCCGGTATCCTAATGGATTCCGCCTTCCACTATCCGGAGTTTGCACCGTGGCAGCCGATCTCGACCAGACTTGCGTGAACGCCATCCGCTTCCTGTCGGTGGACATGGTACAGAAGGCCAACAGTGGCCATCCCGGCCTGCCGCTGGGCGCGGCGCCGATGGCTTACGTGCTGTGGACCAAGTTCCTGAAACACCACCCCGAGAATCCGCACTGGGCCGATCGCGACCGCTTCGTGCTGTCGGCGGGGCACGGTTCGGCGCTGCTGTACAGCCTGCTTTATCTCACGGGTTACGACCTGTCGCTGGACGACATCAAGCAGTTCCGCCAGTGGGGCAGCAAGACGCCCGGCCACCCGGAACGCGGCCACACGGCGGGCGTCGAGGTCACCACCGGTCCGCTGGGGCAGGGCATGGCCAACGCGGTGGGGATGGCGATGGCGGAGGCCCAGCTTGCCGCGCGCTACAACCGCGACGGGCACAAGATCGTCGATCACCACACCTACGCGATCGTCAGCGATGGTGATTTGATGGAGGGCGTCACTTCGGAAGCGGCGTCGCTGGCCGGGCATCTGAAGCTCGGCAAGCTGATCTGCCTGTACGACGACAACTACGTGACGCTCGCCGCCGGCACCGACATCACCTTCACCGAGAACCGCGCCGCGCGTTTCAAGGCTTACGGCTGGCACGTGCAGACGGTCGACAACGGCAATGATCTCGATGCCATCGAAAAGGCGATCAAGCGCGCCAAGGGCAAGAAGGACCAGCCGTCGATGATCCTGGTGCGTACGCACATCGGCTTCGGCTCGCCGCTGCAGGACAGCTACAAGGCGCACGGCTCGCCGCTGGGTGCCGACAACGTCATCAAGACCAAGCAAAAGCTCGGCTGGCCCGAGCAGCCGGCGTTCCTGGTGCCGGAAGAAGCGCTGGCGCATTTCCGCGAGGCCCAGAAAAAAGGCAAGGGCGCCGAAACGGGCTGGAAGCGCCGCTGGAACAAGTATGCCAAGGCATATCCTGAGCTTGCGGCGGAATTGCAAGGTTCTCTCGACGGCAAATTGCCGGACGGATGGGACGCCGACGTGCCGGTGTTCCCGGCCGACGCCAAGGGTCTGGCGACCCGTGTCGCGGGCGGCAAGGTGCTGTCGGCGATCGCGCCGAAATTGCCGGCCATCAGCGGCGGTTCGGCCGATCTCGATCCTTCCACCCATACCGCGGTGAAGGGCTCGGGCGTGTTCTCGCCCGGCAAGGAGCCCGACGAGCAGAGTTGCGAAGAAGAGGTATGGAGCTACGCCGGCCGCAACCTCCATTTCGGCGTGCGCGAGCACGCGATGGGCGCGATCGCCAACGGCCTCGCGGCGCATGGCGGATTCATCCCGTACACCGCGACCTTCATGGTGTTCTCCGATTACATGCGCCCGCCGATGCGCCTTGCCGCGATCATGGGCTTGCAGGTCGTCAACGTGTTCACCCACGATTCGATTGCGGTGGGCGAGGACGGCCCGACCCACGAGCCTATCGAACAATTGGCGGGCTTGCGCTCGGTGCCGAATCTCAACGTGATCCGTCCGGGCGATGCGAATGAAACCGCCGTCGCGTGGAAAGTCGCGATCGAAACCCAGAATCGTCCGACCGCGCTGATCCTGTCGCGCCAGAACGTGCCGACGCTGGACCGCAACAAGTTTGCCAGCGCCGACGGTCTGCGCAAGGGTGCGTACGTGCTGCTGGATTGCGAGGGCGAACCGCAACTGATCGTGATCGGCACCGGCGCCGAAACCGGACTGGTCGCCCAGGCCGTCGAAAAGCTGCAGGCCGAAGGCGTCAAGGCGCGCGCGGTGTCGATGCCTAGCTGGGAATTGTTTGCGGAGCAGGATCAGGCCTACCGCGATTCCGTGCTGCCGCCCAACGTGCACGCCCGTCTCGCGGTGGAAGCCGGTTGCCGCGAGGGTTGGGAACGCTGGGTCGGCGATCGCGGCTCGGGCCTCGGCGTGAATCGCTATGGCGCCTCGGCGCCCGGCGAACTGGTGCTGGAAAAGTACGGCTTCACCGTCGGCAACGTGATCGCGAAGGCGAAGGCGTTGCTGGGCAACAGCTGAGTCGTGTTGCTGGCCGGGTCAGCCTGAATCGCGCGTGCGTTCGTAGGTTGGGCTGAACAACGTGAAGCCCAACGTGGCGAAGTATGAGGGCGGAACGTTGGGCTTCGCTATCGCTCAGCCCAACCTACCCATGCCGGCCGCTTTGTAGGAGCCTGCCTGCAGGCGACCGCGGAGCGCAGATGCAATTCGCAACAAATCGCGCGCAGGCGCGCTCCTACTCCTTCACCTTCACGCCTTTCAGCAGCGCTTCGAGTTTCTTCTTGATCTCCGCCTGCGGCTGCGTGCCGGGCTGGTACACGTAGGCGCTGTAGAGCACCGATGGGTTTGGGCCACCTTTCGAAGGCGGCACCACCGCGTCGATCTTGGTCATGCCGTCGTCGCTGAAGGCGGTCGAATCGTACGGGTGCCTGCGGGCCTCGACCTTCTTCCAGTAGCTCGCATAGACATCGCCAAGGTCTGCAGGCGGTGCCTGATGGCGCACCACGCCCAGCATGTATTGGCTGTAGTTGTCGGCGGCCAGTCCGGCCCGGCAGACATCCCATACGACCTTGTGGTTGGCGTCAGGCGGGAAGAAACAGAATCCCAGCTCCAGCATGCTGTTCGCATCGATGTCCTGGATCGCGGACGTGGACGAAAATTCCATCCGCTGCGAGTCGTAATGGAAGTCCTTGCCGTAATCGAAGCCGATGTGGATGTTCTTGAACACGTCCGGCAGCAGCGCAGGTTCGGCAAGAAAGGCCTTCCACTGCGCAAGCGTTCCCTTGTAGGACAGGCTCACGAAATCCGTGAGCGCCTGCATGTTGATGGCGGTGTCGTGCTGCGATGTTGCAGGCACCATGCGCATCAGCAGCGCGAAGCCGGTCGGAATCGGCAAGGCGAAGACGGTGACGTAGCCGTTCGCGTACGGCACCGGCCACGTCCAGACCTGCCAGTGGCGCCCCCAGCGATCCGTCCAGGTGTCCTTGCTGCCGGGCTCGCCGAGCGACGTCACCAGAATCCGCTCCGGGCCGACCGTGCGTTTCATGAAGCCGGTCTTCAGCAGCAGGTCCATCACGCCCTTGGCATCGTGACGGAAAGGTTCCGCGGAAAGGTTGTCGGGCTTGCGCAGGTGGAACAGCACGTTGCCGCCGACGGCGCCGCCCAGGATGTAGCCGTTGGCAGGCAGGGTGGTCTTGATGCCCGGTTTGCCCTGAGGCGCCCAGATGCCGTCGCTGTTGCGAACGAGGATCTGCGGGAAATCGCTGGACCCGGCGCCGCCGTTCAACACCTGTTGCGCGCCGTCGCCGTTCGGAAACAGGTTGGTGGATTGCTGATCCAGCAGCGCCTTCAGCTGCGAATCGAGATACGGATGGAACGCCTTGGCGTAGGCCGCGAAGAAATCGGATAGCGAAAGCGGCAACTTGAAGTCGCCCTTGAAGGTGCCGCTCAAGGTGGAATCGAACGCGTCGAACTGGTACGCCATGCGTCTGTCGAAGCGCGCGAGGTCCTTCGGCGCGTCCAGCACGTCGCGCATCGGCAGCGCATAGTTGAGGTTCTCGTTCGGCGACTTCATCAACACCACGCCGATCACCTTGCCGTTCTGGTCCAGCAGCGGACCGCCGCTGTTGCCGGGCGAAGCCGCGGCCGAGAAACGAATCCATTTCCACTCGCCGTCCTGCGATTCGGGTGTGTCGGACGTGTACAGGCCGTTGCGGATTACCACGCCGGTGCCGAGCGCATTGCCCACCGAATAGACGACCTGGTTCAAGCCGGGTTTGGTATCGAGCGCGAGCGGCGTGATCTTCGGCGGGTCCTTCAGCGAGAACACCACGAAGTCGCGGCGCAGCGCGAACTTCTCGATCTTGTCGATCGCGTACACCTTGCCGGACGCGTCGCGCAATTCCGGCGCGCCCCACAGGCTCTGGTAGCCGATCATCAGGACGTGCGCGGCGGTGACGTAGGTGTTCGGCCCGATCGCGAAAGCGGTGCCGATGGAGTAGTACTTGTCGGTGCGTTCCTGGTACGGCAGCAGATCCAGCGGCAGCGGTTTTTCGTAGGTGAGCGTGTCCTTCGGCTTGGCCGCGACCACCTCGAACGTCGCCGACTGGATGCCGGGCAGCAGTGATGGGTTCAGCGTGGCGTCCGCGTGCACGATGCCGACCACCAGCCATGCGGAGCAGGCAACCAGCAGCGCTGCCGCGAGCCGGAGCAGGCGCGAGAGGCGTCCATTCCACGTCCGAGTGGAATCCGTCGATGAGGTCATGGGAGCTCCATCAGGAAAACCGGTGCAAACGCGCGGATGGTTGCACAACCATGCGGCGTGTGCACGTCGCTACATCCCGTTGCGATGCAGAATCATCTCCAGCACGAACTTGGAGCCGAAGAACGCCAGCAGCAGGATCGCCATGCCGGCGATCGTCAGGTTCACCGCGCGGTGCCCGCGCCAGCCCCAGCGCCAGCGCCCGATCAGCAGCACGCCGAAGATGATCCACGCGACCAGCGACAGGATCGCCGTGTGCGCCTGGTGCTGCGCGTGCAGGTTGTGCACGAACAGCACGCCCGAAAGCAGCGTCAGCGTCAGCAGCGCGAAACCCGCGCCGATCAGCTTGAACATCAGCGATTCGGTCTGCGTCAGCGGCGGCAGCGCGCCCGCCCAGGTGCCGAGGCGGCGGGTGCGCAGCGCGCGTTCCTGGGTCGCCAGCAGCAACGCCAGCACCGCCGCGATCGCGAGCAGGCTGTAGGCCAGCAGCGCGATGATCACGTGCAGCCCGATCTGCCAGTCGATCGGAAACGGCGCGGTGGCCGGCGCGAGGAATTCGTCGATCGCGAGGAACAGTCCCGCCAGCGGAAACAGGATGATGCCCAGCGCCGCCACCGGCCGCGCGAGGTTCACGATCAGCGTCAGCGCCGCGATCACCGCCGACACCAGCGACAGCGCGGCGTAGAAATGCAAGTCCACCGCGCCGCGATGGATGCCGAACAGCACCCCGAAGTGCATCAGCACCGCGATCCCGCCGAGAACCAGCGCCGCGCGGCGCGGCATCGCCCTGTGGTTCAGCAGCGGGCGTGCGAGGGCGGCGGCCGACGCGAAGTACAACGCAATCGCGAGGACCGCCAGCAATTCCATCGTGGGGGAGTGGATCGGCATGCGCGGAGTGTCGCATGCGGGGTGTCATGGATTCCAGCACCGGCTTGCAAGTTGGCCTCATACCGGCCATCAATCGGGATGCATTCAAGTGCTCGATTGCCAGCGACAAGTATTTTTGGTGCGGGAATCCACTGCACGCCGCGCGCGCGTAGCTCCGGTGTCATGCTTGCAGCGATTCTCGACAGGTGGGAAGATCGCGGCGCAGCACTTTGGCGCTGGGGGATGGCGGCTGGGTTAGACGGGAATGTTCCGGCGAGGCAAAGCCCGCGTCGCGAGTTACGTCCCACTTTGAAATCGATTTGCAGTTTGTACGTGATGGGGGGGGGCTATGTCACGTTGGATCTTAGCAATCGCCGCGTTGTTGCTCTTTGGCTGCACTTCCAAGCACTCAAACGTCTCACCGGTGACCTATCGGGTCACGGGCTTCGACTCAGCACAAAATACGTGGGTTGTGGACCAAGTCGACAATGTGGCTAAAACGCAAACGCGTTACGTGCTTGTGTGTGATTTCTATCAGTGGGGCAAGCACAAACCTGCTTCAGGCCCAACACAATGCGACCTGACGGTTGGCGAGCAAATCGTTCCCAATCCTCTGCAACAACGTCCTGGCGAGTTCGTAGACGTCTGGCCACGGCAAGACAAGCTGTCAATCACGAGTGGCAAAGGAGGTGACCAAGTGATCGAGCAATTTACAATCAAGTCAGCAACTACGTTGCCATTCCGCAATGGTAACTAGTCGATTAGCCGGATGCTCACAAGCGAACGCGGTTCGCATCGCTGTGTTCAAGTGTTAGGCTCAGTTAAACAGAAATAACCGAGACGCGGAAATGACAGGTGAGGTCTGGCTTAGTTTTGCCGGCGCCATTGGTGGGCTCATTGGCGCACTTACGGGGATTGGCGGCGTAATACTTGGTGCCTTGGCTTTTCGTCGGACGGGACAACTCAAGGCGCTCGATCTCCGGTTAGAGCTTCGGCGCTGCGAGCGAATGCTTACATCAGAAGTTGCCGACATTGTCGAGCTCCTGGAAAGAGCAAAGAAATCGCACACGAGATTGGGTGCGGCGCAAGGTAGCTATCGTTCGGGAGCAATGCAGCACTGGCTTGCTGAGTGGGACACCGATCTCGCCAATGCAAAGTTGCTCAGGGAGCAAGTGATTGCTCTGGGTACGGCAAGCAACTCCATGTCGCAAGGCGATCTCGAAATGCGGCTCAACGCGGTGCACGATCTGCAGCACAAGTTGGCCAAGCTCGCGGGCAAGTACAACGGCAGTCTGATCAAAGACGACGAGAGTCGTGTGCAGCTTCGGGCCGACCAGCGTGCGGCCATGCAAGCACGCATGGAGGGAAAACTGTGAGAGCTGTTCGCCCAGTACTCCGTCAATCGAATCGTGTTTCGCAGCCGCTTACTACGAGCGTTGCCACTTCTGACGAGTTTTAGCGAGCGAGAAATAGCTCGCCAATAGTGAGCGCGAGCGGATACGGCTTGAAGTGGTTGCGGTTGCTCAGGATCACCACGGTGACGTGCTGTTCGGGCCAGCGGATGATCACGTTGCGGAAGCCCTGGCTCTCGCCCGAATGCCATTCCGTGTCGCCGCTGAGGCGCCAGCCGAAACCGTAGTCGGTGTCGGGATCGGCGATCGGGTCCTTGGGCGTGAACGCGAGCTTGCGTGAGTCGGCGTCGAGCAGTTTGTCGGTGTAGAGCGCCGCGTCCCACTTCGCGAAATCCTGAATGTTGGAGTAGATGCCGCCATCGCCGCGGGTGGCGCTGGTGACGCTCTGGTCGGTGCGTGTCCACTTGCCGTCGATGAGGCTGTAGCCGTAGGCGCGGTTCGCGGGCTTGGGGCCGCGGTGGTGTTCGTACAGCAGCGTGTGGTCCATGCCCAGCGGCTGGAAGATGCGCTGCTTCATGAAGTCGGCCAGGTCCATGCCTGACACGCGCTGGACGATCAGGCCCAGCAGCACGTAGCCGCCGTTGCTGTAGCGGTGCGCGCTGCCGGGCTGGAAGTACAGGCGATCCTGCGACGCGATCATGCGCAGCACGTCGTTGTCGTCGATCTGTTCGGTCTGGCTGGCCGGGATCAGGTCTTCGTAATCGACCAGGCCGCTGGTGTGGGTCAGCAGGTTTTCGATCGTGATCTTTTCGTCGCTGGCCGGAAGCTCCGGCAGGTATTTGCGGATCGGGTCGGAGAGTTTCAGTTTGCCGTCCTGCTTCAGCAGCAGGATGCTGGCCGCGGTGAACTGCTTGGTGACCGAGGCGAGGCGGTAGTTGGTTTCGGGGCCGGCCTTGATGTGTTCTTCGAGGTTGGCGTAGCCGTAGCCGCGTTCGATCACGGGCTTGCCGTCCTTGACCACCAGCAGCGACGCGCCGGGGACGTCGCCGGCGTAGCGGCTCATCAGGGCGTCGATTTGGGACTGGTGCGGAGCTTGTGCTTGCGCGGCGGCGGCCGTCAGTGACAGCCATGCGAAGGCGAGGAGGGCGAACGGTTTGCGCTTCATGGTCGAGTCTCCGAGTGCCAGGCCGTATCCAGGGTCGGAAGTCACTAAGTCATTCCCGCGAGAGTGGAATCCAGTGTCAATTGCGAACGAAACCGATTCCAAATGGCCGCTGCGCGACTTCCGGAATGACAAATCAATCCGTCGCGCAATTCTGCGGCGGGCTTTTCTTATTGCACCGGCACATCGTAAAGCGTGGTCGGCTGCGGGTGCATGGTGAAGGTGTAGTGCCACCATTCCGCGGCGTAGTTTTCGAAGCCCTGCGCGGCCATCGCGTGCAACAACCGTTCGCGGTCCGCGTGCTGCGCGGCGGTGGCGTCGGGCGAATCGGTGTGGGCGAGTGGGTCAAACATGTCGAAGTGCGTACCCATGTCCAGTGGCTTGCAATGCCGGTCGTACGCGTCGCATTGCATCATCGTCAGGTCGACGGTCGCGCCGCGGCTGTGGCCCGACACCGGCGCGATGTATTCGCCCAGCAGTTTGCTCTTGTCGACGTTGGGATAGTGCGCGGCCCTGGTGCTTGTGTCGGACAGGTCGTGCGCCCAGCGCACGAACGCGGCGACCGCGGTGGCGGGGCGGTAGCAGTCCCAGATCTTCAGGCGCGCATGTTGTTTGCGCAGCGCGTGTTCGACCCGCGCAAGCGCTTCGGCCGCGGGTTTCAGCAGGAAGCACTTTGCCGCCTTGTAGCCCGGCACCGGCGCGCCGGTGAAGTTGTCGCTGCCGGCGTAGTGGATGTTCTCGGCCATGTCGGGGACGAGCGAGCGGATGTCGACCATGCCCGCTTCCGCCATGGTTTTTGCGGGGGAAATCCGCGGTGGCGCATCGGCGCTTGCGGCCATGGCAATCGCTGCCAGCACAAATGAGAGAAGACAGGCGGTGCGCTTATTCACAGGAGCCCTCCCGCTTGAAATTCAAATCCTCGTAGTCGTAGCTGAAATCCGCATCCGGATCGACCTTGGCCATGTGCAGGGTGCCGCCTGCTTGCGAAGGGAAGCGTAGCCACGCCTCGGCGTCGCCGTGGTACCAATGCACGAGATATTTGTCGCCGACGCGCATGACTTGGCCGGTGAGCTCCGGCGATTTTTGCGATGCGAATTGCACTTTGTCGCCGCGCACGCAGAGGTGCACCTCGCCGAACCACGGATCGCGCCAGACGCCGAGGTCGTTCTTCAGGTCGGCCGGTGTCGCCGGTTTGCGTGAGGACGTGTCGGGTACGCGTGAAATCCGTCGCTGCTCGTCGGCACGCTTCAGTTCGTCGGCGTAGCTCTCGACGCTGCGTGCCTTGTCGGGTGCGGTGAAGTGCTTGGTCAACACTTCGCTGAGCACGCTGCGCGCGTTGTCGGCCTCGGCATTGATCATGAAAACGTAGCCGCTCTGCTTGAACGGCAGCAGCGTGACCGCCGAATACATGCCCGACAGCGTGCCGGTGTGAGACACGGTCATCTCGCCGTCGACATCGCCGATGCGCCAGCCGTAACCGTAGCCCCAGAACAGCGTTCCGTCCCATTCGTGCCGGAGTTTCGAGATCGGCATCGGCGTGTACGGCGTCCATTCCGCATGGCGTTCTTTCGGCGTCAGCCATTGCAACTGCTGCGGCGTCGGCGCCAACCAGTTCATGGCCCAGGTCAGCATGTCGTGCAAGCTGCAGCGCACGCCGCCGGCCGAGTCCATCGTGGTTTCGTGCACGATCGCGCCGCGCGCCGGAATCGCGACGAAGCGGCCGTTTTCGATGATGTGCGGATCCGCGACGTTGCCGACTTCATCGCGGTTCCACGTACCGATCTGGCAGCGCGTCATGCCGAGCGGCTGGAAGATTTCGCGGCGCATCAGCGTCGGGTACGGCGCGCCGCCGGCCGCAGCCGCGACCTGGCCGGCGACGATGTAGAGCGTGTTGTCGTAGGCATAGCCCGCGCGAAAGCCGTACGCGGGTTTCAGGTATTGCAAGCCGGCGATCACGTCGGCGGGCGCGAAGTGGTTTGGCGTCGGCCACAGCATCAGGTCGCCCGCGCCTTCGGGAAGGCCGCTGTGGTGCACCAGCAGGTCACCGACCTGCATGTTCTTCGTCACCCATGGGTCGTACATCCGAAACGAAGGCAGGTATTTCGTGACCGGGTCGTCCCAGCGCAATTTCCCTTGTTGCACCAGCCGCGCGAGCAGGGTGGACGTCATGGCCTTGCTGTTGGACGCGATCTCGAACAGCGTGTCGTTGTCGATCGGTTTGCCCGATGCGAGCTTTCCGACTTCGCGGGTGTAGACCACCTTGCCGTGGTCGATCACGCCGACCGCAAGGCCGGGCAGGTGGTAGTACGCGACCACCGCATCGACGAGGCGATCGAGGTCGGCAGTCTGTGTTGGCGTGGCGGCCTGCGCGGTGGTTGCACAAAGCGCGAATGCAAGCGACGCCAGCACGATTCGCGCGCAGGCTTTCATGGCGTTTCCCATTTGTCGGCGGATCGTTCGCCCGCGATCATTTCCTCGAGCGTCTGGCGTTCGCGCACCACGGCATAACGCCCGCGGTCCAGCAACACTTCCGCGGCCAGCGGTCGCGAGTTGTATGTCGATGCCATGGACGCGCCGTAGGCGCCGGTGGCCTTGATCATCACCAGATCGCCGGCTTGGCATTCCGGCATCGCGCGATCACGCGCGAAGGTGTCGCCGGTTTCGCAGACGGGGCCGACGACGTCGTAGGTCTGCGTTGGGCGCGATCCGTCCACCAGCGGCACGATGTCGTGCCAGGCGTCGTACAGCGAAGGCCGGATCAGGTCGTTCATCGCGGCATCGAGGATCAGGAACCTGCGCTGCTGACCTTCCTTGATGCGAATCACGCGCGTCAGCAGCACGCCGGCTTCGGCGACCAGCCAGCGGCCCGGTTCCAGCAGGATGCGGCCGTCGTAACCTGCCAATGCTCCGCGGACCGTCGCGGCGTAGTCATCGATCGACACCGGATGGTCGTGGCCGGCGCGATAGCACACGCCGAGGCCGCCGCCGACGTCGATGCTGCGGATCGTGTGTCCGGCGCCAGCCAGTTCGCGCCAGAATTCCGCGACCCGTCGCAGCGCCGCGCGGATCGGATCGAGGCTCAGCATCTGCGAACCGATGTGCACGTGCAGGCCGTCCAGTCGCACATGCGTCAGCGCCGCACCGTTCGCGAACCATCCGCGTGCTTCGTCGATGCCGACGCCGAACTTGTTCTCCGACTTGCCGGTGGAAATCTTCGCGTGGGTGAGGGCGTCGACGTCGGGGTTGATGCGCGCGGAAGCATTGGCGACGACGTTGCGCTCCGCGGCGATGCGTTGCAGCAGTTGCAGCTCGTCCGCGGACTCGACATTGAAGCGCGCGACGCCTGCGTCGAGCGCGTCCGCGATTTCTTCCGCGGTCTTGCCGACGCCGGAAAACACGATCCGGTCGGCGGGAATGCCGGCGTGCAGGCAGCACCACAACTCGCCGCCGGAAACGATGTCGGCGCCCAGCCCCGCGTCAGCCATCAATTGCAGGATCGCGATGTTCGTATTGGCCTTGGCGGCGTAGCAGATCCGCGCGTCCAGCCCGTGCAAGGCTCTTTGCAGGGCTTCGATGCGCTGCCGGATCGCGTTTGCGGAATAAAGATGACACGGCGTGCCCACGCGCCGTGCCAAAGCGGGGAGTTCGACGCCGTCCAGGCATGCGATGTCGGCACATGCGGGGTTGGCGTGGGCAGTCGGGGCAGTCATCTTTGATCCTGCATGGCGTCGAGTCTCAGCGAGTGTTGATCGCGTCAGGTCGCCCGGAAACCTCGTCATTCCTGGGCTGCCTGCGCTCTTTGCGGGCAGAACCCGGAACCGGTTTGGATCGCCACTGGTCTTGAACCGGTTGACTCGCGCCATCCATGGCGCTCGCGCTGCACGCCGCCTGCGGCGTTCGCGTTTGCAATCCTGCAAACGCAGTCGGGTTCAGTCTGCGATGGAGCCGCAGCCGGCCCCGGAATGATGACGTGGAAGTGTGCATCAAGTCGATCCGCGGAAGGATCAGTAACCCGCCGCCGAACCCGCCGAACGATGCGGGTCGGCCGCGCCTTCCAGCATCCCGGTTTTCGGGTTGACGAGGATGGATTCGAGCACGCCGAGGTGACGTTCCTTCAGCGTGTAGCCCATCGCTTCCAGCTGCTGTTTCGATTCGGGCGTCAGCAGGCCCGGCCCGACGTACACCACATCCGGATACCACTGCATGTGGATGTGCGGCGCGTTGACGGCCTGCTGCATGTTCATGCCGAAGTCGACCACGTTGATGATGCTCTGCATCGTGGTCGAGATGATGGTGGCGCTACCGGGGCTGCCGCTCAGCATGAAGGGCTTGCCGTCCTTCAGCACCACGGTCGGTGTCATCGAACTCAACGGACGCTTGCCCGGTTCGACCCCATCGGCCTTGCCCTGCACGAGTCCGGCGCCATTCGTCGCGCCGGGCTTGGCGGTGAAATCGTCCATCTCGTCGTTGAGGTAGAAGCCGGTGTCGCCGGCGATCTGCTTGATGCCGAACAGGAAGTTGATGGTGTAGGTGACAGCCACCGCGTTGCCGTGACTGTCCATCACCGAATAATGCGTGGTGTTGTTGCCTTCGCTGGACGGCAGGAAACTCTTGATCTCGGACGACGGCGTGGCATTGTCGGGCTTGATCGTCGCGCGCAGTGACGCGGCGTAGGACGCCGACATCAGTTTCTGCATCGGGATCTTCACGAAATCCGGATCGCCAAGATAGGTATTGCGGGTCGCGAAGGCGCGGCGCTCGGCTTCGGCGAAGTAATGCACGAACTTCGTCGACGCGTAACCCCAATCAGCGACCGGGTACGGCTTCAGGATGTTCAGCGCGAGGCACATGGTGGTGCCGCCGGAGCTGGGCGGCGGCGCCGAGAGAATGGTGTAGCCGCGGTACTCGCATTGCAGCGGCTTCTTCCATTCCACGTGGTAGCTGGCGAAATCCTTCATGCTGAGGATACCGCCGTGGGCATCGCTGGCTTTCACCACCGCCTTGGCAATGGAGCCCTTGTAGAACGCGTCGGTGCCGCCCCTGGCGATCTTCTCCAGCGTTTTGGCGAGATTCTTCTGCACCACGCGGTCGCCGGCCTTCCACGGCTTGCCGCCGTTGCCGAAGACCGCGGCGGATTCCGGGTATTTGTTGAGCGCTTCGAGGTCGTTGTTGATGATCTTGGCGTCGCCTTCCTCCAGCACGAAGCCGTCGCGGGCCAGCTTGATCGCCGGCTGGATGACTTGCGCGACGCTCATCGTGCCGTACTTCTTCAGCGCGGTGTCGAGGCCCATCACCGTGCCCGGCACGCCGACGCCGAGATACGTGTCGGTGCTGCGGCCTTCGACGACGTTGCCTTGCGCGTCCAGGAACATGTCCGGGGTGGCCTTCAGCGGTGCCTTCTCGCGGAAGTTCAGGAACAGGTTTTCGCCATTGGCAAGGTGGATGGTCATGAAGCCGCCGCCGCCGATGTTGCCGCAACACGGTTGCGTCACCGCCAGCGCGTAACCGACCGCGACCGCCGCGTCGATTGCGTTGCCGCCTTCTTTCAGGATTTGCACGCCGGCTTCGGTCGCGTAGTGCTGGTCCGAAACCACCATCGCGTGCTTGGCCGTCACCGGCTTGGCCTTGACCAGCATCGCCTGGGTCGCAGCGGGCGCGTGCGAAAAGTCGGGCGCGGCAGGGCGATTGTCGCGCGCGGCCGCGGCGGTGCTGAATGCCGCGATCGCCACCGCGATCGCGGTGCGCGTCCAGGCGGCGCGGCGAAGCGCGTCGGTGCGAGAAGATGGATCGGAAGAATGTCGGGCCGCGTCAGGCTGGAACATCGCTTTCACCTTGTTGGTCATCGAATCGAAAATGGTTGCAGGCGCAAACGGCACCGGTAAAAAACGTTACATGGCATGGCTCGCGATTGTGGGCGACGTGTCGAGGCCACGCCCGTTTCCGTTGCGAAGCTCGCGCTCCAGCGTTCGTCGGGCGGCCCGTTGCTAAGCGCAAGCCGTCAGGGTACCGGCCAAACGTGCTGCGTCTCCCCAGAACCCTGGCGAAGGCGGAGCAAGCAGGCCGTCCTGCAGTTTCACGCCGTCGGCGTAATCGTTCGCCAGCCACAGCGGTCCATCCAAGTCGATGAACTCCGCTTCGCGCGCGATTTCCAGCGCGGGCGCGATGCCCAGCGACGACCCCACCATGCAACCGACCATGATCCGGAAGCCTTGCGTGCGCGCGGCGCGCAGCAGGCGCCAGGCTTCGGTCAGGCCGCCGGTCTTGTCGAGCTTGATGTTGATGGCCTGATAGCGGTCGAGCAGGCGCGGCAGATCGGCACAGGTGTGGCAGGCCTCGTCGGCGCAGATCGGGATGCGGCTGGAAAAGCCCACGAGATCGGCGTCGCCGACCGCCGGCAGGGGTTGTTCGATCAAACTCACGCCGGCGCGTTCGAGCGCGGGCAGGGTGTCGTGCAGGATGTCGAAGGTCCAGCTTTCGTTGGGATCGACGATCAATCGCGCGGACGGTGCCGCGCGCCGGACCGCCTCGATGCGTGACGTCGGGTCATCGGCATCGACCTTGATCTTGATGAGCCTGGCGCCGGTCATGCGCGACGCCGCTTGCTCCATCGCTTCGGGCGTATCGAGGCTGACAGTGAGCGCGGTGACGACCGGAGCGCAGGGCGTCCGCGCCAATTGCGCCCAGACAGGCACGCCCGACAGTCTGGATTCGAGGTCCCAAAGCGCGTCATCAATGGCATTGCGCGCGGCGCCGGGGTGCAGCCGCGCTTGCAGTTCATCGCGGCCCATCCCGGCGCAAAGTTCGTTTCGCAGCGCTTCCATTTCATCGAGCACCGAGGCCACGGATTCGCCGTAGCGCGCGTACGGCACGGATTCGCCGCGCCCGACGCAGTTGCCTTGCCGGAGTTCGACGGTGACGACGTCGGCGGCGTGCTTCACGCCGCGCGAGATGCGGAACGGCGAGTGCAGCGGCAGGCTGCAGTGCCGGATGGTCAGTTCGCGCAGCATGCGAGCAGGTTGTCGACGATGCCTTCGACGCCCATCGTGACCGGGTCTTCGCAGGGAAGCTGGAAGCGGCCGCTGATTTCGCGGCACATCGCCTTGGCCTCGTGCCCGGGAAGATTGGAAGTATTGAGTGCGATGCCGACCGCCTTGACCGCGGGATTGGTCAGGCGGGCGGCCTCGAGGTTCGCGTTGAGGCAACGCTCGAGATCGGGGAGCGGGGAATCCGGCAATCCGCGCATGTGCCTGCGGGTCGGTTCGTGGCACAACACCAGCGCGTCGGGTTGTGATCCGTGCAGCAATCCCAGCGATACGCCGGCATAGGAGGGATGGAACAACGAGCCCTGGCCCTCGATCAGATCCCAGCCGCCGTCTTCGCGCGCGGGCGAGATCCATTCCGCCGCGCCGGAAATGAAATCCGCGACCACCGAATCCACGGGAATGCCGCCGCCCGCCACGAAGATGCCGGTCTGGCCGGTGGCACGGAAATCCGCGATCAAGCCGCGCTTGCGCATGCTGCGCTCGAGCGCGAGCGTGGTGTACATCTTGCCGACAGAACAGTCGGTGCCGATGGTCAGCAGCCGATGGCCCGCGCGTTTGCGTCCATTGCCGACCGGAAGGTTGCGGGTGAAGTCGCGCGCATCGTACAGCACCCGTCCGTTGCGTCGCGCCGCGGCCACGATATAGGGATTGTCGCGCAGTTTCTGGTGCAGGCCGGCGATCACGTTGAGGCCCGCATTGAGCGCTTCGACGATCTCGGCCACGGTTTCCTGCGCCATCACGCCGCCGGCATTCGCGGTGCCGATCACCATGGTGTTGGCGCCCGCCTCGCGCGCTTCCGCGAAGCCCATGTCTGGCAAGCCCAGCGTGTACCGGCAGTCGGGATGCCGGTGCTGGCCCACGCACCACTCGGGACGCCAGAACGCCAAGCCCCTGGCCGTCTTGATGGCCAGATCGTCGGCGGCTTGGCCGAGATACAAAAGGTAAGGCGGCCCCCACTGGCCGTCGCCGGCCGCTTCGCCATGGTCAGACATGCAATCCTTCCCTTCGGATGTGCGCCAACAGCAGTGCCTGCAGGAGAGTACCCGTGGGCGCACGCCGCCGGCCAATGAAAAGACCGGCACATGGCATAACTGGGAGTTGTGAACGGCGCGCGTGCCGGTCGCTACGGGTTGTGATCGCCGTGCGCTGCGGGATCGACCACGTCGTAGCCGCGCTGGCGCATGAGCTGCAGCACCTCGGCGACGGGCAACCCATCGATGCGGTGATGGTCGCGACCTGTCGTCGTTTCGGCGTGAAACAACGAATTGAGGATCGCTTCCTCGGTCGCCTCGATTGCGGCCATGAACAGCGGCGACATGTCGTCGTTGCGGACAACGGTAATGTGCTGCAGCGGATCACCGGATTGGTACGCTACCCGCGAATCCTTGTCGGTGGAGAACGCGATCGCGTAATCGCCGCTGCCGTTCGACTCGATGCCGCCGGTTTTGCCGAGCCCCAGGATCGCCCGCTTCGCGAGCCGTTCCAGGTTGCGCGAGTCCA
>Ga0207707_10001394_pt1 | contig 22410 bp, 22 predicted proteins | sample KBSC83BmetaG_FD_184336 | JGI IMG/M metagenome (GOLD analysis project Ga0207707, IMG submission 184336) | Corn rhizosphere microbial communities from Kellogg Biological Station, Michigan, USA - KBS C8-3B metaG (SPAdes) (version 2) | ecosystem: Host-associated > Plants > Roots > Rhizosphere ...
TATCGTCCGCTGCGGGTTGACCGTCTCCTCTGCAACATTCGCCACACCTTCGATGGCCAGAAAAAACCAGATGGCAAAAGGAATCGCTGCAAAGACACCACTCCACCCCTGCGGAAATGCATTATGCTGCAGGTTGGCCATTTTAAAATGCGGCAACGTGATACCGGCAAACAAGAGCAATTCCCCGACAGCGAGAATCGTGATGAGCAATTCAAAGGCAGCGGCCGCTTTTACTCCGTAAATATTCAAACCGGTAAAGAGCAGGTAAACAAAAATCGAAATGCCCAGGATGGGCAGCTGCGGAAAGAACAGATTAAAATAAGCGCCGATGGCAAAGGCAATAGCGGGCGGTGCAAAAATAAATTCAATGTTTTGCGCCATGCCGGCCAGAAAACCGAGGTCTCTGCCCAATGCGCGACTGGCATAGTCAAAAGCGCCCCCGGCTTTCGGAATGGAACAGGCCAGTTCCGCATAGCCAAAGGTAAAAGTCAGGTACATGATGATGATAAAAAGAGTGGCGATCGCCAGCCCCAGTGTACCGCCTTTTTCCAGGCCCAGATTCCAGCCGAAGTACATGCCGGAAATAACATAGCCGACACCCAGCCCCCACAGCATGGTTGCGTTAAGTGTTCTTTTTAATGCGGGGCTGGTTTGCGACAAAGAATGGTTTGTTCACAATATAGTGTAAATTATAAGTTTTCCGCACAATTGCCGGGTGGGCAACGAGGCCGGATTCCGTTGAAAAATCACTCGTTAGCTTCGACTGAAACGCCCTGCAGACAAGGGTTTACACATAATATTAAAGCAGGCTGGGAAGAAGCATAATATTCACGTATCTTTAACCGGATTGGCATTATTTTTACGGTTCATTTCACGGATGTTTTGATCTTTTGGCTGAACCTGTATTTAATTAACCGGATCTGTATTTAATTAATTAATAAAACCATTTTTAAAAAAAATAGCGTTTAGTATGGGAGAAACCTGGAATAAAAAGGAAAGAGAAAAAAAAAGACTGGCTAACCGGAAAGAGAAAGCCGAAAAGAAACTGGAACGTAAAGAAAACAGCAAGGACGGCAATAATCTCGACAGCATGCTGGCTTATCTGGATGAGAACGGGAACCTGACTTCCAAGCCCCCCGATCCCAGGAAAAAAATTGTCATTAACGCAGAAGATATCAATACGAGTGTCCCCAAGCAGGGACCCGTCAATCCCGAGGACCTGATCCGCAAGGGAACCGTCACCTTTTTCAATGACGCAAAAGGATATGGCTTTATTAAGGACAGGGAAACACAGGAAAGCATCTTTGTTCATATCAACTCCCTCACGGAGGCTATCAAGGAAAACAACCTGGTCAGCTTTGAAATTGAGATGGGCCCCAAGGGCGCGAACGCGGTGAATGTAAAACTGGTTAAATAACGGAGCCCCTTTTACTCCTCAGGCGGCTCAGGGTTTCCAGCGTAATACCCAGATAAGAAGCTACATATTTCAACGGAATGCGGTTTACCAGCTCCGGCCGCGTGGCTATAAAATGGCTGTATCTTTTTTTTGCGCTGGGTATGCGGGAGATATAGGCTCTTTCTTCCGAATCAGCATAATATTCCACCAGCAGTTTCCGGGCAAGAATATTCATTTCAGGGAATAGTTTATACATTTCTTCCATGTGATTGAAATGCAGGGCATAGAGTTCACTGTCTTCCAGGGCCTGGATATATTCTACGGAAGGCTGCCGGCGAACCATGCTTCGGATGGACGTGGTGATTTCGTTTTCAGGGTTCAGCCAGGTGGTGATCTCCTTTTTATCTTCCTTTATGAAGGCCCGCAGCAGGCCCTTATAAATAAAATAGTAATGCTCGCAATATTCGCCGGGCCTCAGGAGGAATTTACCCCGGCCAATGGTTTTTTTAAAGCTATTTTCCGCCAAATACTTCAACGGCCCTTCCCCCAGGGGAAAAACTGTTTTCATAAAATCTGCCAGGGGCGAATGGGATGGCTTCACAATGATCAGAAATTTGGATAAGCTCCAAATATAAAAAAAATCTGCTCACCGTTCCTGGTTCCCGGGGGTTGTGACCGGGAACGCAGGACTGGCGCGGTTTTCCGAAAACGCAGTTATTGTTTAACAAACTCCTTCACCTGACGGGAGCCATCAGACAGTTCCAGGATAGCCGTATAAGACCCCCTCGGAAATTCACCGATATTCAGTGCATAGCTGGAGGGTAAAATCGAATTGACAGCATATACCAGTACGCTGTTAATGGAATAAACTTTCAGGCTTTTAACGGTAACGAGACTGTTGCCGGTTGACAAATATAAAGTAGAAAAGTCCGGATTGGGATAAATCGTGACCAAGGTAGAATTGAGTTGGGTTAAGCAGATCGCTCACAATATTAACCATCCTGTGCACACTGCTCTCTTCCCGCAACCTTTTTATTGACAATTATCAATACAATTCTGCGAATCCCGTCCCGCTTCACTGCATTCTGTCAAAGCGATTTCAGATACTCAACCAAATTCTGCTTTTCACTAACCGAAAGACCCAGACTAAAATGACTGTCATAGTGATCAACCACATCGTTCAGCGTTGCAAACCTGCCATCATGATAGTAGCCGCCCTTCGATTTAGCCACCATGCCGGCCAGCGGGGTCGTACGGTATTTCCCGGTAGGCGACCGGTTTGCTTCGAAATCATCAATGCCGATTTCTTCCCCCGTATGCAGGTTATTAATCGTTTCAGTAAATAAAGGAGGCTCGTGACAGGTCGCGCATTTTCCCTTGTTCAGGAATATTCCTTCCCCGAGTTTTGCCATCGCCGCATCAAAACTGCCCGCAGGTGGCTTCGGTGCCTGCAGGGAATGCTGGTAGGCTTTCAGCGCCGGCAGCTTCGAACTGATCAGGTCCGGAGAATTCACCACGTTATAAAAACCATTTTCAACGGCGATCGGATATTTGACCGGATCATTCAACCGCGGGTCGGAAAAACTTCCCTTACCATGCATTTCCAGATTTCCGACAAACGAATTCCAATAGGATATATCGCCCCAGCCCGTATAGGTAGTAAGTTTGACGCCATTCAAACCGAATGCGGGCGGAATCAGGTTTGCCGCTACTGTTCCATCCGGCTTGAGGGCTTTTCCGTCCATAAAGAGAATGGCTTCAAATTTACCCGGTCCCCAGGCGCCCAGCACCGATCTCAATGTGCCTTCATCCACATGCAGCAGGTCAGTCAGCGGCTTTGCATTGTCGGTCAGCGATATGATGGCGCCCACATTGAGGTCACGGTTCGGCCATCCGTCGAGCCTTTTACCGATACCTTCTGCAAAAGAATTGTCAACGGTGGAATGACAGAACGCGCAGGTGATGCCGATGGACTTCAATCCGCCGGCATCCGTAAAATTTGCATTGATTCCAACCACGGCTTTCAGTTTCAGCAGGGCCAGGGTGGTTGCCGGATCATCAAGAGGGATGGCTCCCGAGCGGATGCCCGCCACCACATCCGGCGGCAACGCTTCCGCATCCACTTTCAACCCGACAGCCAGTGCCGATTTAGGGCTGACGCCTCCCCCGAATCCCCCGTTAGCCGATCCGGCAATCGCTTTGTCGATATGGAGAACGGTGCTCCAGAAATCCTCATCACCAAAACTATCGAACCGAAAGATATCTTTTCCCTGTGCCACCAGGGCAGGATCCGGATTTTCAAAAACGGGACCCGGGTCAGTTCCCTTATGTTTGCTGCATTGTGCTAAACCAATCGCCACCCCGAAGAAAAGCACAATCGACGCCTGTTTCCTGTACATCATGTTGAAGAGAGTTAGACAAATTGGAGCATTGAAATGAGAAAAGGTTACAAAAATCCTTTTCGGAATTTTTGTAACCTTTCAAACTTCTGAAATGCAAGTGGCCGGGACAAAAGTTTCAAAGTGATTTTATCTGGCGGATCATCTGATTGGTGAATCCCCATTCGTTATCGTACCAGGCCATCACTTTCACCAGGTCGCCGTCTACAACGCGGGTCAGTTCCAGATCTATCGTTGCGGCATAAGCACTTTTGATGATGTCAGTGGAAACGAGGGGTTCATCAGTTACTGTTACTACCTCTTTATACCGGTCCGTGCCGGATTCTTCTTTTAAAATATTATTGATCTCTTCAACCGAGGTATTCCGGGCTGCAATAAAAGTAACATCTGAAATGGATCCCACAACAACCGGGGAACGAACTGCAATCCCATCGAATTTTCCGGCATACTGCGGAAGGGCCTTCGTGGTGGCAATCGCCGCACCGGTGGCGGCCGGCGCGAGGTTCATACCCGCAGCGCGACCCATTCTGGGCTCTTTTTTAGACGGTCCGTCAACCAGCGACTGGGAGGCGGTATAGGCATGCGTTGTATTCAGTATCGCTTTTTTTATTCCGATGCGCCTGCCCAGAATTTCCATCAGCGGACTTATATTATTGGTCGTGCAGCTCGCGCAGGAAAATATACTCACCCTACCGTCGGCTGTGTTTACGCCATGCACTACGGTGGGTGTATCCCTGCTTTTCGTAGGACCTGAAATCACAACCGTTTTTGCGCCGGCCTGAATATGCTTTTCCGCATCTTCCCGGTTCGTAAAAAAGCCGGTGCTTTCAATGACCACTTCAACGCCCAACTCCTTCCAGGGTAAATCCGCCGGGTTTCTTTCAGATAGATATTTGACCTTTTTATTGCCGATATGAAGGTAGTCCCCGTGAACGGTAACCTCCTTTTCGTATTTTCCATACACGCTGTCGTGCCGCAGCAGATAAGCGGCATTGTCTATATGCAGCAGATCATTGACGGCTATCACTTCCAGTTCCGGAGTAGCCATAATAACTTTCAGGGCGGCCCTTCCGATTCTGCCAAAACCATTGATTGCGATTTTTTTCATAACTATTGTTTACGCGTTATTTATTCTGTAAAGCTTTGTAAAGGTACTTCAATTGCAAATCCGTTTGTAACCCGAATCCCGGAATATTTTAATCAAATGATTAAAATATTTGTTTAATTCAAATAAATATTTTTAATTTTGTGCCGTAACCGGGATAATAAATGGTAAAGAAATCGAAAGATCAGGAAGGCTTTTCCACGGAAGAGAAGATAAAAGCCGCAGCCCGGGTCGTATTCACCCAAAAGGGGTATGCGGCCACCCGCACCCGGGATATTGCCGCCGAGGCCGGCCTGAACCTGGCCCTGCTGAATTATTATTTCCGCAGTAAGGAAAAATTGTTCGGCATCATCATGGAAGAAAAAGTGCAGCAGTTTTTCGGCTTTATCATGCCGCTGATCAATGATACCAGCACTACCCTGCAGCAGAAAGTGGAACGGATTGCTTCCAAATACACCGATCTGCTGAGCGAAAACGCGGACCTGCCCTTTTTTATACTCAGCGAGATAAAAAACAATCCGGCATTTTTTATGAAAATTACCGGGAAGGGGAATTTTCTCAGCAAGTCTGTTTTAATCAGGCAAATCCGCGAAAAAGTTCCCGGGCGGAATCCCTTTCATTATCTGATTAATCTCCTGGGGCTCTGCGTTTTCCCATTTATTATGAGTCCGGTATTACAAAAAATGGGCGCCGTAGATGAAAAAATGTTTGCCAAAATGATGAAGGAAAGAAAAACATTAATTCCGGTCTGGATAAAAACAATGCTGGACTCCGCATAATTTTTATTCAGCCCCGGTGAACCACAATAAAATGATTGAACAATGATCATGAAGTTCAGCAGGATAAAAATGGTTTCCGCAATATTGCTCATTTCATCAGGTCTCTTTGCGCAAACAGACCAGCTTTCGATAGATTCCTGTTACCTCCTGGCAAGACAAAACTATCCGCAGATTAAAAAACAGGATCTGATAGCAAAATCAGGCGGCTTCTCCCTGGAAAACGCGGCCCGGGCCTATCTTCCGCAATTGTCTGTAACCGGGCAGGCAACCTATCAGTCCAGGACAATCGACTTTCACGACGTACTGCCGGCAGCACCCCCGAATTCGGTCCCCACCCTCAGCAAGGATCAGTATAAAATTCAGGCGGAGATCAGTCAGCAGATCTATGACGGTGGCTCAACGGCGAATCAGAAAGAACTGATCCGCGCCAACGAGGCCGTTGAACAGCAGGCCCTGGAAGTGAATCTGAATACGCTGAAAGACCGGGTGAACCAGATTTATTTTTCGATCCTGCTGATGAGTGAACAATTGAAACAAAATGAAATCCGGAAGACCGGCCTGCAGGGTGCATTGGATAAGGCTACCGCCGCGCTGGAAAACGGTTCCGGGTTCAGGAGCAATGTTGATGAATTAAAAGCGGAACTGATCAATGTGGATATGTCGGGCATTGAATTTAAATCCAATCGTTCCGCTTATTTACAAATGCTTTCCCTGCTGACCGGCCGCCGCATCGACGAAGCTACTCTCTTAGTTCAACCGGAACCTCCGCCGCTTGTTGCAGATATAAACCGGCCCGAACTGAAACTCTTTGACCTCCGGAAAGAGACATTCGGCATTCAGGAAAAACAGCTGAGATCCGGTTATCTGCCAAAATTAAATGCCTTTGTCCAGGGCGCCTACGGCCGGCCGACATTAAACTTTATCGACAACGCTTTTGGAACCTGGTGGATGGGCGGTCTTCGCTTAAACTGGTCGCTGGGCAGTTTATACACACTAAAAAACAGCCGGAATTTGCTGCATATCGACAGCCAGAACCAGGATATCGAAAAGGAGACGTTTCTCTATAATACCCGGCTGACCCTGGGTCAGGAGAATGCTGATATAAAGAAATATTCCGAACTGATTCAAAAAGATGATGCCGTGATTTCCCTCCGCGCCTCCGTTTCGCAGTCTGCCAAAGGCCAGCTGGACAACGGCGTGATTACTGTACACGAGTATATCAATAAGCTGAATGAGGAAAACCTGGCGAGGCAATCGCGGATACTCCATCATATTCAGTTATTACAGGCCCAATATAATTTCAAATCAACCTCAGGCAACTGACTGTCAAAAGCAATTCTTTATGAAGCACAGCAAAATAATCGGCGCAATTACATTCCTGTTAGCGGCATCCTGCAATGCCAATAAAACAGATTACGATGCTTCCGGCAATTTTGAAGCAGATGAAGTCATCGTATCGGCTCAGCAAACCGGCGAACTCCTTTCCTTCAGGGTTTCGGAAGGCGACCGGTTAACAGCAGGCGCCCTTGTCGGGCAGATTGACGTGACCATTCCCAGACTCCAGAAAGAGCAAACAGAAGCTACTATCGCCTCTTTAAAACAAAAAACCGGAAGTCCGGCTGAACAAACCGAACTAATCAGGAAACAACTGGCCGTTCAGCAAACCCAACTCGATAATTTATTCCGGGAACAGAAAAGAACCCAAAACCTCATCAAAGCAGATGCAGCGCCGGCCAAACAACTGGATGATATCAATACCCAGATCGAACAACTGCAAAAGCAGATCGCTGTTTCCCACCAGCAGATCAATCTCTACAACTCCAATACCGCCACGCAGAACAGAAGCATACTCAGTGAAAAAGCTCCGCTTGAAAAGACCGCAGAGCAATTTCAGGAACAAATCGACAAAGGCCAAATCGTAAATCCCATAACCGGCACAGTGCTGACCAGCTATGCTTTACCGGGCGAAATGGCCATGATCGGAAAGCCCCTGTATAAAATAGCCAACACCGACACCCTGAACCTGAAAGCCTATATCAGCGGCACCCAGTTACCTGAAATAAAACTGGGACAGCGGGTAACCATTCGCATAGATCAGGGAGAAAAAAAATACAAATCCTATCCGGGAACCATTATCTGGATCTCCGACAAATCAGAGTTCACTCCCAAAACCATCCAAACCAAAGAGGAGAGATCAAATCTCGTGTATGCAATAAAGGTGAGTGTAAAAAATGACGGGTATCTGAAGATCGGGATGTATGGGGAGGTTTTGTTTCGTTGACGGGGAATGGTTGACGGCTGACGGTTGACGGTTGACGGACGTTCGGAAATGGTAAGTATCAAATTAAATTATTTACGATGAAGATATCAGACGAAAACGGAAAGAGCAACACAGATAAGACCGGCGGTCAACCTGCCTCCGTCAACCGTCAACCGTCAACCGCCAACCAACAGTCAACCGTCAACCAACCTGCCATATCAGTTAGCGGCCTGACAAAAACCTACGATAAAGGCAAAGTGCTCGCAGTGGACAATGTGTCTTTTCAGGTGGGAAAAGGAGAACTATTCGGTTTGATCGGCCCGGACGGCGCCGGTAAAACTTCCATATTCCGGATACTGGTGACGGTGTTGCTCGCAGACAAGGGAGATGCTTCTGTAAATGGCTTTGATGTGGTCAGGGAGTATCAGCCCATCCGCAACCGGATCGGATATATGCCCGGCAAATTTTCTCTGTATCAGGATCTGACCGTTAAGGAAAACCTGACTTTCTTCGCGAGCCTGTTCGGCACAACAATAGATGAGAATTATGAACTGATCAAAGATATTTACGAACAGATAAAACCATTCAATGACCGCAGGGCGGGAAAATTATCCGGCGGCATGAAACAAAAACTGGCGCTTTGCTGCGCGTTAATTCATAAGCCGGAAGTATTGTTCCTGGATGAGCCCACCACCGGAGTGGATGTTGTTTCCAGAAGAGAGTTCTGGGATATGCTTAAAAAACTAAAGAATCAGGGCATCAGCATACTGGTTTCCACACCCTACATGGACGAAGCCAATCTTTGCGAAAGGATTGCCCTGATCCAAAACGGAAAAATCCTGTCGGTAGATACCCCGGCCAATATCATTGCAGCCTATCCAACCAAACTGTACGGAGTCAGATCGGACAATATCTACAAACTGCTTAAAGATCTTCGGGAGAATGACCAGGTGGAAAGCAGCTATGCTTTTGGAGAATACCTGCATGTTACGCTAAAAAATAACCAAGAGCAAGGCGCAGAAATATTAAAAAATTATAGCAATCAGAAAGAACATCATCATTTCGAAGTAAAGGAAATCGAGCCGGGCATCGAGGATAGTTTTATAAGACTGATGAAGGGGACTTAATGGACAATTGACAATGGACAATTGACAATGGAGAATGGACAATTGACAATTGACAATGGAGAATGGACAATGGAGAAAGGACAATCATCAATGGACAATGCACGAGTAAACCCCAATCAGGCTTAAAACTATCAACTAACGAATTATCAACTATCAATTGTCAATTGTCCATTGTCAATTGTCAATTATCAACTTATTCACATGAACGAAAAAGTAATCATCTGTAAAGATCTTTCCAAACGATTCGGCGATTTTATCGCGGTGAATAAAATCAGTTTCGAAGTGGAGAAGGGCGAGATCTTCGGTTTTCTCGGAGCAAACGGGGCAGGCAAAACAACTGCGATGCGTATGCTCTGCGGACTTTCCTTCCCGAGTTCCGGCGAAGCATCCGTTGCCGGTTTTAATGTTTATCGGCAGCAGGAAAGTATTAAAAAGAATATCGGGTATATGAGTCAGAAATTTTCTTTATATGAAGACCTGACCGTCGCGGAGAATATTCAGTTTTTCGGAGGCGTTTATGGTGTGCCCGGCAAAGAGCTCACAAAAAGAAGCGCGGACCTCATTCAGAAACTGGGCCTGCAGTCCGAAGCTAAAAAACTGGTTGGCGCGCTGCCCCTGGGCTGGAAACAAAAACTGGCATTTTCCGTCGCAATATTTCATGATCCCAAAATTGTTTTTTTAGACGAGCCCACTGGCGGCGTGGATCCCGTTACCCGCAGGCAATTCTGGGACATGATCTACGAGGCCGCCGCATCCGGCATCACCATTTTCGTTACCACCCACTATATGGATGAGGCGGAATACTGCAACCGCATAACGGTGATGGTGGACGGCAAAATAGAAGCGCTGGACTCGCCTGCCCGCTTAAAAGAACAGTTTTCTGTTGAAACGGTCGAAGACGTTTTTTTTCAACTGGCAAGAAGAGCAAAGAGAAGTGATAATTGACAATTGACAATTGATAATGGACAGTGGCTAATGATAAATGATAAATTAAAAATTGAAGAATGATGGAAAACATTATTGCGATAAAATCTTATGCGTTCGCAATCAGGATTGTTAAGGTATATAAAACCCTGACCGAAGAAAAGCGGGATTACGTCCTCTCCAGACAATTACTCAAGAGCGGAACAGCGATTGGTGCGTTAGTCAAAGAGGCAGAGCACGCTCAATCGAAACCCGACTTTCTCAACAAAATGAATATCGCCTTGAAGGAGGCAAATGAGACAGAATACTGGCTTATGCTCCTCAGGGATACAAACTATCTAACACCGGACCTGTACGAATCATTAATACATGACTGCAGGGAACTTTTAAGATTGTTAATCAGTATTGTCAAAACCACCAAAGATGCAATTAAAAAATAAAACCGGCAACAGCCCACATTCTCCATTACCCACCCCCAATTGTCCATTGTCCATTGTCCACTGTCAATTTCTCCAATGAAACAGTTATTAATATTCATTAGAATGGAATTTTACCACGTTTTCCGTGACAGACGGACATTGCTCATTATGTTCGGCCTGCCGGTAGCGCAGATATTGTTATTCGGTTTTGCGTTGTCAAGCGAAGTAAAGAACCTGAGAATCGTTATTTCTGATCAGGCGAAGGATGCAAATTCCCGGCAGATCATTGACAAGATAAAAGCATCCTCCTATTTCATCACGGAGGAAAAAACGATCGGCGGGAATGAGATTGAGAAAACGCTGAAAAAAGGGGATATACAATGCGTGGTTATTTTCCCCTCAGGTTTTGGAAGCGACCTGCAGCGCTTTCATAAAGCACAGCTGCAGTTTATAGCCGACGGTACCGATCCCAATACGGCAAAAACCCTGGTCAATTATCTCAACGCCATTGTTGCCGGTTATCAAAAGGAGATCAGTCCGCCGGCAGCCCTGCCCTATACCATCATTCCGGAAACCCGCATGTTGTATAACGAAGAAAGCAATGGCTCCCTGAATTATATTCCCGGTGTGCTCGCCCTCGTGCTGATGATTGTTTGTACCGCTCTCACTTCCGTGGCCGTAGTGCGGGAAAAGGAATTGGGGACAATGGAAATATTACTGGTCTCCCCTTTTAAACCGGTGATGGTGCTGATAGCAAAAGCCATCCCTTACCTGATTTTATCGCTGGCAAATTTCCTGCTGATCCTGCTGCTGTCCGTATATGTACTGGACGTTCCGATCCGGGGCAGTATCATTTTATTATTCCTGGAGAGCATGCTCTTTATCCTGGCCTGTCTTTCCTTCGGACTTTTTATTTCAACGGTTACCGAATCGCAGCAGGCCGCACTACTGCTCTCCATGATGGGCATGATGATCCCGACGATGGTTTTTACCGGGTTTATTTTCCCGCTGGAAAATATGCCGTGGATCTTTCAGCTGATCTCCAATATCGTTCCGTCCCGCTGGTATTACCTGATCGTAAAATCAGTCATGCTGAAGGGTCTGGGCTTTGTATACGTATGGAAAGAAACGCTGATACTGATCGGAATGACCGTGATTCTACTAATCGTTTCCCTCAAAAATTTTAAAAAGCGACTGGCATGAGGATGCTGCGTTATATACTGCAAAAAGAATTCCGTCAGTTGTTCCGGGATAAGACCATCCTGGCCATGATGTTTGTGATGCCGACCGTCCAGCTGACCATTATCCCGCTGGCTATGAATTTCGAAGTGAAAAATATCAATGTCGCTGTAGTGGACCTTGACCACAGTAGTTTTTCGCAAAAGCTGATAAGCAAAGTCAGCGCATCGGGATATTTCCGTTATGTAAATGTCTCCCCGTCTTATAAAGAAGGATTGAAGAGCATTGAAAGGGGAACCGCGGATCTGATCATGGAAATTCCAGCCGGGTTTGAAAGAAACCTGGTTCGCGAAGGATCGCAGAAAATCTCTATTTCCGTGGATGCGATCAATGGCACCAAAGCCTCTCTGGGCACCGGTTATCTGACTACGATCGTCGGAGACTTTAACCAACATATCCAACTCAATATAAATGCGGATAGAACACATACCGAACAACCGTACCAGATAGACACAACCTATTCTTACTGGTTCAATCCGCTGGGCGAGTACAAATATTATATAGTACCGGGTGTACTGGTCCTGTTGCTAACCCTGATCGGGGGTTTCATTTCCGCCCTGAATATTGTGAAGGAAAAAGAAGCAGGAACCATTGAACAGATCAACGTAACCCCAATAAAAAAATGGCAGTTTATCCTGGGTAAGATGATCCCGTTCTGGATCATGGGTATGATCGTGTTTACTTTGGGATTGCTGGTAACCCGTTTGGTTTACGGTATTGTTCCGGAAGGTAGCCTTGGCGTATTATATTTGTTTGCCTCTGTTTACCTGATTGCACTGCTGGGGTTCGGACTGCTGATTTCCACTTACAGCGAAAATCAGCTGCAGGCCATGTTCGTAGCTTTCTTTTTTATGATGATCTTCATGCTGATGAGCGGTCTCTTTACGTCCATAGAAAGTATGCCGGCCTGGGCCAGAACCATTGCGAACCTGACGCCCATCACCCATTTTATTAAAGTGATCCGCATGATCATGCTGAACGGCAGCGGTCTGGGAGATATTAAAATGGAATTGCTCTATGAAGTTTTGTTTGCCATTGTGCTGAACAGCTGGGCAATATGGAATTATAAAAAGACAACCTGACCCACTTCCTTACAGCCAATCCAGCTTAATTAACGCCACCCCCTGCCGCGGCAGATTTAACGTGGTGGTCAATACGCCTCCGCGCACGTCCAGTTTTTCCGGACTGCCCAAAATTGCCAATTGTCCGGCTTTCTCCAACTCGGCAATTTGCTTCTTCGTCGGATTTTGGGGCGAACCCATTTTCTTCCAAACCTCATATGAATTACTGTGATCCAGGTCAATGCGGTATTGGGTAACCAAAATTTTTTTTGCAGCAATCCCTTTTACAGTTAGGCTGATCGGCTCAGCGGTCCCCTGCATATCTTCATCATGATAATTCCAAATCATAACCGCTGCGGACTTATCGGAGTTGGAAGCGAGGGCGCCGATATCCGTTGAACGCCCGCTTACGCCGGAATCCATGATCATTTTCAGCGGATACATCCGGTTGCTTTTCACTTCTACACGTTCTCCCCCCATCATTCCCAGCATGCGAAACACATTCAATACCGGTTTGTCCACGCCGTTCGTCGCCAGTTCGCGGTAACCATAAAACCAGGGCTGGTTTTCAAACTCAAATGACCAGGAAACGGAACCCAGAAAATTTATTCCATATTTATCTTCCAGTTCGTATTCCCGTGCGAAGGAAGCCGCCGTATAACTGGAATACATCGTACCATTCCGGTAGGCATTCTCGGGATTGGTCGCCATGCCGCAGGCTGCACAGCCTTCCGGATCCGACTCGCCGACAACTAACGGCAGGTTTTTAAATTGCGGATAATGACTAACCGTTTCAAAACCTGTAGCAATATCCTGTAACTGCGGAATCATATTCATATGCACCACACCGTTAATCAGCCGCGGTGATCCCTTGGCATGAAAGAGCACAAGATCCAGGGGTGAACCGGTTTTCCCGGTGGCATAGTTGGTATCCGAAGCGCAATGCTTTAAAAAAGCATTCAACCATAAGCGACCGCTTTTCCCCGAGGTGCCGGCGATATCCAATCCGCCAATTTTTGCCGTCGGCAATGCCCTTTTTACGCCGTCTGCAGCATAATCATACAGTTTGAAAAACTCCTGCATACTGCCTTTCCAGTATCCATTGGGTTCATTCCATACTTCCCAATACCAGCTCTCCACTTCTTTTTTACCATAACGATCCACACAATGTCTGACCCATTGATAAACCAGCTCTCCCCATTTGTGATAGTCCTTCGGCGGGTAGGCCCAGCCGGTAAAAATTTCACGGTATGGATCGCCCGGTTTCCAGTGATGACGATAAGGTTCGGGCTTTACGGACAAGGCCTCGGGCATAAATCCGATCTGCGCAAGGGGCTTCATGCCGCGGCTCACGTAGGTATCGAAAATACTGTCGGTAATTTTCCAGTCATATACCGGATTGCCCTGCGGATCTTCGGTGTACGCATTGGAAGATCCCCATTTTAAAGCGGCTTCACCATTACCCGTACACAATAAATTATGCGTGCGGACATGCACGGGCACCGGGCTTAAAGTGGCGAGTTCTGAAAGCAGTTTCCGGCCGTCTTTCATATAGGTATAGTTCGGTTCATCATAGCCAAACCAGGCCCATACCGGTTTCATGGGGGCGATCTTTTTAGCAAGGTCGACCGTAATGCTTGCCGGTTCAATCCTTTTTTCTGAGTATGCATAAAAGATAAATATCAGTAATGCAGCTGCCAGTAAAGTTATCAGACGGGTCCTGATCATGGTTGGATTTTTATTTATTTCCGGGCTCGGTTTTCAAAGATTACGAAAATTTTCCGGAATTCAGCCTGTTCCTCCCCGCAAACCGGTCAATTTATGAACAGCCGGCATTTCATTAGTAAATTACAGCCGTTCTTGAAATAAAAACAAATCATGAAACTCTTCATAAAAAATATGGTCTGCAGCCGCTGCAAAATGGTTGTAAAAAACGAATTGGAAAAATTGGGGCTGCATCCGGTCGAAGTTGAATTGGGTGAAGTGGAAATGGAAAACACCCCCACAAAGGAAGAGCTGGCAAAATTGCGGGAATCACTAAAAAAATTTGGGTTCGAATTAATTGATGGGAAAAAGAGCCGGATCATAGAAAAAATAAAAAATACGATCGTTGAACAGGTGCATCATTCTGCAGAAAACCCGCAAGTCAATCTCTCTGACTTCATTGCCGACAAGCTGAACCTGGATTATCACTATCTGAGCAATCTTTTCTCCGAAGTGGAAGGAACAACCATTGAAAAATATTTTATCAATCAGAGAATCGAAAAAGTAAAAGAATTACTGGTGTACGATGAGCTTAGTTTATCCGAAATTGCCGATCAGCTGGGATACAGCAGCGTGGCTTATCTTTCCAATCAGTTTAAAAAGATCACCGGTCTCACCCCGAGTTTTTACAAGGGCCTGAAGGATCACAAAAGAAAGAATATCGAGGATCTGTAAATCTTACAAATCCTTTCCACAATTCCATAACGGTTTAGCAGAGATACGGGGTAATTTTGTGCAAACAAGAGATCATGACACACACCTATAAGATTTCCGGCATGACCTGCTCCGGCTGCGAGGCCAAAGTGCAGGAGCTTTTATTAGCAGTTCCCGGTGCAAAAATTGTTATACCGGATCTGACAAAGGGGGAAGTGAAGGTAACCATGGACCGGCATATTGAAACGCCCGTACTCGCGAATGCTTTAAAAGATTTTCCAAAATATACGCTCTCCGATATTCGCCATAAAGCGGCTGAACCGGTTGACAGGGAGGAAGAAAAGGCAGGCTGGCTGCAGACTTATAAGCCCATCCTGCTCATTTTCGGTTATATCCTGGGGCTGACGCTGATTGTTGAATTTGTATCCGGAAGCTTTTTATGGCAACGCTGGATGAACCATTTTATGGCTGGATTCTTTCTGACATTCTCCTTCTTTAAATTACTGGACTTAAAGGGATTTGCCGAATCCTACATCATGTATGATATCCTTGCTAAAAGATGGAGCGGCTGGGGTTATCTGTATGCTTTCATCGAACTGGGGCTGGGCATCGCATTCCTGGCCGGCTTCAATCCCCTGCTCACCAATTCCATCACTTTTGTTGTCATGGGCATTAGTATCATTGGGGTGTTACAATCGGTGATGAACAAACGAAAAATCCAGTGTGCCTGCCTGGGCGCAGTTTTTAATTTGCCGATGAGTACGGTGACTATCCTGGAAGACCTGCTGATGATCCTGATGAGCGGCATCATGCTGGCGGGGATGATATAACATATTTAAAAAACAAATGATGTACTGATGAAAAATGCGATTATGAAAAATACCGGGATCATTTTGTCTGCTTTTTTGATTTTTGCGGCATGCTCCGTGCAGGCCCAGCATCGGCATGCAACAAAGGACTCCCTAAAAATGCCCATGCAGGATACAACGAAGATGATAGATATGCATCATTCCCACGAAGGAATGAGCGGAATGGATATGAGCGGAATGAACATGCCCATGAACCATGCATTTTCCCTGAATCTGCCCATGAGCCGCAATGGCTCCGGTACCGCCTGGCTGCCGGATGCATCTCCTATGTACGGATATATGATCCATAAAAATTCCTGGATGTTCATGTTTCACGGCGATATATTTCCCCGGTTCAATCAGGCGGATATTTTTAAGAACGGGAAAAGAGGAGCCGCCAAATGGGATGCTCCGAATATGCTGATGGCTATGGGTCAAAGGAAAACCGGAAGCAACGGATTATTTCATTTTAATATCATGTTGTCGGCCGACGCCCTGATAGCCGGAGGCAGCGGCTATCCCCTCCTGTTGCAATCCGGAGAATCCTGGGAGGGGAAATCCCTTGTGGACCGCCAGCATCCGCACGATCTGTTCTCCGAGCTTTCTGTCAGTTATGCCTATGCGCTTTCTAAAAAAACTGATTTATACCTGTACCTGGGATACCCGGGAGAACCGGCATTGGGTCCGGTCGCCTTTATGCATCGCCCCTCCGCTATGTTTATGGCCGACGCGCCAATCGGTCACCACTGGGCCGACGCAACGCATATCAGCTTTGGCGTAGCCACCATGGGATTCCGTTTCGACCGGTTTAAGCTGGAAGCTTCTTCTTTTACCGGGAGGGAGCCGGATGAAAACCGGTATAATTTTGACAAACCGCTTTTCGATTCCTGGAGCGGGAGACTGTCTTTTAATCCCAATGAAAACTGGTCGCTGCAGGTATCGCACGGATTCATAAAAAGTCCGGAAGCCCTGCATTTGAATGAAGACGTAAACCGGACGACGGCTTCTGCAACCTTTGTCTATCCATTCAGCAGCAGGGTTTATATAGCATCCACGGCGCTCTGGGGACAGAATAAAATATCCGGTGAAAATGCATCTAATTCCGCTCTACTGGAAGCGACATTCAAATCAAATCGGCTGGTTCTGTACACCCGGTACGAATGGGTTCAGAAATCCGTGGAGGAACTTGACCTGAACCCGTCGATTTACGGAGCTCCGGAAAACCTGTTTCCGGTCAATGCCTTCAGCCTCGGTGCCGGCTACGATTTATTTTCCGTCGGGAACCTGATCATTGCGGGCGGGGGCCAACTCTCCGTATATAAAACCGACCGCATGCTGCACGCGCTATATGGAAATATGCCTTTATCAGGTCAGTTATACCTGCACATTTATCCGGGAAGGATGTGATCCGGGATCTAATAATAAAAAACCCGGATGATGAATCCGGGTCTGCCTGTAGTTTACAGGCCTCTCGCGACAAAACCAACTTATCTCCGGTGACCATATGCATGCCCGCGGCCGTGGAAATTCCCCGGATGATCCGGGTGATAATCCACGCGGCCCTGGTGCAGAGGACGAACAGCCTGCTGTCTGTAATAAACAGAGCCCCGGCCATATCTTTCCCTGTAAATATTATCGCGCAGGTAAGGCCTGGGTTCGTTAACCACCACCTTATATCCGTGATATAAATCGTAAGAGCGGTAACGGACAGGCAGCGTGGCGCCAAATATCCATCTTCCTCCATCCATGTAAATGAACTGGCGCTGCGGTACATAATAATAAGCCTGAATATCCGGTAAATAATAATAGTCCACATTATTATATCCTGATGGGATCCAGGCCGGTGCTGCACCTACCTGAATGTTAACGCTGATACCGGGTTGCGCCTGAGCCTGGTTGAAAACCAGGACCGCGCCAAAAAATATTGCGGACAGGATGATCTTTTTCATGTAGTAAGTTTCTATTTGGACTTACCACGAAGGCGGAGGTATAAGCGGAATATGTTATAAAAAACAAAAAAAGCCGCAGACTGCTGGTCAGGCCGTACCTGCACGCAGCAGCATGTTTTCCCGGTTGTATTTATTCCGGTATTCCACCGGAGACAGTCCGGTAATACGTTTGAAGGTATTCCGGAACGCCTTGGTATCGTTATACCCCACTTTATACATGACTTCGTTTACATTCTCGCGGGAGGACTCGAGGCTCTGTTTTGCCGCTTCAATTTTCACCCGTTGCATATATTCTACCGCGGTGTTCGAAGTTGCTTTCTTAAACCGGCGTTCCAGATTTCTGCGGCTGATGGCCAGCATGGAAGCCAGCTGCTCAACACTGATCTTCTCCTGAAAATTATTTTCGATGAATGCCTGCGCGCGGAGAATGGATTCATCATCGTGGTCTTTCTGTCCGCCGAAAATAATAAACTGCGACTGGGTTTCCCTTTCGATCTCGATCTCAAATACTTTGGACGAGAGAACAGCCATGTCCCGGCCCGCATATTTTTCAATCAGGTATAAAATCAGATTGAGAAAGGAATTCGCGCCGCCGCTCGAATAGATCCCCTGTTCATCGGTAATAATTTTTTCCGATACCAGGTTTACGTCCGGAAACATTCTTCTGAAATCATGCACCGCCTGCCAGTGGGTGGAACATTTTTTTCCGTTTACCAGCCCGGTGGAGGCCAGAATAAAACTCCCAACACAAAGACTGGCAATTTCAGCGCCCGCATGGTGCTGTTTCACAATCCAGGGAAGAAAATCCGCATTCATCGCGATTACCTTCTCCATATCTCCGTTAACGGCGGGAATGATGATGAGATCCGTTTTTTTCACTTCTTCCAAAACCAGATCCGGGTAAACTTTGAACAGCCGCTGGTAAACCTGGGGTTCTTTGGTTAAGCCAACCAACTGTACTTTAAAGAGGGCGGGCTTGTTCCTTTCTACCAGAAAATCGTTCACCTTATTGAACAGTGTATAAGATCCTTCGATACAACTCAGGGCAACGTCACCGTTGGGGACCAGGATGGAAATGTTTTTCATTTGAGAAAAAATTTATTTTTTAATGCCGGAATGAAGTGCCCGGATTTCGAAACAACATCGGAGCGGCCCAATGTCAACCGGATGCATTCTTCAAAATTAAAGGAATTTGCTGGCGCATTCAACCCCTGATATTGCCGCTTCTACACCCCGTAAAAAGAGGGGAGAATTGTACGTTTGTAAAATAAAAACGAAATGCAATGACACAAATTAATGCCTATCTGAATTTCAGCGGAAACTGCCGGGAAGTAATGGAGTTTTACAAATCCTGTCTCGGCGGGGAGCTATTACTACAAACAGTGGGCGGTTCTCCCGTTGAAGCACAATGCCCCGCAGGAATGAAGGATCAGATCCTGCATGCCAGTCTCACGAAGGGCGGTTTAATACTGATGGGATCCGATATGGCCGGACCGGAAGGACTGATTCAGGGAAATAATGTGGCGCTCTCTCTTAATTGCAGCAGTGAAGAAGAAATCAACAGCTTTTTTTCCCGATTGTCCGCGGGTGGTAAAATCATCGATTCCTTAAAAACCCAGTTCTGGGGAGCAATATTCGGTGTGTTCAATGATAAGTACGGAATCCGTTGGATGCTCAACTACGATAAAAACCAGAAATCCTGACATTCCGGCTTTGAAAAAAAAGTTGAATGGTTCGTAAAGGAAAAATAATGACGGCTAAAAATGAATTCCCGGCAGGCTCCCCTGTAGCTGAACTCCATATTACCCGGATTTTCGATTCATCCAGGGAAGCACTGTTCAAAGCCTGGACGGATCCGGAACAGTTGAAAAGATGGTGGGGGCCGGGAGATTTTCGTTGGATGGGCTGCAGAATGCAACTTTATCCGGGCGGTTTTTTTCATTATTGCATGCGCTCTCCGGAAGGGATTGACATGTGGGGCAGGTTTGTGTATCTCGAGGTCAGGCCTTCCGAACGCCTGATCTTTATCAATTCTTTCTCCGACGAGGACGGAAATCCTGTCAAGCATCCGCTGATGCCGGACTGGCCGCTGGAAATCCTGAACGTACTCACGTTCACGGATAACCGCTTCGGAACAACCATGGACCTGTACTGTATTCCCCATTCGGCCTCCGGCCGGGAATGGAGAAATTTTGAAGCAGGTATGGAATCAGTCCGCCTGGGATTTGCTGCTACCTGGGAAAGGCTGGCAGCATTTCTGAAGTAATATTTACTGAAGGGCCTGGTCTTCTTTCAGCCAGGAACCAGAGGAAACGGTATCACCGACAGAAAACCGCATTAAGTCCTTACCCACAACGAAGGCGCCTGAATAAACCGATTTTGTATGATCATACAATTCCTGCGCGCCCCAGCCTTTGAATACTTCTACAATATGGGAGTACACGGCCAGTTTAGGTTTTACCTGCCCAAATATTTTCCCCGCCTGTTCGGGCCGGGTATGGGTGGCAAAGATGCGGTATTTGGGATCCGAAGGACTTACTGTTTCCGGAGAAATCACCACTTCGTGCACCAGCAGGTCGGCGCCTTTGGCATTAGCAATCAGGTTTTCACAGTACCGCGTATCGCCCGACAACACCACGGTGTGTCCCTTATATTCGATCCGGTACCCAAAAGCAGGAACGAGCGGAAAATGATCAACCAAAAAAGCGGTTACTTTCACCCCGTTTTTTTCATAAACGGTTCCCTGCCGGATATCCGTGGCGGATAATCTGCCTCCCTGTGCTGGTGCTTTCCCGCCTTCGATCCTGATCCGGATATCGAAAGCGAAAGCCTTTTCGAGATTTTGGATCATCTCCGTTGTACCTTCCGGACCAAAAACGGGTAAAGGAATATCCCGTCGCGATACTACCCAGCCGGAGAGCCACAGGTCCGGGATGCCGACGACATGATCCGAATGCAGGTGCGTAAGAAAAAGAGCGTTTACATCGCGGTAAGAAACATTTATCTGGTAGAGTCTTTGTGCACATCCGCGGCCTGCATCAAATAACAGGGTTTCATTTCCCGCCTGCACCAGGATGCTGGGACCAAACCGGCTCATCGCCGGTTCGGGATCACCGGTTCCGAGCAGGGTGACCTTAATATTCGTTGAATCCAGCAGGAAGCTATCCTTAATTCCCCGGCTTTGCGAAGCGCAAAAAAAGCCGAGAAATGAAATAGTGAGGGTTAAAAAAAACCTGGCCATGATTTCCCCTTAAATAGTGCAGATGCTGTCTTCTCTGGTAAGGTATGCCTTTTTGATTATAAAAAAACAGGTGCCGTAAACATTCTGTTCCCCGCAAGCAAAGCTCCTGCCCCTTTATAATACAATGCGAAATCCTACACCCAGCAAGGACAATGCGTTTGAGTTCACGCTCGTATTAAACGTAAATTGTTCCTGTTTAGAAACCGGTGGCGACGGTTTGGACTTCGTAACCGTATATTGAATATTCACCAGGCTGGGGATCGTGATTTCCACATAAAATTTGTTCATTAATTTATAGGAAAGTCCGGGCGTCAGGTTAAGCTGACCTCCCGACATCACATTGCCGCCAATATCATTTCCATTATAATCAATATCCTTGCTTTTGGATCCGATGTAGCCGGCTCCGAATTCTCCGAAAAAATAAAATTCCCTGCCGAGATTTTTATATACCCTGTAAAATACAGCAGCAGAATAGTTGCTGGATTTTGTTTTAGCTACATTGCCATTGCTGTTATTGTAATAATGAACCGTAGCCGGATTGTAACTCAGGTTTATACCGGCCACCCGGTTTTCCTGAACGGCCAGTCCGGCAGAAATATTATATACCGCACTGTTAAATTGCTGATCTTTCTGATCGTTGTCTTTACTGGTTCTGATACTATTGTAAATCTGCCCGCCTAACAGAACAGCGCCTTTATTTATCTGTGCTTTTGCAAAAAAAGAAAAACATAAAAATAAAAGGACGGTTAAAAACATTTTGTGGTTCATAATTTTTTTTGTTTGATGAAAGACCGGTCTCCGGAAAGAAATGCTGCCTTCGCATTTGTTAAAATTGCGTTCTGCAGTTACAAAATAGAATTTACATCGCATACGTTTTAAACGGTCAGTCGCCATTCCGCCGGATTTATGATGTATAGAACCGTCCCGTACTCACGGGGATCTATACGGACGCCAGCCATAATTCCCAAAGTTCCATGCAGACCTATTTGAATACGCAGGCGCTCGGACGTTTTGAATCCCGGAATACCGGCGTTCAGTTGGGATACACGACCACGCTGAGTTTTCCGAATCTGCCTTCCATGTCCTGGACCAGCACGGACTGGCTGACAGTCAATTTTTACGACGACTATTCGGCCGGGAGTTTTTTTGGTACTCCGTACGGACAAAGAGATAACAGCCAGGATAACTTATTTGCTGCCGGGAGCAATACTACCTATCCCTATCCGCAAGCCGTAACAGAAGTAA
>Ga0207707_10001396_pt1 | contig 22390 bp, 20 predicted proteins | sample KBSC83BmetaG_FD_184336 | JGI IMG/M metagenome (GOLD analysis project Ga0207707, IMG submission 184336) | Corn rhizosphere microbial communities from Kellogg Biological Station, Michigan, USA - KBS C8-3B metaG (SPAdes) (version 2) | ecosystem: Host-associated > Plants > Roots > Rhizosphere ...
CTGCCCGTCGTCCGTCTCGTCGTTCGCGATGCGGATTGCAGCGTTCGGTGCGGCTCCGTTGGCGGTTACGAGTTTTGCCGTCGCTGTCGGCGCGGAATCGGGCTCTCCTTTCATGCCGTGGTTCTGGTCGCAGGCGGAGCACGCGATCAGCGCGGCGGCCAGACGCATTCCCGCACGAAAGCTCAACCGGGCGCGCAGATGTAATCGGGGTGTCATCTTCTACCTCAGTGTGTAGAGGTAAGCGGCGATGTCGCGTGCGTCGCGCGCATTCACGCCCAGGTTCGGCATTGCCGTCTTGTCGTCAATCGCCTGAGGGTTCCGGATCCAATCCACCATGTGATCGGGCGAATTGGTCAATACGCCGGCGATATAAACCCGACTGGCGACACCAGATAGGTCGGGGCCGACCTTTGAACGCGCGTCCATGACGCCGGGAATCGTATGGCACGATCCGCAACCGTATTTATGTATGGAGGTCACTCCACGCTTCGCATTTCCTCCGGTCAGATTGTTGGCTTGCTCGTCTCCCCCGGTGCACGCTGGCGAAAGCCACACGAGCATCAACAGCAGAGAAGCGCTCACCATTTTTCTGACGGACATACGCTCCAGACGCAAAGGATCGGTCAGTTTTGGTTTTTTTTAGGCGAAACGCATTCCTCATGCCGTGACTCTGCGAGCCCATCGGATTTACATTGTGTCCTATGACCAACAGAATCGGCGTTCTACTTCTTTCTTTTTTTGCTCTCGTCTCCTGCGACAGCGCGTGCGGTCAGACTCCGTCATCTTCCGTACAGATTTCCGCTCCGCCGGCCACTCGGCGTGAATTCAGGGGTGTGTGGATAGCGACGGTGCAGAACATCGACTGGCCGTCGGAGCCTGGTCTGTCGACGCGGCAACAGCAGCAGGAGCTGATCGAAATGCTCGATCGCGCGGTGCAGCTGCGGCTGAATGCAATAATTCTGCAGGTGAGACCGGCGGCGGATGCGATGTACGCGTCGCCGTACGAGCCGTGGTCCGAATATCTCACGGGCAAGATGGGAAGAGCGCCCGATCCTTATTACGATCCGCTCGAGTTCGCCGTGAATGAAGCACACCGGCGCGGCCTCGAGCTGCACGCGTGGTTCAATCCATATCGCGCGCATCATCCGTCGGGAAAGTCGGCGCCATCGGCGAATCACATCAGTGTCACGCATCCCGAGCTGGTGAAACGCTATGGCAGCATGTTGTGGATGGATCCCGGCGAGCCGGCGGTTCGCGAGCGGACACTCGCGGTGGTGCTCGATGTCGTCAAGCGCTACGACATCGATGGCGTTCACATCGACGACTACTTCTATCCGTACAAGGAGAGGGATCGGCGCGGCAACCTCATCGATTTTCCCGATGGTCCGAGCTGGCGCCGCTACCAGAGGTCCGGCGGCACGCTGGCGAAAGACGACTGGCGAAGGGCGAACGTCGACAGCCTGATCCATCAAGTCTACGTCGGGATCAAAGCGATCAAGCCGTGGGTGAAATTCGGAATCAGTCCGTTCGGTGTGTGGCGTCCAGGGTATCCGCCGATAACACAGGGCAAGTTCGATTCATACGCCGAGCTTTACGGCGATTCGAGGAAGTGGATTCTGAATGGGTGGGCGGACTACTTCACGCCCCAGCTCTATTGGCCGATCGATCGTCCCGATCTCAGCTATCCGGTTCTGCTTCAATGGTGGGTCGAGCAGAACGCGAAGGGCAGGCATGTCTGGCCCGGCAACTACGTCGATAAAGTATCCGGGACGCCAACCGGCTGGCTGGCGGAGGAGATACTGAATCAGATCGCGTTGACCCGCGCGCAATCGGGCGCGACGGGGAACGTCTACTTCAGCATGCAGACGCTCATGCGGGATGGCGACAACCTTCCGCGGAAGCTGATCTCGGGTCCGTACGCGAACAAAGCGCTGATTCCAGCGTCGCCGTGGCTCGATAGCGTTCCACCGCCTTCCCCGATCGTCCGCGTCGGGAGTGATCCGGCGACACTTTCGAGCACTCTCTCTCTGCAGCCCCAGGGAACGGAGCCAACGTGGCTGTGGCTGATTCGCACGCGTGTCGGGAGCGACTGGACCACAGATGTCGTTCCCGGCACGCAGCGATTTTTTGCGATTCCGCGAGTGGCGGGCGGTGCTTACGCGGATGCGGTGAGCGTATCCGCGGTGGATCGAACGGGCAATGAAAGCGCGCCCGTCGTGATGTCTCTTCTACCGCACTGAAAAGTCTTTGGTCATTCCGTGAACGAAGTGAGGCTTTCCGTCCTTTGCATCCGGGATGAAGCAGATGAACGCGTAGTTGCCCGGCGTAAAGTTGGCGCTGAAGGTCTGCGACATTCCGCGCTCGATGGCGGCTACGCCACCGATCGGTTTGGCGGGCGGCGGTCCCTTCATGCCGGCACCGGCCCATGCAAGGAAGTCATTCGCGGTCTTGCCAGGCGCGAGCTGAACCAGCTCTATCTCGTGGTTCTGGGGCCCTGAGTTCTGGACTCTGATGGTCCGCATTCCGGCGAGAATCGGCGATGACAACTTGAAGTTGTAGTCGACGAGCGTCGCGGTGACATCGGGGATGGGGTTGGACGCGGCTGGGCCACTCGCCGCGACGACTTTGAATGGACGCACCATTCCCTTTGTAAAGTGCGGCGCGCCTCCAATGTCGACGAAGCAGATGATCGCGTAGTTGCCGGGCTCCAACATCAAAGTTGCGTTCGACTCCATTCCCGGCGCGGGGGCATTCGGGCCGCCGACTTCCTTCATCCACTTCGGTGGCGGCCCCTGGCGCTTCAGTGCCGCGCTCAGGTCGCCGAAGGTCTTGCCGTTTGTGAGCCGCAGGATCTGCATGTGATGGATCGACGGGCCCTTGTTCAGAAATCTGAACTCCGTGAGTCCGGCCGGGATTTCGTCGGGCGCGTCGAACTTGAAATCCTTGCCCGTCACGGTGACGACGCGGGCCTTCACCACCGGTTTGGACGCGACGCTCGCGGTGGTAGTCTTCTCAACGGCCTGGATGCCACCAGGTCTTCCGGTTGAAAGCGTTACGACGGCTACTGATCCCAAAATGATGCCAGCGACGGTGATGGGCGCCATGGACTAGTTCCTTTTGTGTTTTGGACGTTCGACGGGGAGGGACACATTGTGCGAACTCATCAGGAACCTGTCAACAGACAATTGCTATTTGTCTTCGCGCTTCAGGGAGGCTGAGTTGATACAAAAGCGCTGGTGGGTTGGGTCCGGTCCGTCATCGAACAGATGGCCCAAATGCGCGTCGCATTTGGCGCACAGCACCTCGGTGCGCCTCATGAACAGGCTGGTATCCGATTCGGTGCGAACATTCTCCGCCGCAACCGGCCTGGTAAAGCTCGGCCAGCCGGTACCGGAATCGAACTTCGCATCGGAATCGAACAGTGGTTCGCCGCAGCACACGCAGGTGTAAGTTCCCGGCTCCTTACTATCGTAGTACTCGCCGGTGAAAGCCCGCTCCGTGCCCTTCTTCCGGGCGATTCGATACTGCTCCGGGGTGAGCTCCTTTTTCCATTCCTCGTCGCTTTTCCTGATCTTGTCGCTCATCTGATCGTCCTCCTGCATACGCCACTCGTTGTGCGTCCACGATGGCCGTAACCGGCCCCGTGATCAAAGATACACGTGGAATATCCCTGTACCGCATCCTACCTTCTGCCTGATGCCGTTCTCCAACCTGCAACGCCTGTGCGCCACGGCGTCGGTCGCGATAGGGGTGGCCGCGTGCTTCCATTCTTCCCCCAACCTCCGTCCCAACCGGCACGTCAACTATTGGGAGGCGCTGGCCGAGCTGCATCCGGCTGAGGCACTCGAGAGTGCACGGACCCCGTCAGAAAAGGATTTCGCGCAGGCGCTCCAGTACCTGATGGACGGCAACATCGATCAGGCAGAAGCTGATTTCGGCAGACTGAGAACCTCGGCGAGCGACACAATCATCCGCGCGGGATCGCGCGTCATCTACACCGCTACGCTCCAGTACCAGGAGAAATGGCAGGCGCTTGCCGCGCTGCGGAGCGAGCCGGGCCAGTCGAAGGCGGATCAAACCGATCGGGCAAGCATCGAGCTTTGGGCGAATGCATTCCGCGATGTTCCGGCCAAGTCTCTCGCCTTCCGCTCTTCGTCGGCACTGCTCCCGATGCTCGTCTCGTCCGTCGGCACGCCGCTCATCCCCGTAAAAATTCAGGGCAAGGAATACAACTTCTGGCTGGATACGGGCTCGAGCATGACGATGCTTGCATCGGACGTCGCCCAGGATCTTCACATCGTCCCGCTGACTCCCGACACGCTGGAGATTGTAACCAGCACCGGCAGAGTCGCTGCGAATCCGGCGCTGATTCCGCAGATGGTGCTGGGAGGAGTCACGGTTCGCAACGCCCCGACGATGATCGTCGCCGAGACCATGATGCAGATGCCGGAGCCGAGGGAGATCGATATCGCTTCCAGGGTGAAGATCGACGGCATCATCGGCTTCGACGTCATCCGCCAGCTCGATCTGGAGGTCGATTACGGAGAAGGCGAGCTTCGCGTGCGGGATCCGGCAACGTCGAGACGGATGTCGGACAGGAACATGTTCTGGGTGGGACTGCCGGTGGTGCGAATGAGCAGCGAGGATGGAACCCAGCTGCATTTCGGTCTCGACACCGGGGCGCAGCTGACGTTCGTGACCGAGACGCTGCTCGACAAGCTCCAGCTACAGGCGGCGAGGATCGAGAGCCGGCGCGTTGGTGGGCTGGGAGGCGAAATCTCTCTGCGCGCGCCGGTGCTCCCCGACGTGGTCGTTCTGGTGCGGGGATTCCCGATCATCTTCAAGGGCGCCTTCGTTCGCGCGCCGGTTTACCAGGTCCTCGCGTCGCTCGATGGCGTGCTCGGCGGGGACGTGTGGAACGCGGGAATCGTCCGCATCGATATGACGAACGGCATCTTTGCGGTCAGGCGCAGGCGGAACTAAAAAGAACTGCAAACCCAGAACTACCCGTTGTGAGTGGTAGTTACGGGTTCTGGATTCCGGGTAGCTGCGCAGCACCACGGAACCGGGCTACTCGTAACCATTACCCATAACAGGTAGTTCTGAGTTTGCAGTTTCCGCTCATAGTGCAACCACCGGTTGTGCCAGAGGTATCGCGGGTATGAATCTCGCGTTAGTTTGTTACCTAACATGTCGCCCAGCCGCCCCTTCGAGATCGAGATCGCCGTAACGCCCCGGTTCGACGTGTTCTACGCGCTGTACACCATCTCACACGGCGGGGCGACTCCGTTGGAAAAATGGAAGGAGCGCACGGTCGCGCTGCTGCCGCGCGATTTCGAACGCAGCGCCAGACGCGTCGCGCCGCTTCCGCTCTTCTGGCCGCTCCTTGCCGACGCGCTCCAGCGAACTCCTGGTGAGATGACCTTCGACGAGATCGTCGGAGCGCTGCGCGAAATTTCGGCCGAGAATCTCAAGGCGAACATCGTCTCGGGAATTTTTCACGATGCCTCGACGGCGCGGGCGCTCAGCACCGGTAAGAAAAATCTCCGCCAGGTGCTGGCAGATGAAGAACTTACGGGTGGCGAGCTGCTCACCCATTTTGGATTGCGTCCATACGACGCGAATTCGCACGCGACGAAAGCGATGTCCACGCTCCTCTCGGATCCGGAAACCTTTCGCGAGCAGCTCGTGCACGTGCTCGATCGCTTCTGGCAAACCGGTTTTGGCGCCGATTGGTCCGCGCTAGAGTCCTCGATTCGCGATGAGTCGTTTCGCGTGAGGGATTTGCAGGACGAGGGGCAATCGCTCGAGGAGCTGAGTCGGGATCTCGCGCTTCCCGTCACTTTCGACGCGAGCGCGCGGGAAATTCGCCCGAAGAGCGGATCGCCGATCGCCTACGATAAGGTAGATCGCTGCTTCGTGATTCCGTCGGGATTCAACACGCGTCGGTGGTGGGCGAAGTACGAGACAACGACGGGCCGCTTCAGCATTTATTTCCCCGTCACTCGGGATTCCATCGATCCGAACCGGCTCGCGCGCGAAGCCCGCGCTCCCAGCGCGCGCCGCCGACAGTCGGCAATCAATGCGGAAACGGTATTCCGGGCGCTGGGCGACACTACCCGTTATGCGATTGCTTCGATTCTCGCGCGGACGCCGACAACTTCTTCGGATCTCGCGCGCAGCCTCAAAGTTTCCAAGCCCACGATCACGCATCACGTCCAGGCGTTGCGGGCCGCCGGATTGATCGCCGATACGCCGGCCGATGGCTCGACAAAACTTTCTCTGAACCGGGAAACCATAGGCGGAGTGTCGGCAGCAGCCGTCGAGCAGCTCTTTTCTTCGACCGGCAGTCTGTCCCTGGACACGACGCGGAAGCGGCGAAACGGCTAGTTCGGTCCGAATCCGTACGCTCGGAGCCCTTGGAAACCTCCGTTTCCCCGAATAAACCCCGCCTACCGACGAACCAAAAAAGAATTCAAAAAAACTTTACAACTTTTTAAACCCTTTGCACGTATGGTGGGTCTAAGAGTTAAAGCCAGGATTCGTCTCTCCTGCGAACGAAAAGCTACTGGTCGAGCTTGTTAGGACGGGTGGGCCACCAGTAGCCCGGCCCCGTATCCGCAAGGATACGGGGTTCTTCGTTTTCAGGACCTGAACCATCCGGCAATTTCCTACGGCTCCGGATAGCCGGTGTCCATGATCACGAGCCACCTGCCTCCGTCGCGACGCCACATCGTGATGTACCTGCCGTGATTGAGTTCCCTGCCGGCCTCGCCGCTCTTTCGACTCACGACCGAGTATTTGCCAGTTGTAGATCCGATTTCGCCCCCATGAAACACGTGGGCGTCGGTCGGCTCCCAGTTCAACGTGGTCGTCGTGTCGGAGATGCCCGGCAGATCGAAGGCGCGAATAGCGTCACTGCCTTTCACCATGTTGCCCCGGTAGCGAATGCGAATCGCGTCCGGCGCATAGAAAGACATCCAGCCGTCGATGCCGCGCGTGTGGGTCGCAGTGGCGAAGTCGCGATCCGCCTGCATCAGCGAGTCGCCAGTCGCGGCCGAGAGGCTCATCGCGCTGCTGCAGGCCGACGCGATCGCCGCGAGCGCAGCGAATGGAAAAACACGAAGCCTCATTTTGTCTCCCTGCGGAATTGATCGCGCGGCAGGTCTGCCACTTTCAGCCCTCTGGCGCGCGCGGTAGGTTTGCGGTTCTCACGAGAATGCAGACGGAGCTCCGATGTCGGAAGTGTTCGGAAAGAAAGTATTGGACGGCAAGACCGCCGTCGTCACCGGCGGTGGGAGCGGGATCAATCTTGCCATTGCGAGACGCTTCGTCGAACATGGCGCCAAAGTCGCGCTGATTGGTCGAACGAAAGACAAACTGGACGCCGCCGCCGGCGAGATTCGCGCGGCAGGAGGAGTCGCTACTGGACATCCGGCCGACGTTCGTGACTACGATGCACTTGCCGCGGCGATAAAAGCCGCGCGCGAGGCGCACGGCGAGATCGACATCGTCGTTTGCGGTGCCGCCGGCAATTTCCCCGCGCCGGCGCTCGGCATGTCGGCCAACGCATTCAAATCCGTGGTCGACATCGATCTGCTCGGCACCTTCAACACGTGTCGTGCCGCTTTCGAGCACCTGAAGCGCCCTGGATCATCCATCGTGAATATCTCGGCGATGCAGGCGTTCACGCCGATGCCGATGCAGGCGCACGTATGCGCGGCAAAGGCCGGCGTCGATATGCTCACCAAGTGTCTCGCCATAGAATGGGGGATCGAAGGTGTGCGCGTGAACTCCATCGCGCCGGGTGCGGTTGACGACACCGAGGGAATGCGGCGTCTCGCGCCGACGCCAGAGATACGGAAACAATTCACGCGGACAGTTCCGCTGCAGCGCTTTGCAACCAAGGACGAGATCGCCGACCTGGCGCTCTTTCTGTGCAGCGACGCGGCGAGGTTCATCACCGGCGCCGTCGTCGTTTGCGATGGCGGTCAGTCTCTCGCCGGAATCGGCGTCAACATGATGGCTGCCATGCGTCCACACGCGTGAGCGAGATCCGCCGCTTAGCGGTTTTCTGCGGATCCAATCCCGGAACGCGTCCCGACTACGTACAAGCTGCCCGCGCGCTCGGCACCCTGCTGGCGCAACGGGGAATTGGCGTTGTCTACGGCGGATCGAGCGTCGGCCTGATGGCCGCGCTCGCCGACGCCATGCAGGACGAACTCGGCGATGTGATCGGGGTGATCCCGCGGATGCTCGTCGAGCGCGAGGTCGCCAACAAGTCGCTCACTGATCTGCGAGTCGTCGAGACGATGCACGAGAGAAAGGCGCTGATGGCCGAGCTCGCCGACGGATTCATCGCATTGCCCGGTGGAATCGGAACGCTCGAGGAGTTCTTCGAGACGTGGACGTGGGCGCAGCTCGGAATGCACGCGAAGCCGTGCGGACTGCTCAATGTCGAAGGGTACTACGACGGGATGCTGCAGTTTCTCGATCACGCGGTGGCCGAGCGCTTCGTGCGGGACGTGCACCGCGCGATGGTGATCGTGGAGAGCGATCCGGAGAAGCTTCTTTCGCGCTTCATGTCGTACGAGCCGCCGCGCGTCGTGAAGTGGATCAACGCGGGGACGATCTAGCTCCAGGTCAGCTCGTCAATCGACCTCGGCCAATCTTCCTTCAGCAGTCGAGACAACGCGCGATCGGCCAGCAGCTTTCCGTCGGTCTGGCAGCGCGCGCAGTAGTTCGTCTCGTTATCCGCGTAGCGGATCCGTTGCACCGGAGCTCCACACACCGGACACGGTTTGCCGTACTTACCATGGACGGCCATCTCATCGCGGAACGCCGTTACCTTGGCGGGAAAGTCTCCCTTCGATTCTGCGCGCAGACGGTCGGTCCACTCGATCAGCGTTGTGCGGGTCGCGTCGAAGAGTCGCTTTATCTCGTCCTCGCTCAGGCGTCTGGTGTGCTTGATGGGCGAGATCTTCGCGCGGTGGAGGATCTCGTCGGAGTAGGCGTTGCCGATTCCACTGAATAACCTGGGATCGGTCAGCGATCTCTTGAGCGTGTGATTCTCGAGCATCAGGTGCTCGCTGAAAGCCGCGAGATTTGCGTCGAGTACCTCCAGACCACCGCGCGCGAATTGATCCAGCGAGTCCTCGCCGCGCACCAGCCAGAGCGACGCGCGGCGCTTCGAGCCCGCCTCGGTGAGGATGAGAGTGCCGTTCGGGAAATCGAATGCGGCGAGGCCGATCTTGCCGGGGACCTTGCCGCCGGCGGGCACCCAGCGAAGGCGTCCGGCGATCATGAGATGGATGACGAGAAAGAGATCGTCCTCCAGCTCGAGGACGATGCGCTTGCCCATCCGTCTTACGCCAACCACACGCTTTCCCTGTGCCGCGCTGATCGGCGGGTCGACGGACCGCAGCAAGAAGGGCTTGGGAATCCTGACGCGGTCGAGTGTCTGGCCAACGACCCGCGACTCGAGCGCCTCGATGTAGATAGTTATGTCGGGAAGCTCGGGCATTCTATCTGTGCCGGTCGCCCATCGCCGCCAGGAGGTAGCTCAGGTTGGCGGTGCCATCCATGATCGGCTCGTTGGTGGAGTAGTCGCCCACGTCGTCGTGATAGACGACGAACCCGGTGTTGTACGCTGCGTATTCATCCGCGTCGTGCAGAGAGATGCCGAGGAGGTGTTTGTAGATCGATGAATAGACGGGACCGTCGAGTAGTGCACCCGTCAGCTGCACGTGCATCAGGTTTGACACGACTGAATGCGGATCCTGGGCGAAAATGCCGTTGTGAGGCAATCCGATCACCATCGAGACTCCCCATGGATTCGTCCCGAACAGCCAATCAAGGGCGGCCTGCTCGTATTCCCGAAACTGGGTGTCGCCCGTCATTCTGCGGTATAGATATGCCTGCGTCGCGAATGAAGCCATCAGGTTGTTCGAGCACCAGATGAACGGGATCCCGACGCGAAATCCATTGTCGGCGCGCGCAACGACAGCAGCCAGGCCTCGCCTGTAGTATTCAGCTACGATCTTGCGGTCGGCGGCGTTCGCGTTTCGCCAGATCTCGTAGTGACCATTGTTGTGCCAGGGATACCATTGATAGTGCTTCGCGGTATCCGCGCCCATCCACGGCGTGGTGGGTTCCTTCGACGCGTAGTCGAGAGCATCGCGCAGGTAGGATGGATTCCGGGTCAGCGCATACAGCTCCGCCGCCGCCAGCTCCATGTCGTCGACCCAGTTGTCCTCTTCGTAATAGTAGGGCGCGTGACCCGGAGCGCCCTGACACACGCCGGGAAATTTCTTGCCGATCGCGTAGGCGGCGAGTGCTTTCTGCCGCAGCTTGGCGGCGAACGCAGGATCACTTTTCCTGTAAGTCGACGCGGCCAGCGCGAACGCCGAAGCGTACTTGCCCGCGGTGGACGCGAATCCATTCGATCGGTTCTTGTACTTGAAGAGTCCCTGTGGTTTTCCGGTGCACGGATAGACCGGACGCTCCTTTCCCTTTCCCCAGCCGTAGTCCGCCGAATCGGTGGGCGGGAGATCCCAGTACGTGTGATCGCGGTCGTCACCGAGCTGGTTGTACATCTCCGAATCGGACGGGAACATGCGGACGAGCCACTCGAGGCCGTGTCGGGCTTCGTCGAGGATATCGAGTGTGGAATTCCCGCCGGGCAGCCCCCGTGAGTCGAACTTATCGGCAAATGCGCGCGGGTGATCACGATTTGCCATCAGCATCACGAACGTCGCGTTCGCCGAAGTCATCACGTACTGCAGGTAGTCCGATGCATCCGCCCACCCGCCGGTGACCGGCACGAACTTGCCGCCGCGGACGGAATCATCCACCACGATTCCATCCCGCGGGTGGACGACGGTGTGGAAGAGCGGATTGTACCCCGACCGCTGCTCTCTCATATAGTAGAGAAGAGTGTCCGCGGCACCGGCGTACGCATTTTCGCGAATTCGCACGATCGGTGATTGCAGTCCGGAGGCCAGCACGCGGTACTCGCCCGGCTTTTTTATCGACGAGAAATCGAGCCTGTAGTTCGTGAAACATGGGCCAAAGGGATTGGCGGGAGTCGGCTTCTTTGACAGGACGACCATTCCCGAAGCGTCGACAACGGAAAACCTGGTGAGCACCACAATGTCGGGCGCGCATAGTACCGCCACTTTCGGAGCGTCCGGTTGGTAACCGAGCTGATTGATTCGGATAGCGCCCGTTACGGGGGCGACAGCGGCAATCTGAAGGAGCAGAGCAACTTGAAGTAGCGGCATGGGCACAGAAAATAGACGGGACGAGGGCGGCGAAGCCATATTTTCTCGCCCGCCACGGATCAATCTTCGACCACTGGTAAAATGAAATCTACGCCCGTTCTCATCCTGCTTTCTGTCTTCCTCGCCACATCCTCGGCTGCCCAAACGGATCTCCATCTCATTCCCCAGCCGAGGGAGATGCAGGTGGAGGGATCCGTCTCTCTGCCGGCGATCACCATTGCGCGGCCGACGAACGCAGAAGATCGATTTGCAGCGACGGACCTGGCAAACGCGCTCAAGGAACGGGGAATTCGCGTCGTCAGCGGCGAGACGGGGCCAGGGCCGCGCGTGGTGCTTATGCGCGCCGACGCTTCTGCCGCCCAGAGCGTGCTGCGCCGCCATTCGATCACGCTCGACCCGGCGATGAAGGACGAAGGCTACGTCATCACGCCCGACGGCAATCGCATTGTCGTCATCGGCGCGACCTCGGCCGGCGTGTTCTACGGCGCGCAGACGGTGAAGCAGATCGTGAGCGGCGACGGCGACCAGGCCAAGCTCTATCGCGCGACGATTCGCGACTGGCCGGCGATGCGCTACCGCGGATTCCATGACGACATCTCGCGCGGGCCGGTGCCGACGCTCGACTTCCAGAAAAAACAGATCCGCACCCTCGCCGCGTACAAGGTCAACTTCTTTTCACCGTACTTCGAGCACACGCTCGCGTACGACTCGAATCCGCTCATCGCGCCGCCAGGCGGAGCGATGACGCACGCCGATGTGAAGGAGCTCGTCGCGTACGCCGCCAACTACCACGTCGACATCGTTCCGGAACAGGAAGCCTTCGGCCACCTGCACCACGCGCTCAAGTACGAGATCTACTCTCCGCTTGCAGAAACCCCGCACGGACACGTGCTCGCACCCGGACAACCGGGCTCGCTTCCGTTCATCAAGCAGATGTTCGCCGAGATCAACTCGCTCTTTCCGAGCCGCTTCGTCCACCTCGGCGCCGACGAAACGTTCGAGCTCGGGCGCGGGCAGACCGCGGACAGGGTGAAGGCCGTCGGACTCGGCGTCGTCTATCTGGATTTTCTGAGGCAGATCGCGGACGCGCTTCGGCCGAGTGGAAAGAAGTTGCTCTTCTGGGGCGACGTCGCGCTGAGCTCACCCGAGTTGGTGAACACCATTCCAAAGGATCTTATCGCTGTTCCCTGGACCTATGGCGCCGACACGTCGTACGTGAGATTCATCGCGCCATTTCGCAATGTGGGAATGGAGACGTGGGTCGCGCCCGGCGTGAGCAGCTGGAACCGCGTCTATCCGAACAACGCGGTTGCGCTCGTCAACATCCAGCGCTTCGTGCGCGACGGACAGAAGCTCGGCGCCACCGGAATGATCAACACATCATGGGACGACGACGGCGAGGCGCTGTTCAATCAGACCTGGTACGGCGATCTGTTCGGCGCGGCCGCCGCGTGGCAGGAAGGGGAGAGCAGCATCGACGCGTTTGCGTCGAGCTACGGCCGCGTGTTTCACGGCGACCTGAGCGGGAAGATCGACGAGGCGCAGCGCCGGCTCTCGGCAGCGCATGCGCTGCTGAGCAGCGCGAAGGTGGGTGATGCGAGCGACTACTTGTTCTGGCTGGATCCCTGGACGGACGAAGGTCGCAGCATGGCTCAGCGCATCCGGCCCTACACGCACGACCTGCGCATTCTTGCCGAATCGGCGATGGTCTTTATCGACCAGGCCGATCCCAAAATCACGCGCGAGCGCGATGCGATCGAGGCGATGAAGCTCGGGGCGCGCCGGATGGATTTCATCGGGATGAAGTTTCAGTTCGCCGACGAGGTGGTCGCGATGTACGATCGTGCCGCCGACACCACCAGCAAATCACCCAGTCGAGATCTGGCGGACATCACGGGGGTCAACGGCAGGCTCCAGGATCTGCGCGACGGCTATTCACTGATCCGGGACGAGTACGAAAAGGCGTGGCTGAGGGAGAACCGGCCATACTGGCTTCACAACGTTCTGGCGCGCTACGATCTGACGACGCAGCTGTGGATGGAGCGCGGCGACCGGATCAATCTGGCGCGGCAGGAGTGGTACCGATCGCACAGGCTGCCGGCGGCGGGGAGTCTGGGGATTCCGGCGAGCATGCCCGGATTGGCTCCCTATACCAGGTAGAGTTGGGCACGCTGCAAAGGAACGCGAGGCGAGAAATTAGAGGCACAGATATAAGGTGCCGGACAACTGCTCTAAGACCGATCTGGCGCGGATTCGGGTAAAGGCGACTGCTTTGCCCGTACGCCACCGAGGGCGGTCATAGCGCAGTTGTCCCAGATCTAATATCTACGCCTCTAAATTCTCGCCTCGCGTGCTTTGCAGTGTTGAGAGTGGTCTCTCGGTCGCGCTTTTACGTCTGACTGAGCGCCTTCCTAAAGTATGCCCGCGCGACGGCGACATCCCCTTCCACGATGTACTCACGTCCGAGCCGCTTCGCCCCGCTCAGCGCCAGCTCTGTCAATCGAGATACTACCCGATGAATTTCCGGATCGGCGAGGCCCAGCCGGCCCGCGCGCTCGAGCAGTTCCTCGCTCGGCGGCGGCGTCAGCTGGCTCGCGCCGGCCGCGCTCTCGTCGTCATACACGATCCCCGTGACGAACACCACTGGCGCAGCGAGGTGATCGCTGTCGATGGCGTCGGCGGATCGGATCTCGAAGAACTCCTTCGGCCTCACCTCCGGGAAAAGTGTCGAGAGGTGAAACTGCCAGTCGTCGTCGCCCACAACTTCGGCGCGCATCCACTCGCGAAACGTCAGCCAGGGACGCGTGCCGTCGCTGCTGCGCATCGCCTTTGCGTCGAGCGCGAAAGCGAGGTAGCGCGCCGCGGGATCCGTGGACTCCCATGGCAAGCCGGTGCGCGAAGGATCCAGCGTTCTCCACAGATGCGCGCGGTAGCTCGCGTATTCGGTTCGCTTGCCGGCGTACTGGCGAGAGTTGGCGAAGAGCGCGACGATGTATGGCGCCAGGGAATTGAGAAGGCCCCAGCGGGCGGCGGGCGACTGGGCGCGCTCGACGTTTATCTGCACGGCCGCGGTCTGACGCATCATCCGCACTCCCGATGGCCCGATTGCATCGAAGAAACGCGTCATTCGAGCATACCGATCGCGGTGGAGCTGGAGGGGAACGGCCTCGATTCCGTTGCGGGGATCTACTCCATTGGTGATGAGCTCGATTCCAGCCGGCTGCATCGCTTCGCGAATGGCGGCAACCAACGACTGCGTCGCCCGTACTGCGCCTGACGCCGTCGCGTGCGGCGCGCTGCTGATCTCGATCTGACCACCGGGCTCGAACGAGATGTGCGCTCCGTCCGCGAGGGTCCACGACGGGGGGTCGTTCTCCACGGATTGCTCGAGCCATCCGTCGCGCGCCGCCAGCCGGGATAACACTTTTGCCGTCGAGTGCGTTCCGTTACTTCTCGGCAACGCAGGCAATCGCGTTGACGCGAGCACGGGAATGAGCTCCAGCTCAACGCCAATGGTGTGGGGCGCCTGCGAATCCTGGGGAGAAAAGAATCGCCGCCGGATATCGTCGAGCAGCTTTGCCTCAGAGAGGCTCACGACGATGACTCAGCTCGCCGCGCGGGCGAGGGCGAGCGCGAAAGAGCCATCGTCCGCCGGCATCCATTTCTCCATAGAGAGTCCGGCGGCGCCCAGGATGTCTTCGAGTGCGGCGCGATCGTACTTGTAGCTCAGCTCCGTGCGAATGGACTCTCCCTTTGCGAGGCCGATCTTCCCGATTTCCGGAATCGTAACCTCGATCGCTCTCCGTGCCACCAGGTGCATCTCGATGCGGCGCTGCTCTCTGTTGTAGAACGCGCGGTGCTCGAAATCTTCGATCGGGAAGTTCGCCTTCAGCTCACGGTTGAGGCGCTCGAGCATGTTGAGGTTGAACGCCGCGGTAACTCCCTTCGAATCATTGTAAGCGCGGTTGATGACGGCCTCATCTTTAACGAGATCGGCGCCGAGCAGAAATCGATCGGATAGCGCCATGGCGTCCGCGACGTGGGAGAGGAGGCGAACAGCCTGATCGCGCGAAAAGTTTCCAATCGTGCTGCCCAGAAAGACGACGAGCGTCGGACTCGCACCAGGCGGAAGCTCGAATGGCTCGGTGATGTCCGAGACGACAGGCGTGATCCGCACGTCCGGGTAGTCGACCTTCAGCCTCGTCGCGGTCGCTTCCAGAAAATCCCTGCTCACGTCGATCGGCACGTAACACTCGGAACATCCGCTCGCGCGCATTGCATCGAGAATGATGCGCGTCTTCGTCGCGCTCCCGGCGCCGAGCTCGACGAGTGAGCACGGACGGACGGCGGCGATGATCTCCGGTATCTTCAGCTCGAGCAGGCTTCGCTCGGAGCGCGTGAGATAGTACTCAGGGAGCTGAGTAATCTCTTCGAACAGCTCCGACCCGCGCTCGTCGTAGAAGTATTTCGGCGAGAGTTGTTTGGGACTGGCAGTCAGTCCATCGCGCACGTCGGCGACCATCTGCTGCCGCGATCGGTGCACCGTGTACGGCGGGGTCTCGGCGGCGAAATCCGCGGCGCGGTCGTCCTTCACGCGTCGCGCGCGCAGCGGAAGCCGCTGAAAATCTGCCTCCTGATCGGATAGTCCCAATTGCGGAAGGTGCTCCGAATCGCGCCAGGCCGCGTTGCCCATGATCCGCCGCGAAGCACCTTGTAGTCAGTCCCGAAGAATTCCTCCGAGTATTCCTTGTATGGAAAGCTTCGGAAGCCGGGATAACCTGCGAAGTCGCTCGACGTCCACTCCCAGACGTCTCCGATCATGCCGTAACATCCGATTGGAGACAGAGCGTCGTATGTGCCGACAGGAGCGGTGTCGAAAGAAAGCTGGTCGATATTTGCGGCCTTCGAGTCGGGGTCGAAATCGCCCCACGGAAAAATCCGCGCGCGCTGCGTGACCGGATCCCAGGTGGCCGCCGCTTCCCATTCGACCTCGGTCGGAAGCCGGCTGCCATCCCATTTGGCAAACGCCTCCGCCTCGTGATAGCAGACGTGGCAGACGGGACGCGTGGCGTCCACGGGCCGGATGAGATCCATGGTGCGCGTGATCCAGCCATCGCCGTCCCGTGTCCAGTATTTCGGCGACACGGCCCCCGACTCCGCAAGCCACCGACGACCAGCGGGTGACCAGAGATCATTCCGCGCGTACCCGTCATCATCCATGAAATCCAGGTAGCGTCCATTCGTGACAGGTGCGCGATCGATCAGGAAAGAGCGCACGTACACCTCGTGCTGGGGCCGCTCGTTGTCGTAGGCTCGGGTTCGGTCGGTGGTTCCAATCGTCACGTGGGCGCTATCGAAGCGAACCATTCCTCCCGCGGTCAGCGAGCGCCTTGGAAAGGTGGTCGAGCGAGGGGCGCGATATGGATCGCCTTTCTTGAGTTGCAGCGTCTGGAGAATCGTCTCGTTGTGCTGATACTCGTGCTGAAGGACCATGTTGTACACGTATCCGCCTTTGAGAAGCGGATTGTTGTCGTTCCATTCGATCTTGTCGAGACGGTCGAGCACGCGCGCGCGAATCTCTTCCAGCCGCGTCATCATCTGTGCGAGCGTTGGAAGCGGGAGCGCCGCGCGGGTGGCGCGCGGATGCTCGAACGGATTGTACAGGCCGGGCATCTCCGAAAACTCGATCGGCCCATCGAGATTCTGGGTGAGCCAGAGCTCCTCGAAGTGAGCAATGTGGCCGACGTCCCAGATGATGGGACTCATCAACGGATCGTGCTGCATGTGCAGGTCGTCGTCGGACAGCACCGAGATCAGCAGCAGCGTGCGCTCGCGTGCCTCCGCGAGCAGCTGCGCGATTTTACTCTTTGATGGATGGGGAGGAGCGGCGGGCCGCGATGCGATCATGAAAGGAAGACCTTCATGCAATCAAATTGCCTGCCCCTTAACTTGCCAGATAGACCTGAGCGCCTACGTTATAGCGCTCGACGGGTCGCTGTTATCCCATCTTCAATCCCTTCAGCGAGTTAGATAGCCGTCCGTTTATCGCGACGGGTACTTTCTTCACCGGAAATCCGAAATGCCGGAGCAAAAGGTCGCGCTCGTAACGGGCGGAAATCGCGGGATCGGGCTCGAGATCTCTCGCCAGCTCGCCAAGCTGGGAATTCGCGTAATCCTCGGCTCCCGCGACGACGCGAAAGGAATATCGGCAGTTGCCGAGCTCATTGCTGACCGCCTTCCCGTCGAGGCGCGCGAGCTGGACGTGGCCAGCGATGAAAGCATCCGCGAATGCGTCAACTGGATTCGCCGCGATGTGGGACGTCTCGACATTCTCGTCAACAACGCCGGCATAATGGTAGAGGAAGGCGAAGCCGATGCGGAAGAGGAGATACAGATCATCCGCGACACGATGCAGACCAACGTGTATGGTCCGCTCCTGCTGTCGCGCCTGTCGATCCCCATCATGAAGAGCCGGCGCTTCGGCCGCATCGTGAATCTTTCCAGCAGCATGGGCTCGCTCGCCGAGATGGGAGCTGGCTACACCGCATATAGATTGTCGAAGGCAGGGATCAACGTCGTAACGCGGGTCCTCGCCTCCGAGACCCAGGGCATGGGCATCCTGGTGAACTCAGTCGACCCGGGCTGGGTAAAAACATCGATGGGCGGCTCCGGGGCAAGTCGCACGGTTCAGAAAGGAGCGGAGACTCCCGTATGGCTGGCCACGATGCCCGATGACAGCGGACCGACAGGCGGATTCTTTCGCGATCGCAAAAGCATCCCGTGGTAGAATTGCACTGACGAAGATTCCGTCATAGGTTTTTCGGTTCGACGCGTAAAATGGCAAATCCGACAGAAGTTGCTCCGAGCCCATCGGGCCGCCACAGTCCCTCGATCGGCTTTTTCGAGCGATTGCCGGTAGTGGCCGGCAGCGCCGTCGCCGTGCTCGGCGCATTCGTGCTTTTTGGCTGGGCGGCGAATCTCCCCGTCGTGATGACGTGGACGATCGGCGGATTGAGGATGATTCCTCTCACGGCGCTCTGCTTTGTCCTCGCCGGCGGATCGCTCGTGATGACAGTTCGCCGCCATCGCACCCAGAAGAGCGAAGCGATTCAGCAAACGCTCGCCGCGCTCGTTGCGACGATCGGGGTCCTGACCTTCTACGAGTACATCCGCGGCGGTCCGTCCGAATTCGACAGGCTTCTCTTCGGCACCAGATTGGGCCAGACACCGGCGTACGCATCGGGGCGCATCGCAATCAACAGCGCGGCGAGTTTTCTCCTCTACTCGCTCGCTCTCCTCTTCGTGCCCCACGACCAGAGAAAAAAGGATCTGCGCGCGCAGATGTTCGCGACGCCCGCGTTACTCATCAGCCTGATCGCGATACTCGGTTACGTGTTTGGCGTTAAGGGCATGTATTCGCTGTCGCAGACGGCCGGCATGGCGCTTCCCACCGCTGTCGCGCTTCTTGTGCTCGGTATTGGAATCATCTTCGCCGTGAGGGACCGCGGCGTTCCAGCACTCCTGATGGACGAGGGACCGGCCGGCGTATTGACGCGTCGGCTGCTTCCCGCGGCGATCTTCGTTCCGATTGTTCTTGGCGTCATCAGGTTGGCCGGAGAGTCAGCGGGGATCTACGAATCGCAGTTCGGAGTCTCGCTGTTTTCCTTCGCGACGATAATCACGTTCGTCGGATTGGTTCTCTGGTCCGCGCGCGTGCTGCGCGAGACCGATAAGGAGCGCGTGGATCTGCTCGCTCTCGAGAAGGAAGCGCGCGCACACGCCGAGAACGCTCGCGGCGAAGCCGAAGTGGCGCGCGCGGAGGCAGAGAGAGCTAACAACAGCAAGACCGATTTCCTCGCCGTGATGTCGCACGAGCTGCGGACGCCGCTGACGGCGATCATGGGCTACGAGGAGCTTCTCTCCGACGGGATCACTGGACCGGTGACCGAGCTCCAGCGCCAGCAGCTCGGCAGAATCAACGCCAGCGCCCGCCATCTGCTCGGCCTCATCGATGAGATTCTCACATTCGCGCGCGTCGATATCGGCCGCGAGCGGGTACGCTGGGAATCGATATCGGTGAACAATACGCTCGCCGATGCCGCTGCTCTCGTCGAATCGATGGCGACCGCAAAAAAGCTCGGCCTCGCGGTCACCCTGCTCGAAGAGGATCAGTCGATCCAGACCGACGGCACCAAGATGCGGCAGATGCTCGTGAACCTGCTCTCGAACGGAATCAAGTTCACCGACAAGGGAGACGTCCACCTCGGTTGCTCGGTGAGCAACGGGATTCTCGAAGTCACCATCGCTGACACAGGGTGCGGCATCGCCGCGGAGAACATAGAGTTTGTGTTCGAGCCCTTCTGGCAGGCGGAGCAGACGGCCACGAGAAAGACTGGCGGTACGGGTCTCGGACTCAGCGTGACGAGAAAGCTGGCGCGACTACTCGGAGGCGACGTGACTGTCGCGAGCAGGCTGGGATCGGGAACCACATTCCTGCTGACGCTGCCGATGAAAGCGCCAGCGGGCGAACCAGTCAGACGACGCGATACCCCGACAACTCCAACAAGTCCGCAGTACTCGCTGCGAAGCTGAGCTCTCTCGGGTCGCTGATCTCAGCGCGATCCCCGAACCCCGTTCATGAGCCCGGGAATCTCGTCCGACAGCTCCCTTCCCAAGAATCCGACAGGGCCAATACGCCGCCTGAGGCGATTGCCTGCTGCTCCGTGCAGGTAGACAGCCCACACCGCCGCCTGGTCGAGCGTCGCTCCGCGCGCGATCAGGCCGACGAGAATTCCCGCGAGAACGTCACCCGACCCGGACGTCGCAAGACCGACATCTCCCTCGGAATACCGAAAGACCTCGCCATAGGGAGTTGCAATGATCGTCTCGGCGCCTTTGAGAACGACAACGGCGTTTAGATCTTCCGCGACGGACATGGCCGACGCGCGAAGATCCGACTCGACCGATTCCTTAGTGGCGCCGGTCATTCTCGCCATCTCGACCACGTTAGGAGTGAGGACCGCTTCGGAGTTCTCGGTAAACCGGTGGCGTCCGCCGCGAAGGGCGCTGAGTGCCGTCGCATCTATTACCAATCGTTTCCCCGAGAGTCGTGGGATCGCAACTTCCATGAAGCCGCGAATCGCATCCTCATTGACCATTCCCGGCCCGATGAGAATCGCGTTGGCGCTTCCCGAACACTCGACCGCGCGTGCGGCGGACTTCCGATCGAGCAGACCGTCGGACGTCTCAGGCAGTGCGAAGACGCGCGCCTCGGGGACTGCGACACCCAGCGTCGGGACAATACTGCGAGGGCCCGCAAGCTGGAGTTTTCCCGCGCCCGCGCGCAAGGCCGCGACACCCGCGAGGAGAAGCGCGCCAGGAATTTCCGCCGCGCCACCGACGATCAACACCGTACCGCGATCCTGTTTATCCGCGTCCGCACCCGGCTGGGGAAGCTGCCACCGCCGCAGAAGCGATGCGGTTACAGCGACGGGACGCTTGCTAGCGCGCGCCGACACTGGCGTCGGGCTGCGACGTCACCGGCGCACCAGCGTCCTCGAGGGGCGCCACAAAATTGTAAAGCTTGAGACGCAGAGCTCCACGCGGGCCGAGGCTGGGGTCATGCTCATAGAGCGTGACGGCGCAGTTGGCGATCTCCGCTTTCTTGTCGACCGCGAGCAATTCGGCCTCGGTCATGTGCTCGAGTATGTAACGCATGCAGAGGACAACCACGGCGTGGCAAACGATGAGCACGCGTTGTCCGCAGTATTCGCGGGAGATCATTTCCGTCGCGCTGCGTAAGCGCAGAATCACGTCGCACCAGCTCTCGCCGCCGGGTGGACGGTGATAAAACTTTCCAAGCAAACGCCGGAACTCGGCCTGCTCAGGATACTGGTTCTTCACGCCCACGGCGGTGAGTCGGTCCAGGATGCCGAATTCCTTTTCGCGAAACCGCTCGTCGACGATGAGTGAATAGCTGTCAGCGGCCATTTCGGCGGTCTTCACTATCAGTCCGGCGCTATGACGCGCGCGGAGATACGGAGAGGTGAGCACGATGTTGGGTCGCTGCTCGGCTGGAAGAGCACCGAACCACCGTCCGAGCGCGATGGACTGTCGTTTTCCCAGATCGGAGAGGGGAACATCGACGTCGCGGAACTCGAGATCGATCACCGGCTCGCCGGCCTTGAGCGCGGCGTCGCGCGCGACATTTCCGGCCGATTCGCCGTGTCGAACGATGTACAGGAGATCGGGCCAGATTTGAGTCGATTTCACGGGCAAAGACAAGTCAAAGAGCGTACCAGGGTCAAGAAGGCGCTGCCCTGGAGAGTACCAGCTCGCGCATTCGTGGTGCAAACCTTGTAAACGTGGGACGCATGGCAACTACACCCGACCAGCACGATCCCGACTGGCCAAGATATCCCGAAACAATTCTGATTTTCGCGACGCAGCCGGCACTCGAGATCGATCTGCGTAAGATTCCGTCCGAAGCAGCTCTGTCGACGCTTAAAACTGTGGGCCTGGGAGGCCCATTCGCGATCATCACCGCCTTCGATCCGCGCGGCCAGAATCTTTCCGCATCCCAAAACGAGGAGCGGAGACGCGCCCTCGATCAAAGGCTGTCAGCGAGCGGATACAAGTTCGCGCGAGTGGACTGCTGCTCGCCCGACCGATCTCACTGCGAGTGCAGCGTGGCAGTCGCAATGCGCCAGGAAGACGCGATCGCGCTGGCGAAGGAGCTGGAGCAGGTGGCGATCTTCTGGTTCGACGGCGAGCGGTTCTGGATACTCGGCGCATTGGTCGAGACCGATGCTATCATGCTGCCGAGAAGCTCGTGAATCCCGGTACCCGGTGCCCGACACAGCTAGCTGCGAGCTTTCCGCTTTGAGCTACACGCTGCTAGCTGGGCTGTTACGGTCACCGGGCACCGGGCATCGGTTCCCTACATCAGAGCTTTGTACCTGTACCCGTAAGCCCCACCCTTCACGGAAGTGACCCGGAACTTCTGCGTCGCCTTCGGCGCAACAGGTCCGACCGACGCCGTCTGGGTATCGATGACGTTACCGGTCTTGTCGAGGATATCGATGTTCACGGTGTAGGTCTTTGCCGTC
>Ga0207707_10001398_pt1 | contig 22342 bp, 15 predicted proteins | sample KBSC83BmetaG_FD_184336 | JGI IMG/M metagenome (GOLD analysis project Ga0207707, IMG submission 184336) | Corn rhizosphere microbial communities from Kellogg Biological Station, Michigan, USA - KBS C8-3B metaG (SPAdes) (version 2) | ecosystem: Host-associated > Plants > Roots > Rhizosphere ...
ATGGGTATGTCAGTCGTCAGCAACTTGCGGAGCATCGAACCGTCTACCATGACTTCGAACAAAGTCTTTCCCTGCACATACGCGATCTTCTTTCCATCCGCGGAGAAGCTGGCATCGTGCGCCACCACGCTGCCGACGCGCCGGGGGGTGCCGCTGGGCACCGGAACGATCCAGAGCGGGACTTCGTCTTCCGGGCCCGATTTGAGAGCGAGCAGTTCGGTTCCCACTGGGGAAACGTCCACAACGCTGATGTCGCCCAACGGGCTGGGGATCGGAAAGGGATTACCTCCGATAGAGGATACCTGCATTAACTGACGAGAGGAATCACTGTCAGCCCGTTGCGTGAAGTACAACAGGTTTCCTGCAGGGTACGGCCGGTCCTTTAGGCCACTTGTGTTGGTCAGCTTATTCACGCGCAGGACTCGCGGTGGAGGCGTGGGAGAGAGTTCAAACAACGTGGCGATACCCGCGGCCGATGCGAGTACGGCAGCACGTGCAACCCACGCCCATTTTCTGGTTTTTGGCGGTGCCTGACGCTGGCTGCTTTCCGTTACGGACCTTCTTGTTGTTGAGGAAGCAGTTTGCCGCCGCAACCGCTTTAGGTCAACCAACAGGTCACGCGCATTCTGGTAACGCTCCTCGCGATCCTTCTCCAGAGCTTTGCCGATAATCCGGACCATTTCTTCCGGCACCTCTGGATTCAGTTCTACAGGTGGAGGTGGCGACTGGTGCAGGATGCGGTCAAAAATCAGGGCCGAGGTTTTGCCGGTGAACGGCGGCTTTCCCGTGGCCATCTGGTAGAGGACGGCACCGAAGGAAAACAGATCTGTGCGCGCATCGAGTTCCTCCCCCATCGCCTGCTCGGGCGACATATAGGCGACCGTTCCCATTGCCGTCCCCGGCGTTGTGAGTGGCGATTCGTCAAGTTTTATAGTGGCGGTGCGGCCCGCTTCAACACCATTTGAGACTTGACCATGACTGATCTTGGCCAGGCCAAAGTCCAAGATCTTGGCCTGACCTCGCGCGGTGATGAAAAAGTTTCCTGGCTTGATATCCCGGTGGACGATGCGTGTACTGTGAGCCGCATCCAAAGCGTCGGCCAGTTGAATGGCGAGCTCCAGGAGCACTTCTGTGGGGAGGGGTCTGTCCGCAATCCGCTGCTGCAGCGTTTGACCCTTAAGCAGCTCCATCGCGATGAAGTACTCGCCCTCGTACTCACCCACATCGTAGACGGTACAGATGTTCGGTGATTCAGTGCGGAGGCAGCTCGGGCTTCGCGCCGAAAACGCTCCAAGATCTGGGGATCGCTCGAATCCTCCGGCAAGAACTTGAGAGCGACCGGACGTCCGAGTCGAGTATCCTCGGCCTTGTACACAACACCCATGCCTCCTTCACCTAGCTTGTCGAGAATGCGAAAGTGGGAGACGTCCCGGCCAATAATATTTTTTCTCTGCGGCAGTTGGATGGATCATAACCCAGGCCCTTGCCCCGGTCAACGCCGGGCGCAAGGGAGTCGGTGAAATTGTGGGTTGATCAACGTTAAGAATGTGCGCGGGCGGCGCGCGCTTCGTTCACCATACTCAGAAATCTGCGAGCCAGTTCGTGGATGCGGTCGGGCTGGCGCGTTTGGATGGCCTTTCTTGGAATCAAGTCCCCGCCGATACCAAGCGCAACCGCACCTGCCAGAATGAAATCTACTGCTGTTTGTTGATTGACGCCTCCTGCCGCGATCAGAGGCACCTGTGGGAGCGGCGCCTTCAAGGCTTTGATATAACTGGGGCCGCCGACCGGCGCGCACGGAAAGACTTTGACGAAATCCGAGCCGGCTTTCCACGCGGTAATCACCTCGGTGGGCGTTAGCGCGCCGGGTAGAACGGCAATTTCGTTCTTCACCGCGAATTCCACGATGCCGGCATCAAATCCAGTGCTGGTCAGAAATTTCGCTCCCGAGTCTACGCAACGTTTGGCTGTTTCGATATCCAACACGGTGCCGGCGCCAACAACCATCTCCGGGTTCTTTTCTACCAGATATTTAATGGCTTCAAGCGCTCCGGGTACGGTCATCGTGAGTTCCACGATGGGAATCCCGCTAGTGGTGATCGCTTCGGCCGCAAACAGCGCGTCTTCTACCGAAGAGACGCGAATGGCGGGGATGATACCGATTTCCTCAATGCGTGTCCGAACCTGCTCCTTGATCATCGATATGTCTTACTCCGGTTCCTCAACCTCGGCGACGGGAAGCACATCGCGATTGCTGGCAACCGACACATAGAGAGTCGGCAATAAAAATACGCCGAGAATGAGGGCGGCAACCAGCCCGCCGACAATGACGATGGCGAATGGCCGTTGTGAATCAGAGCCAATGCCGCGCGAAAGCGCCGCCGGTAGCAGGCCGACGCTCGCCACCAGCATGGTCATCATAATGGGGCGAAGTCTCTGGACAGATCCATCAATGGCGGCATTGTGAATGGATTCGCCTCGCGCGCGAAGCTGATTGATGTATTCAAGCATAATGACGCCGGTTTGAACGGCAACACCGAAGAGGGCCAAGAATCCAACCCCGGAAGAAACGCTGAAATGTGTCCCCGTAATCAATAGCGCCAGCAAGCCTCCAATCGGCGCCATGGCCACATTCGCCAGAATGAGCGCCACCCACTTGAAAGAGTTGAACATGGTGTACAAGATGATGCAAATGACGAGAATCGTGATCGGCAGCACGATCATCAATCGCTTTGAAGAACGCTTTTGACTTTCGTACTCACCTGCCCAGTCGATGTGATAGCCGGCGGGAAGTTTGACTTGCCGATCGACTTTATGCATGGCCTCCTCGACCGTGCTTCCCAGGTCGCGGACCGGCACGCTGAATTTGATCGCCACATATCGCGAATTGCCTTCACGATAGATCTCCGATGCGCCGTCGAGGACCTGGACCTTGCAGAGTTGCGCCAGCGAAACGCGCTCCCCGGAAGCGGTTAACATCCGAATGCTTTCGATGGCTTGTTTTGTATTTCGATAAGGAGCCTCATAGCGGACCACCAGGTCGTAGCGTTGCTCGCCTTGCAGCACCTGGCTGACGGCTTTTCCGCCAACCGCGGTTTCAACAGCGTCCTGAATGTCAGCCACATTCAGACCGTATCGAGCTGCTTGCTCACGGTCCACAGCAAACTCGAGGTTGGGTTGACCGATCACGCGGAAAAGGCCGAGGTCCGCGATGCCGGCGACGGTATGCATTACGTTGACTATGTGATCGCCGGTGGCCTCGAGGGTCTTCAGATCATCGCCATAGACCTTGATAGCAAGCTGCCCTTTAACCCCACTGACAGCCTCTTCCATGTTGTCAGCGATGGGCTGAGAGAAATTCCACAAGGCGCCCGGGATCTTCTCGAGCTCACGGTCCATGGCAGCAATCAATTTTTCCTTATTCTGATTGAAGACCAAGCGCCACTGATCCCTGGGCTTGAGATCGACGAAGTACTCGGTATTGAAGAATCCTGTGGTATCGGTGCCGTCATCGGGGCGGCCGACCTGGCTGATGACTTGCGTAACCTCGGGAAAAGACGCCAGAATCAACCGCGCCTGATTCATGACACGCTCGCCCTCAGTAGGTCCGGTACTGGGAGCGAGGGTGGCTCGAGCCCAGATTGCGCCCTCATCGAGGTGCGGCAGAAATTCAGAGCCAATCGCGCCGCTGAGCGCCAGATACGCCGATGCCGCCACAGCCGCCAGAGCTACGACGACGGTGATCCAACGAAATTTGATGGCGCGTTCCAGCGTTTTGCGATACGCGCGGGTCATCCAGATCATCACGGGGTTGTGCCACTCACGAACGCTGCCGCCAAAGAGGTAGCTCGAAAGCACGGGCGCAATGAGCATCGAAAAAATCAGAGCGCCGAGGAGGGCGAAGGAGACGGTCCATGCCATGGGCTTGAACAAACGACCTTCCACGCGCTGTAGCGTAAAAATGGGTATGTAGGCCGTAATGATGATGGCGATAGCGTAAAAGACAGGTCTTTGTACTTCGTGGGCCGCCTCGCGGATGGGTCGCAGCGAAGTCGCCGATGGCTGCCGCGTGCCGCGATCGAGGTAGCGGATGATGTTCTCGACCATGACAACGGCGCCTTCCACCACCATGCCGAAATCCAGAGCACCCAGCGAGAGCAGATTTGCAGGAATCTTGTTCAGGTTTAGACAGATGGATGCGAACAGCAGCGAGAAGGGGATGGTTAACGCTACGATAAAAGCGCCGCGGGCGTTTCCCAGAAACAGGAACAGGATGAGCGCTACAAGAACGATTCCTTCCGTAAGGTTATGGAGAACGGTGTGGGTTGTAAGACGGAGAAGGTCACTGCGATCGAGGAAAGGCCGGATTTTTACACCCTTCGGCAAGATATGTTCGTTGAGTTCCTTGACCTTGTCATGGATTGCGACCAGCGTTACATCCGAGTCAGCGCCCTTGCGCAACAGGACGATGCCTTCGATGACATCGTCGTTATCGACGATCTTTCCGTCAGCGCGGTGAATCGACTTGCCAATGTGCCCTAGCCGGATCTTGGGACCTTGCATCACAGTCGCAATATCTTCGATTCGGATGGGCGTTCCAGTTTGAGTCTTGATAACGGTCTTTCGTATGTCACTTACCTTTGTAATAAGCCCCACAGCGCGAACGTTAATCTGCTGCAGGCCGGCCTCGACGAAACTCCCTCCGGCGTTTACATTGTTGTTGGCTAATTGTTGTTCGACCTGGGCAAGAGTGAGTCCGTAAGAAATGAGTTTATCCGGATCGATCCGCACCTGATATTCTCTGGTGGCACCGCCGAAACTGACGGCATCCACGACGTTGGGCACGGACTTGAACTGCTTCTCGATGACCCAATCCTGGAGCGACTTCAAATCCATCAGGTCATAATTTGGATTGGTACTGGACAAGGTGTACCAATAGATCTGACCGACGGGGCTATAATCGTTGCCAATCTGGGGCTGGAGGCTATTCGGAAGCGTAAGCTGCGACAATCGCTCGAGAACCTTTTGCCGGTTCCAATCGTTCTCCGACTGATCATCGAAGATCAGCATCACGCTGGAGAGTCCAAACAGCGAGGTCGATCGCATGTGCTCCAGGTGTGGAATGCCATTCATGACAATCTCAATGGGAATGGTTACCTGCTGTTCCACTTCTTCCGCCGCGCGACCGGGCCATTGTGTAATCACCTGAACGTAATTGTTCGCCACGTCGGGATAAGCTTCTACGGGGAGATTATGAAACGAGATCGCGCCCCATATCAGCAGCAGAATACCGGCTGCCAGGATGAGGAAGCGATTGTCCAGAGCGTAATCGATCAGAGCGCGAATCATTTCTAATTTGTGTCCGGTTGCCTGCTCGTTTTACTGTTCAACAGTGTTTTGTAAGACAAGCGCATTCGAAACGACCTGATCACCGGGAGTTATACCCGACAGGACTTCCTGCAAGTTGGGTGGAACCATGTTTCCTCCGACAACCTCGACACGACGGAAGCTATTGCCCCCCGCCGGCACATAGACCCATTCGCGATCGTGTAAATGGAGGATCGCCGACGCGAAAATGACGGCGCGGGCCTGTTTCTTCAAGCCGTGAAACATGGCCGTAACGAACATTCCGGGGCGCATGAGACCGGGATTGCGTAACTCGAGTCGAACCTTTGCAGTCCGCAGATTCGGATCGAGGACAGAGCCGAGATTGCTGATGCGGGCGGCGAAGACCCGGCCAGGGTAGGCGTTCAGACGGACTTCGGCATTTTCTCCAAGATGGACGTTAGAAAGATCGTTCTCGTACACGTCACAAAGAATCCAGATAGATGAAAGGTCAGCAATGGTGAACAGGTTTGGCGAGTTATCCAGAGTCTTGACGCCCGCCGACGCCGTCACATTTTGTTCCGTGATGACGCCGCTAACTGGAGCGAAGATATCTACAATGCCAGTTGGATGATTCAGATCGGTGCCGAGCACATGAAGGCGCTCGGCGGTCGTTTCGACATCGACTTTGGCTTTGGCGGCCGCGTCCTGGGCGACTTCCACCTCCTTCTGCGCCATGGCGCCTTTGTCGTATAGAAGCATGGCGCGATCGAGCTGGGCGCGGACCAAAACTTCGTCCGCTAACGCCTTGCGGTAATCGGAAAATGCACTGGAAACATCGGCGCTCTGAATTCGCATGAGAAGCTGGCCCTTCTTGACTGAGTCACCGAGGCGCGCGCGGATCTCCACTACACGCCCGGAAGCCAGCGAAATCACGGGTACGGTTCGAGATACGTCAGGACTTACTACGCCAGTAACGTGCAATTCAGGAGCGGTATCGCGCTGGGTAGCATTTACCAATGGAAACTGTTCCGGGCGGTCTACCTTGATCACGTTGACATCGCCGTCGTGCACTACGCTGGCAGGTGGCGGCGCCTCAGCCTTCGGATCTGTCTTGCCACTAGCTCCGCAGCCGGTTAAGAGAACAGCCAGTGCCAGAGACAAACCGGCCGACGCGAATAAGATAGAATTCATGGAATAACCTCGCGACCTACGGCGAGATTCAATTGACTCGCCGCGGTCAAATAAGAACCCACCAGGTTTAAGTAATTTAGTTGAATCGTGCGGTACTCATTCTCCGCATTCAGGAAATCAAGCAACGACGCGCCGCCATGCTGATAGGCAAACGACACTGTATCCCGGACTCTACCGGCCTGTTGCAGATATTTTGTTTTATAAGGGCGCAGCAAGGTCAAATTGCTATTCAGCGTCGCGTGGGCAGAGTCCACGTCACTGAAAACCTGGGCGCGCGTGGCATCCCGCAGCCTCTCGTTGCGGCTGACATCGAGTTGAGTGCGGAGTTTTTCGCCTTGATTTCGATCAAAGATGCGCAGCGGTATGGTGACACTGACGCCCACATAGACCGGAATCGGGGGGTTGCGTGCGAAATCCACGCCGAAAGTGGGATCGGCCGAGCCGTTGGCAAGCGCAAGACGGTGATCCGTCTCGGCTTTATCAATCGATTGGATCGCGGCTTTCAAATCGGGCCTTGTGTCCAATGCGAGTTGGCGGAACTCATCAAGGGCCGGGATGTGCTCGGCAAAGTCAAACGGTCCCGTTACGTCAAATTGCTCGACGGGGGTTCGATCGTTCAAGACGGTCAGCAGGTTGATTTTGGCTGTTCGTAAGTTGACTTCCGCGGTCTGGACGTCGGACTCGAACTGGACGCGCTGCAGCTCGAGCCGATCTAAATCCATTTGCGCGATATCGCCGGCCTTGAAACGATCGCGGCTTATGTTCAGCGATCGGTCATAAGAAGCGAGTGTTTCCCTGGTTACCGTCAAGATCGCTTTTTGTTGCAGGGTCTGGACAAATGCATTGCGCAGATTAAATAGAAGGTTCCTTTCCTGATCTGCGAGATTGGATTCGGCAATGCCGGTGGCTTTCTGCGCACTCTCCCGCCGGAGTTCCCGCTTACGATGCCGCTCGTGCAGATAGCTTCCCGAAACGAAGGGCAGCGCTTGTGCAAACGGCTGGTAGCGATCCGGATTATTGGTGAAAGGGTTGATCTGATCGAGCGTCGCCGTGAAGTCCGGATTGGGGCGTAAGTACGCGGTGATCTCCTGCGCCCGAGATTCGCTGATACCGATCTGGGCCGCCCGTAATGCCGGGTTGGCCGACTCGAATTTTTCTTTAATCTCCTGCCACGTGAAGGTCCTCTGTGCCAACAGACCAGGCGCGAGGCAAGCGGCGCTTACCAGCGCTGCGCACAGGCCGCGCATTTCACCTCCATGAAAATGTGTCTTTTGAACGCCTCGCTAGGGGCTCGCGACCCTGCCCGCTCAAGCGGTTGGCGAGTGCAAGGGGCGCCGCAATGAACGGGAAGGAAAGCGAGCACGGGCGACGACTGATGCCGCATACTCCCTCCTCCAAATTTCAAGAAATGCTGGTGAGCGTTAGCTAAGAGATGGGATTGGGGGCGGAGCTCTGCCCACGAACGAGGGCAATTGGCGGGCTAAACTTTTCGACCGAAAGTATGAGACAAATCCGAAAAAGCACAAGGAAACGAAGAGAGTGTAAAACGCCGTAACCTGCAGATGTTCCAAATTCTGCAGCGCGAGATAGATTACAGTATTACTGTTCGACTGATCTGGTACGGAGTGACCGAATCCACTCCTGGTTTCAAGACCGGCGCTAACGTAAGCGAAATTGATCAAGTCATCGCTTGCGGAAACGCAGGGGAATAACGAAACCATTACGAGCAGAACGCATATCAGTCTCTGCGCTTTCGCGCAGCCTGGCGAGCGCCTTGAGCGATCGGACACGAGAAGCGCTGCAACGCCGGCGACGGCCGCAAACAGCCAGATCAGATTGAGGACGGTGACCAACTTATCTTCATTATAGTTGGGGCGGGGCGAGCAAATGCAAGTTGCACAGCCTATGGAGGGATCTAGAAGTCGGGGATTCAGATCGAGTTAATTTTTAGGGCATGTGCCATTTTGAACTGGCCGATGAGCGGACCAGAATGGTTGGGCCTAAAGTTGCTCGCGTCTCGGGCGGTGAGATCTTGAAAACAACCTGATGGCGGATCGCGGTTCGCAGAAGACGGTTCCAAGTGCCATTCAACGGGGCTCTGGCGGAGAACCGCCCCAACCTGCTGCCGGCGGCCGTATCCAAGAGTTTTTTCGCGATCTCGGTCCTGGCCTGATCACTGGTGCCGCGGACGACGATCCTTCGGGCATTTCTACCTACTCGGTATGCGGCGCGCAATTCGGATACGCGCCGTTATGGACCGCTCTGTTTTCATTTCCCCTCATGTCCGCAGTGCAACTGATGTGCGCGCGACTCGGTATGGTGACGGGCCGCGGCCTTGCCGGCGTGGTGAGGCGCCGGTATCCGCCGTATATATCGTGGATCGCGTGTGCGCTGCTCATCATCGCGAATGTTTTTAATATCGGGGCCGATCTTGGGGGAATGGCCGAAGCATCCGAGATGGTGACTGGCGTGAATCGGTTCATCTGGACGCCGCTATATGCCATCCTCATCGTGTCCATGCTGTTTTGGTCGTCTTACCGCGGTATCGCACGAATTTTCAAGTGGCTAACGCTGGTGCTATTTGCATACGTGATCACGGCGTTCCTCGCGCATCCGGATTGGAGGATGGTACTGAACGCCACATTGATTCCAAAACTCGAATGGTCAAGATCGTACCTGGCCGTATTGGTTGCCGTTCTAGGAACGACTATCTCACCCTACTTATTTTTCTGGCAGTCGTCCGTGGAAGTGGAGGAAGAGCGCGCCATTGGCCGGCGCAGCGTGGGCGCGCGGAAAGGCGCCACTCCTGCGGAACTCCGCAAGTCTTTCATTGATGTGATCATCGGGATGTTTTTCTCGAACTGTGTGATGTACTTCATTATCTTGACAACGGCCGCGACGCTGCACGCGCACGGAAAGACCACGATCGAAACTGCGCGGCAGGCGGCGGAAGCGCTACGACCGCTTGCCGGCAATGGCGCGTACCTGCTCTTCACGCTGGGATTGATCGGGACCGGCATTCTTGCAATCCCGGTGCTGGCCGGCTCGAGCGCGTATGCAGTCGGCGAAGCGCTGGCGTGGAAGGCTTCCTTGGATCTGAAACCGCATCTGGCCCGGAAATTTTATGCCATCATGTTGCTTGCGATGGTGTTGGGTCTTTGCCTGAACTATTTAGGGATGAGCGCAGTAAAAATGCTTTTTTGGTCGGCGGTGTTGAATGGCGTTCTGGCGCCTCCTCTCATTCTGCTGGTCGTCGTCCTTACCAGCGACCGGCGTACGATGGGTGACCAAACCAATCCGCCACTTCTGCGATGGGTGGGATGGCTGAGCTTCCTGGTGATGACCGCCGCCGCGCTGGCCATGTTTATCGCGCAATAAAGCTAACCATCCTCGCCGCAATTCCGTTACAAGGTGTGAAAATTCAGCCGTGTGTAGTCTAGGGAAGGATGTTGGCTGCAGCCGTTTACGAAATCGCCGCGCGCGAATAGATCGAATAGCTTGTTGAAATGCAGGCATGAATGCCTACTCCACTGAGCCGCAGGGGATGTGGGAGTGGAATAAGCATTCAACCGCGGGCGTAGTCGCGGAATAGCGCTGACCATCCGCACAATCCTAAGCCAACAATCTGGCCGGGCATGCCCGGCCATTACTTGAATAGCTTCTTGTAATAGAAGTCCATGCCAAACAGTCCGTTCTCTTCGCGGAGCGCAACCACCGACCACTGCCTGTTCAAAGCCCACTCAATCCGGATGATCTGGGGATTACTGCGAGTTATGTTTGTAATGTAAGTGAACGTGATATCCGGGGTGATCTGCTGCTCAAGAGTAAGGCGGGCCTGCGGACTAACTACGCCTGTCAGTTGCGGGTCGATTTTGATGCGGCTAACACCGAAAAAACGCTGTAGGCGTCCGGCGACCGGGTTCGCAAGTGCCTGGCCCACCAGGGCTGATGCACCCATCTGTTGCCAGCCTTGGGCCGCGCCGGTTTCGCGTGCCAGGAGAGACGGGTCGGAGGTGGGAGCGCGTCCGGTGGCCAGCAGCGCCACGATATCGGAGAACTGCAACGGGGGATCGGAGCGATAACTGACGTTCAGCTTGTTTATTGGTCCGGAGATCGTGATTGTGACATCGATACCACGGGTCTTGGTTTCCAAATCTATATTCAGAATAGGTTCGAGTTTAACGGGATTGTAGAACGAAACAGAGCCTTGGTTGATGGTGTACTTGGTTCCGAAGAATGTTAATTCCCCTTGCGTAATATTAATCCGTCCCAGTATCACCGGGTTTGTAGCCGTGCCGCGCAGGCGGAGATTGGCTTCGGCTTGCAGTTGCTGTGCAAGAGCGGATTGAAACAGTACGTCTGGCGAAGTCTCGACCTGTATATCGAATTGCATGCCAGCCAGAAGTCCAGTGTGACTGGCCGCAGTGCGGACGGGTTCGGCGGTTCGAGCCAGGACGGAGCCAAAATCGGTGTGGGGGTTAAAGGCCGTCCGCAAGACGCTTACCGTGCCCGAAACCAAGCTACGCTGCGGCGTGCCGGTCCAGCTCAGGTTTGCATCGGCTACCGTGCTGGCGCCCTCTGGATAACGGACGCGTACCTGAGCGGCAGAGACTTCGATGCGAAATGTGGGTTCACCGCGGATGTAAGAGGCAAATCCGGTGGCTGTTATTTTGCCGCCTCCGGACTCCCCACTTACGTTCTGGATCGTAGCGCGGTTCCCATTGAAGAGAATGACGCCGGTTGCGTTGGCAAGACCGTTCGGGAAAGTCGCCAGATTGAAGTTCGCATTCTGCAAGTCCATACGGCCGGTAATCAGCGGCACGGCAAAGGTTCCGCGGATCGATGTGTTCAAGAGAACCTTACCCGATGAGACGAGGTCGGCGTTAAAATCTTCGAGTACCGCGAGATCCAGCGTGCCATTGACGCGCAGGTCGAACGGATTTTTGTCGTTCAGCGAAATCAATCCTGTAAGCGCTATGTTAGTGTCCTGCCCGGTGAGCCGCGCACTTTCCACGTTTACGATGGAGTTCTTCATTATGAGCCGGATTGGTCCTGAGTTATGGAGCGCGATGGTTTGCGGGCTGCCACCCGCGATATCGCCCGGGAGAGGCCTGATATCGAGGTGTGGAATATCGGCAGTAAGAGTCCAGGCGTCGGGTTTGAACGCCGGCCCTTCAATGGTCACCTTACCCTCTACGGCTCCGGCGATGCTGAACGGGGAAGCGGGTTTCTGTAACCAGGCAGACAGGACAGCTAAGTCAAGCTTGGTGACGCTCACTTGTGCCGAGCCAGGATTGTCGCCCTCCAAGCGCCAATGACCTTCCGCGACAATATTCGAATTTGCAACGGCGGTTTCAAGATGCGCCGTCAGAAGGGAGTTCTGTGTCGAGGCGCTAAAGTGGATATCGCCAATCGATTTTTGCTCGAGTTGAATGCCGTGACCGGTTGCATCTGCGTTCAAGCTCGTCAGTTGAAATCTAGTATGTCCGGTCCGGTCCTTTGATATCGCGGCGGAGCCTTTGGTTGTAAGCTCGATCGTGCCAGTCAGTGAAGGCTGCCGCTGCCGCACCAGGTGAATTTCTTTAAGCGGGATGCGATTCGAGCTTGCCTGGAAATTAAGATCACCGGTGTCGAATTTGCCGGGTGCGTGAGTATAGTCGATAGTAAACGACAACTGCTTCGTACCGGAATTGATCTGTCCGCTGCCGATGGTAGCGGCGTTCAAATAATCGACGCGGGTCGTAATACGATCGAAGGGTTCGCCAAAAAAAGTGCCCTTGTTAACAGTAACGTCCGCTTTGATCAACGGAGTCCCCGCGGTGCCGGTAATCCGGCCTGAAGCGGAAAGTGTTCCGGTGGCTGGAATTTCCGGCTTGCCGATAATCGCGAGCAGATATGCAACGTTCGCGTTCTGCACGGACCCGGAGGCGGAGAGTGCGCCATTGGTCTCGAATTTCCACTCATGTAACGCGATGGAAGCGTTGAATCGCGCGCGCATGGTATCGCGAGCTAACATCGCGTTCTGTACCGTGAGACCGGATTTATGAGCCGTGATGTCCGCCGCAAACGAACCGAACTTGTCCCCGGCGTACATAAAGTTTGTAAGCGTCACGTGTCCCGCGATCTGAGGAGATGGCAAGCTACCGGTGACCGTTCCGTCAAATGTAGCCACCCCGTTTTCGAATTTGACTGGCAGTGCTTCTGGCGCGTCGCTCGCAAACACGTTGATAGCGGGCAGCAACTCGTCGGGTTTGGAAGACTGGAGGCGCACGCGTAACTGCTGTCCAATGCTTCCGGCTACATCCAGACGCGAATATGGAAGCTGGATGAATGAATTGCCCAGGTCGAGCGTGCCGCGCGACCCGTTATAGGATGCATCCACGCTGCCGTAGACTGCGGGGCTTCCGGGCGCCGGTGAAATGGTCAGCCGTCCGTTTGCATTGAACCGGCCTCGGTACAGCTCACTCAATAACCCTGTAACTTGCAAAGGACCTGACAACAAACCGTCCCATGGCACACGCCGTGGTTCGGATAGCTCGATAATCCGCCTCAGATCAAAGTTGCTGGCTTCGCCCTCCAGACGGAATCGGTCAAGCTTCTCGATGCGGGCGCGGCCTGTAAAATTTCCCTCGAACGCCGAAGCGCGGAGCCCTGTCAGCTCGATCTTGTCCGGATCGGCCCGTAAGGCGGATACGGCGCGGATGTCTCGCAGGTGCCATCTTTCGTTTCGGAATGAGAACGTGTTGGTATGAACGTTGCCCGTCAGCAAGTAGTGTCCGAAATCGCGGAATGAGATGCTACCTCCGACGAAAACCGTGCCCTCCGGGCGCGCACGGAGCCGAAGTGTTCGGTTCAGTTCGGCAAGCGAGAGCTGTAAGCTGTACTGCAACGAGCTGACGGGTGATGAAAAGTTCTCGACCGCTCCAGACAGCTGTGCGTTGGATTGTGCGGTTTCCAGGCGTGCACTGGACAGTGTGAGCTTGTTCTTCTCGATGGCCAGCGAGAACTTGACGCCGATGTCAACGGGCAGGCCGCCGCTGACGACCAGGTGGAACGGCTGAACGGAAATATCGCCTCGATAGGCGCGGTGCATCCCATCGTAGGTGAATTGCACGTGCAGGTTTTCACCAGATGCAGCCCACGGATTTCGTTGAGAATTCACCTCAATGGTTCCGTTCTGAACGGTGAAGCGCCCGACTGCCAGATCGAGAATGGTTTCTACCGGCGTCTTGCTTGAGGTGCGCGACAGCTTTGGTCGTGGGACGTTGGTGCTTCCGTCCGGATAAATAATCAGGTGGGTCTGCGGCTGCTCCACATCCAGGGACTGGAGATTGGCGTCTTGTTTCCAAATGGACACTACTTGGAGAACCACGGTAATGGACCGCACGCGCAACAATGGCGGGGATCCGGCGGGTTCGGTTCCGTGGATCACCAGGTCGTACACTCGCGCCGTCAAAGTATGCCAGTCGAAATCAAACGCGCCCATCTCGACGCGCCCCCCAGTCACCTTTTCGGCCTCGGCGACGATGCGCTGCCGTACTTGCACCCGGAACCAATCGCTTCGAACTATGATCACGGCGGTGATTATCGATAAGAGACCCACCCCAAGCACGGAACAGCCGATGATCACGGACCTACGTGAGCGGCGGGTCATTGGAACGCCTCCGGATGAAATTCGATGTGAGTGCGTTTGCGCGCCTGCGCGATCCAGTCATCCACCTGTTCATCGATGTGCCGGCCGGTCAGATTTTCTTCGAGCTTATTTCGAAGATCATCAAACGTAATGGTGATATCTTTACCGGCATTCTTCTGCAACCCGGGTAACTCCTGATCGAAGTATTTCCGTATCTCATCGTCGGTGACATGGATTCCCGGCCGAAATCGCAGATCGATGAAATGCAAGAATGTCAGCTGCCAGAGCAAATGAGCTTTCAGATCCTGCTCTGTGATGCCGTAGTTTTCAAGTGCGGCGAGGTATTCCTCAGCGCCGTGAAATCGCTCGGTCCGGACATCCTTTAACAGGGATTCAACTTCAGCCGGCCCGGCTTCCACATATTGGGCGGCCTCGATTTCCTTATGAATCAGTTTTTGTTCTATGAGGCGGTCGGCCGCCTTTTTCCTGGATTCGCTGCTGAAATCGAGTGGATCGCCATTGAGGAACGCCGTAAGCCGGATCTCCCGCAGAATCTCGCTTTGCGTGATGACTTGATTATCGAGGGTGACAGCGATGCGGTCGATCACTTCGGCGGGCGCGCCGGGCAACAGGACGACGAGAGAGAGAAGGATGCGCGCGCACATCAGAATGTCTGCCCGATGGAGAACGAAAACTGGAAATGGCTGATGCTCTGGTTGGTGCGGAGCGCGGGATTCTGTCCACAGGTGATCAGGTCAGTGATATTTCCCTTGCAGCCGAAAAATCGTGGTGGGTTGATGCTATACGCCAAGTCGCCGCGCACGGGACCGATCGGTGTGCGGTAACGAATTCCGAATCCGACAGCATGCACCATGTAATCGAAGTCCTGCAAATTGCGCTGCCTGACGCGGAATGAAATTTTGTCGAAATTGGAGTACACGTTGCCCATATCGTGGAACAGCACTCCGCCGATGTTCTCGCCGAGCAGGGGAAAGCGCAGTTCCGTCTTATTCATCAGAAGCGCATTGCCGCCGATGGGGAAGCCGGTTGTCAAATCACGCGGTCCCGCTTGATTTTCGGGAAAGCCCCTATGCGAGTTGCCTCCACCGCTGAAGAACCGCTCCGGAAAAGGTATTGCCTCCGTGGGATTCGTGGTACGTGATTGATAGTGGTACGGAATGATATCACCAAACGTCAGCTCACGCGCCAACACATACTTTTTCCCTATCCGATGGTAGGTGGCATTGCTAGCGAGGCCTCGCACGAAATCCACCTGGGAGCCAAAGACTTTGGAAGCGAGTCCCAGATCTACTGTGTTATAGATTCCCTTATGCGAATCAGTTGGATCGTCCCGGCGATCCTGTATATAGTTGCCGGATAACATCCCGATGCGGACCGGTTGGGAAAGTAAGGGAACCAGGTTCGGATCGATTTTCAAATTGGATGTGCTGACCCGGCGGTAGCTGAACCGGTAAAGAAATGTGGACGGTTTCGACAGCTTCTGCGAGAGCTGGACGGAGCCCTCTTCGCGCTTTGCAGAAAACGTGTTGACGTCTCGCGTGTCGTCATAAAGCGCGGTGAAGCTCAGGTTCAGATTGTCGTGGTCCCGCACCCTGGGCGCGAGATAGCTCAGGATGGCGCGCTGCTCGAGAGTTGACGCGCGGGTGCGCAGGCTAATGCTATGGCCAATGCCGAGGAAGTTCAGGCGCGCCAAGTCGACGGAGACGCGCGGGCTGAAACCGGTTGCTCCGCCTGGGACATCGAGACAGGTCTGGCAACCGCCGATTCGCGCGATCTCGGCGCCCAGACCGCCTGAAAGGGACCAGCGCTTGGCTTCTTCCATGTCATAGATAACGTACTTATATTGGGCAGAGCCATCAGGGTCCTGAATGGCCATATCCACCTTCGCGAAAATTCCCAATTCATAGAGCCGGCGTTGCGTTTCAGCCATGCGAAGAGGAGAAAGCGGATCGTCGCCGGCGAGCAAAAGATTCCGTTGAACAAGAGCAGGCCGGGTAGCCTGCAGGCCTTCGACCAGCAGGTCGCGTACAAATTGCCGCCGGCCCTCAGTGATGATAAAGCGCAGATCAACATGGGTCGGTTGCGGTCCGGGCTTTGAGCTCCACTCGAAGCTGGCATTGGGGAAGCCATTCGCAAAGTAGTACGCCAGAATAGTGTCACGATCCGCAGCCACGTTGAATTCGCTGAATGGCTGTCCTTCGGCGGAACTGAGCGTTGCGGTTACGCTGCCGGCATCAAGTTGCTGGATGCCAACAATCTCAAGTTTGGACACAAACCATTGGGCACCTTCCTCGATGGTGATGAAAACGGCAACGTCCCCGATCTTGCCCTGATAGTCATCCACTGTCTTCGATGTTACGCGGGCGTCGCGGAATCCGTTCTCTTTATAAAGGTTGACGATGGTTTCCTCGTCCCGGCGGCGCAACGCCTCGCTATAGCGGCCATGGCGGAACTGAAAGGATTTCGGCGTCATGAACATACGCTCGCGGATGGAATCGGTCTTGAAGTAATGATTGCCCTGGATTTCGAGGTGTACTAATCGGTGATGTTTCCCCAGGTTGATCAGGTAATCGATCTCTTGGGTGTCATTGCGCAGAACCTGTTCCTTAAACTCGACATCGGCCTCAAAGTATCCTGAAGCTTGGAAATCGTCGCGCAGATTCCTTTGTCCCTCGACCAGGAGATCGCGATCGACGGTGTGCTCTTCGTAAACCGGGATATCCTGCCGCAACTTCTTATTGGAAACCTTAGTTCCTATGGCTCTGACTTCGATCTTGGGCCCGGCATCTATATCCAGAATTGGCGTGACGCGACGTGTGTCGCTATCGTAGTCCATGGATTTCAACTGGACTTTTGCCATCAAGCGGCCATCTTTTTCGTACTTCTTGCGAATGTTGTCAAGACCCACGCGAGTGCGAGTCTGCGTCACAGGTCTCCAGCCACTGATTAAAAAGCGCTTCCATTTTGCAGCCGCGACAATCCTGTCCACCGCCATCTTCAGGTTGCCGTTCACTACCGGCGTGCGGTAGCGCGCACGAGGATTGGCATCGACGACGAAGTGAATATGCGCCTGCTGCGTTTTCGAATCGTAATCGATGCGGGGTTGCATGGTGTTCTCATAGAATCCGTCGGCGACGAGAAGCTTACGTAAGCCGTCTTCAGCGGGACCCATGCTGTCGCCTTCCCGAAAAGGCTGGCCAAGTTCCAGCCGTGTAGCACTCACCATTTGGCCGCGGTTCGGAGGGTCGGGGACGTGGCCATCCACTGCCACGCGGCCTACAAACCAGCTATTACGGGTAATGAAGCGGACAATCACTCCATCCCCGCTTAATTCGGCATCCACTTGAATATCCTGGTAGCGGCCCGTCGCAAAAAGTTTTTCAATCGTCTCTCGGACGTCAGCCATGCGCAGAGGCGAATCTTTTTTCAATGCGACAGCTTGACGGAGATCAGCGGCGGCGAGGGGTTGCTCGCTTGGAGGTGGGCTGAACTGGATGTCGACGATGCGTTTCTCCTCATAGGACTGCGTTTGACAACGCATGAGAGCGGAACATGTGATCCAGAACAATAGTGGCGATAAGAGAAACCGGGTGCAACGGGAACACACCATGCTCATGATAACGTACGGCCCGCGAAGCAGGTTTGTTACCATCGAGTAGGATGACTTCTGGCGAAAGAGAGCGTTACTCGCGCCAGATTCTGTTTCAGGCGATAGGCGAACACGGACAGGAGCGGCTACTGAAATCGCATGCTGCGATTGTCGGGTGCGGCGCTCTGGGCTCTTTGCAGGCTACAGCCTTGGCGCGCGCCGGCGTGGGCCGCCTCAGCATTATTGATCGCGACTACGTGGACGCGACGAACTTACAGCGTCAGTTTCTATTCGAGGAGTCCGACGCCGTCGAAGGATTACCCAAAGCAATCGCCGCCGAGAGGCATCTATCTCGCGGAAATTCGACCATCGACATTCGCGGCATCGTCGCGGACCTTGACTCTTCCAGTGCCGAAGAGCTGCTGGCGGGAGCCGATCTCATACTGGACGGCACCGATAACTTTGAAACGCGATACCTCATCAACGATTTCGCAGTGAGCCAGGACGTTCCTTGGATCTATGGCGCGGCGGTTGGGAGTTATGGCATCGCCATGCCTGTGGTCCCTGGGCGCACAGCGTGCTTTCGTTGCGTCTATCCCGAGCCTCCGTCCGGAGCACAGCCTACTTGCGACACCAGCGGAGTGTTGAATGCGATTACGTCGGCGATTGCATCGCTTCAACTGGCAGACGCATTGAAGATTTTGGCCGGCCGGGTCGATTGCGTAGTTCCGCGCATCACCACCGTTGACGTGTGGTCGGGTGTAATCCGCCAAATCGACCAGCCTGCGCGCGATGCCGACTGCCCTGCGTGCGGCAGACGCGATTTCGTTCACCTCAAGGGGAATGCACGCGCGCCTGTGAGCCTGTGCGGCCGGAACGCGGTGCAAATCCATGCGTCGGCGCACCCGGTTGATCTCGCGGAATTGAAGGCGCGGCTGGACGCTTTAGGTGAGGTCAGAGCCAACGAATTTGCGCTGCGATTTCTTCGGCCGCCGTTCGAGTTGACGGTTTTTTCGGACGGCCGCGCGATTGTTAAGGGCACTACGGACATAGGGGTCGCGCGCAGTCTGTACGCGCAGTATATAGGGAATTGACCCGGCTTCTCAGTCCCACCGCTTGCACCGACCAACAGGGTCCGTGCGCGTTAGTACAGTGCCGACCTCAAATGATTCCCCGTCCGGGGGCACCGAAGCCCTCATTTTGTTAGACTATCGATCTCGCTCGGAGGATCTGGCATGCCCTCTTTCGCAGGTTCCGCGTCGGCTGAGAGGTGGTTGTTAGAAAGAATTCTCATCGCCATGGGTCGGCCGCCCTTCCGGCTGGTTTTGGGGAATGTCGAAGCCATCTCGAGATCGGCCGGCTCGCCGATTGGCTCCATCATTTTCCATGATCGTCAGAGCCTGTTCCGAATGCTGGTCAATCCGCAGCTCGGTTTCGGCGACGGCTACTCGGAAGGGACGATCCGGGTGGAAGGCGATCTGCTGGCGATGCTCGAAGCGGTCTACCGCGCGTGGCCAGCTACCGGCGCCTGCAATTGGTTTACGAAGCTGACGTCGCATTGGATGGAACGCTGGGAGGCGAATACACCGCGGCGGTCGCGCGAAAACGTGCACCATCACTATGATCTGAAGACCGACTTTTATCAGTATTGGCTGGACCCGCAGCTCGTCTACACCTGCGGATATTTCCCGACACCCTCCACCACCCTCGAAGACGCACAGATTGCAAAGATGGATTACGTCTGCCGCAAACTTCAGCTTCAGCCCGGCGAAAGTGTCGTTGAAGCCGGCTGTGGCTGGGGAGCTCTGGCGCTGCACATGGCCAGACACTACGGTGTCCGTGTCAAAGCCTTCAATCTCTCTCACGAGCAAATCATTGTTGCGCGCCAGCGGGCCCGGCAGGAAGGCCTCACCGGCAAGGTCGAATTTTACGAGGATGATTACCGCAATATATCCGGGAACTTTGATGTCTTTGTGTCCGTGGGGATGCTGGAACATGTGGGGGTGAGCAACTATCCCGAATTGGGCAAAGTGATCCATCGTTCTATCGGCTCAACCGGACGAGGGCTCCTCCATTTCATTGGCCGCAACCGTCCAGCGCCGTTGAGTCCCTGGATCAGCAAGCGCATTTTTCCCGGCGCGTACAGTCCGACTTTGGGCGAAGTACGCGAAGTCCTCGAGCCGTGGGATTACTCAATTTGCGATGTAGAGAACCTGCGGTTGCATTACGCCAAGACATTGGAGCACTGGCTGGACCGTTTCGAGCGCTCAGCCCAGCAGATTTCGGCGGCTTTCGATCCGAAATTCGTCAGAGCCTGGCGACTGTATCTTGCCGGCTCTCTGATTGCTTTCAAGGCCGGCACCCTGCAATTGTTTCAGATCACGTTTGCCGGAGCCGATTGCCAGCGTATTCCCTGGACGCGCGCTTACCTTTACGAAAACCAGCAGGCACGTCAGGAACAACCGATATGGACGCCTTCGATGTCCTGATTGCCGGCGGCGGCCCCGCAGGTTCTTCATGTGCCTGGAAGCTGCGCGATTCCGGTTTGAAGATCGCCATTCTGGACAGGCAAACCTTTCCGCGGGATAAAGTGTGCGGCGGATGGATCACGCCGGAGGTGCTCGAGGCGCTCAACATCGATCCAGCCGAATATGCACGCGGCCGAGTGCTGCAGCCGATCACCGGCTTTCTCACCAGTTCCATGGGCGAGACGCCGGTCGAAACGCATTACGGCAAACCTGTCAGCTACGGGATTCGCCGCTGCGAATTCGATCATTACCTGCTCGAACGCTCTGGCGCTTGTCTCCGCTTGGGTTTGCCACTCACGAAGGTGGAGCGATGCCACGGAGAATGGATCATTAATGGACAGATACGCGCTCGCATGCTGGTGGGAGCAGGCGGAACCTTCTGCCCGGTGGCGCGCTTGCTGGGCGCCAAAGTCAACGGGGAAATCGTGGTCGCCGCGCAGGAAGCGGAGTTTACACTCGACGACGGACAGCTGTCCGCATGCTCCGTGCGCGCAGAAACTCCGGAACTTTTTTTCTGCTCTGACATGAAGGGCTATGGCTGGTGCTTTCGAAAACAAAATGTGTTGAATGTGGGGCTTGGCAGGCTCGACCGGCACTCGCTTTCGGGTCATGTCGCGGAGTTCGTGAAATTCCTTAAAACCGCCGGCAGGATTGCGCTCGACATGCCGGTTCTTTTGGGCCACGCCTATCTTCTTTACGGGATGAGCAACCGGCAACTCGTGGATGACGGCCTTCTATTGATCGGAGATGCGGCGGGCATGGCGTACGCGCAGAGCGGAGAAGGTATTCGGCCCGCCATTGAGTCGGGATTGTTGGCAGCCAATGTGATCGCGGCCGCGCAAGGGAGCTACGGTCGCAAACAACTGGAGCCGTATCGTGTTTCACTGGTTGACCGATTCGGCAAATCAGAGAACCACTGGGTCGCTCGTCTCGGCCGCCACGTCCCTGCCGGATTGATCAGCTCCGTTGCCCGGAGGCTTCTGGCAACGCAATGGTTCTCTCGCGAAATCGTCCTCGACCGCTGGTTCCTGCACCGCAACGAGCCGGCCCTGAACTGCTGACGCTGCAGGTCTCATCGGAATCTCTCCGCAGCGCGAGCTTTAGCTTTTGCGGCCTCTTCTTCCCGGTTCTTAGGTGGTGCGTTGGTTTCGAGGGACGAGAGAAGACGAGCCGAGATGCCCGCTATTTCATCAACTGCAGCCATGAACGAGGCTTCGTTTGCCTTCGCGGGTTTATTAAAACCGCTGATTTTTCTTACAAACTGGAGGGAAGCAGCTCGAATCTCTTCGTCCGTGACAGGCGGATCGAAGTTATAAAGGATTTTGATATTCCTGCACATTGGTTCTGACCTTAGGATAGTACCTGACTCCCCGGGCCGTGAAGGAATGGCTTGTGCAACCGCTGTTCATGAGCCTGCGGGTCACAATCGAACCATGAAAATTGGAGTCATCACGAGCACGCCCCGGAAGTGCAGGCATGAATTCCTACTCCACTGAGCTGCAGGCACGACGAGTGGAACAGGCATTCATACCAGAAGGCACCGCCATTTTTGACGTGAAGGCTCCCGCGGCACTTTCGTCCGGTCATCAAGAATCCGCGGGTCCCCGCACAAACCGCGTGGCCTCGCTACAAATCGACGGTGATCACCGAGCCGACTTTCTGAAAAGGCGATCCAAACTCAACGGGCCCGGCCCAGCAGTACAAAGGTAGAGAAACACGAAGCAATAGAGCACCGCAAGCTCACCACCGTTCTGAATCGGCCATAGCCCGCGCGGCAGATGCATTCGGAAGTATGCGAACGCCATCTCGCCGGCCAACACAAAAGCTACAGGACGGGTACAGAGTCCGACGATCAGCAGCAACCCGCCGAACGTTTCCAGCACCCCGGCTGTCCATAAGAGCGAGAAGACGGGAGCCGTCGCGCCATGCCCGCCCATTCCGCCGAAGAAGCCCAGTAATTTCTGGAATCCATGCAACGAAAACGTAAACCCTGCGACAATTCGCAGCGCCGATCGCGTAAATGGCTCCCACGCAGCAAGCTTCATTCAATCC
>Ga0207707_10001402_pt1 | contig 22333 bp, 18 predicted proteins | sample KBSC83BmetaG_FD_184336 | JGI IMG/M metagenome (GOLD analysis project Ga0207707, IMG submission 184336) | Corn rhizosphere microbial communities from Kellogg Biological Station, Michigan, USA - KBS C8-3B metaG (SPAdes) (version 2) | ecosystem: Host-associated > Plants > Roots > Rhizosphere ...
ATCCACCGCCTTGAGCTCGACCAGCGCCAGCCGGCCGTCGCCGGTGCGCGCCATGCCGCGCAAGGTCGCCGCGACCGATACCTCCCCGCGCGAACGGAGAAACGCGACTTCATCGGGCTTGGCCTCGCGCTGGATCAGGGAGAAAGCCACGTCGCCGCCAAGCAGCGTACGGCCCTCGCGCGCCAGTCCCTCACCGAGGCTGGCTGCGACCGAGCCGACGCCGGCAATCGCCATCACGCCAAGCGCGATGCAGGCGATGAAGACGTAAAAGCCGCGCAAGCCCCCGCGCAATTCGCGCAAGGCATAGCGCAGGGCAAGCGATGCCGGGCGGCCGCGGGATACGGGTTCGGAAGCGCCGGTCATGAAGCGGCTTTGCGATCCGCGGGCTGCCCATCGATGCGGCCCGAGCGCAGCCGCACCACGCGGTCGCAGCGTTCTGCCAGCGCGGTGTCGTGGGTCACCAGCACCAGCGTCATGCCGCGCTCGGCGTGTTTGGTGAACAAGAGATCGACGATCTGCTTGCCGGTGGCTTCGTCGAGATTGCCGGTAGGCTCGTCGGCCACCAGAATCGCGGGATCGGGCGACAACGCGCGGGCCAGCGCGACACGCTGCTGCTCGCCGCCGGACAATTGGGTTGGATAATGATGCAAGCGGTCGCCGAGGCCGACCGAGATCAGTTCTTGCGCCGCGCGCTGAGACGCATCGGGATCGCCGGCCAACTCCAGTGGCACCGCGACATTTTCCAGCGCCGTCATGGTCGGAATCAGATGAAACGACTGGAACACGATGCCGACCTGGCGGCCGCGGAAGCGCGCCAGCGCGTCCTCGTCGAGGGCATTGAAAGGGGTGCCGTTGACCACCACTTCTCCGCTGTCCGGACGCTCCAATCCCGCCATCACCATCAGCAAGGTGGATTTCCCCGAGCCTGACGGCCCGATCAGGCCGATCGCTTCACCCGGTGCCACGCGCAGGCTGATATCCTTGAGAATGTGAACGCGCGCCGCGCCCGCGCCGAGCGAGAGATTGACGTTTTGGATGGAAATGGTGTCCGGCTCCAGGCCGGCCAGCGATGAGGGTTCGATGAGACTGTCCATGGCTCGGTCATATGGCACTTCCGCCGTCGCGGTCGAGAGGCGCGGGCGGATGTTTGCGCACATGCTCGTGTTGGGCATGGTGCTGGCCATGGTGGGGACGGCGTTTTCGCCCACGTCGGCTGCCGGCGAGACCAAGCCGATCAAGCTGGTTGTATTGGGTGATTCGCTGAGCGCGGGTCTTGGTCTTTCGGCCTCGTCGGCGTTCCCGGCACGGCTGCAAAAATCTCTAAAACTCAAAGGGATAGAAGTCGATATCATCAACGCCGGGGTTTCCGGCGACACCAGTTCCGGCGGTCGCGACCGGCTCGACTGGTCGGTGCCTGAAGGAACCGAGGCCGTGATCCTCGAACTCGGCGCCAACGATGCCCTGCGCGGCACCGATCCCAAAGTCACCCGATCAGCGCTGACGGACATTCTGACCCGGCTGAAGGCGCGCAAAATCGCGGTTCTGTTGTGCGGGATGCTTGCGCCGCCGAATTACGGGAGCGATTATTCGGCCCGTTTCAACGCGATCTATCCGGAGCTTGCGAAATCGTTCGGAGTGCCGCTGTATCCGTTTTTCCTGGAGGGCGTCGCTACCGACGCCAGGCTCAACCAGGCGGACGGTCTGCATCCCACGGCGGAGGGGGTCGATGTCATTGTCAAAAATATCCTGCCCACGGTGGAGGCATTTCTTGGCACGATATCCGGGCAACGCAGTTGAAAAACCGGCAGCGATAACCCTAACGCGGCGTTTTCCCGCCAGATTACCAATCTGTAAACCCCGGATGCTTCGCAGGGTCACTTAACTGCGGTAGAAATCGCTATCGGTGATTCGTTACCGGGTTTCAGCATCGGGAGTCATGCGATGCCGCGTTTGTTCACTGGCCTGGAAATTCCGGCCGAGATCGGCCAGACACTTTCCAGCTTGCGTGGCGGCCTTCCGGGCGCGCGCTGGATCGATCCCGAAAATTATCACGTCACCTTGCGCTTCATCGGCGATATCGACGGCGTCGCGGCCAACGAAATCGCCTCGCTGCTGTTTCGGATCAATCGCAAGCCGTTCGATGTGGCCCTGCAGGGCCTGTCGAGCTTTGGCGGACGCAAGCCGCGCGCGGTGGTGGCCTCGATCGTGCCGAGCCGGCCGCTGATCGAGCTGCAGGCCGAGCTCGAGCGGCTGATGCAGCGCTTCGGGCTCGACCCGGAGGGGCGGAAATTCACCCCGCATGTGACGCTGGCGCGGCTGCGCGACGCCTCCAACCAGGATGTCGCGGACTATCTGTCGGTGCGCGGATATTTTCCGACCACGGTGTTCACGGCATCGCGCTTCGTGCTGTTCTCGTCCCGGGCGTCAACCGGCGGCGGGCCCTATGTGGTCGAGGATTCCTACGCATTGAGCGCCTGATCCTTCACCTCTCCCCGCAAGAACGGGGAAAGGGAGAAGAATCCGCATAGCCCCCTGCACCAATTCACGGCTTGCATTTTTCGCCGCGCTGGGGCCGAAAGGGGGCCATGCTGTCTCCCCCGTCCGCCCCGTTCCTCGTCCATTATCAGTCCCTGGTGGCCTCCGGCGCGATCGAGCCCGATGCCGCGCAGGCGCAGGCCGCCGAGGCATTTGCAGCGCTTGAGCAGCGGCTCGCGGGCTACAAGCCGGTACGCAAGCAGGGCCTGCTGGGCCGGCTGTTTGCCGACAAGGACGAGGCGCCGCCACGCGGCCTCTACGTTCACGGCGAGGTCGGGCGCGGCAAGACCATGCTGATGGATCTGTTTTTTCAGCAAAGTCTGGTGCTGCACAAGCGCCGCGCGCATTTCCACGAGTTCATGGCCGAGGTGCACGAGCGGATCTACGACTTTCGTCAAAATATAGCGCGCGGCGAGATCGCCGACGGCGATGTGATCGCGCTCACCGCCGCGTCGATTTTCGACGAGGCATGGCTTTTGTGTTTCGACGAGTTCCACGTCACCGACATCGCCGACGCGATGATCCTGGGACGGCTGTTCGCAAAACTGTTCGAACTCGGCACGGTGGTGGTGGCGACGTCCAACGTCGCGCCCGAGGATCTCTACAAGGGCGGCCTGAACCGGGCGCTGTTCCTCCCCTTCATCGCGCAGATATCGGAGCATATGGATGTGCTGCGGCTCGATGCCCGCACCGATTTCCGGCTGGAGAAGCTTGTTGGGGTGAAAATGTGGCTGGTGCCGGCGGATCACAACGCCGATGCCGCGCTCGACCGGGCGTGGGTCAGGATGACCGGCAACGCGCCCTGCAAGCCGCGCGATATTTCGATCAAGGGGCGTGTTCTGCACGTGCCGTGTTCGGCGGATGGCGTTGCGCGGTTTTCGTTTGCGGATCTGTGCGAAAAGCCGCTCGCCGCGTCCGACTATTTGCGGCTCGCGCACGACTATCACACCATCATGGTCGACCGCATTCCGGTGATGGATTATGCCGAGCGCAACGAAGCCAAGCGGTTCATCGCGCTGATCGACACGCTTTATGACAACGCCGTCAAGCTGATGGCGTCCGCAGCAGCCGATCCGCTGGCGCTGTATCTTGCGACCGAGGGCGATGAGGCGAACGAGTTCAAGCGGACCTCGTCGCGGCTGATCGAGATGAGTTCGCAATCCTATCTGGCGCTGCCTCACGGACACAAGGATTCCGTGGCGAGCGGGTCGAGCACGGGATTGGTGGAAACGTGACGCGAGTTGGCCGACAATTGAGCATGGCGTGGCTTGAACGGGTCGGTCGAAAGGGATAACCAGCCTGTCAGCTTCCTTCCCTCCTCCTTGACCTTCAAAGGACAGATTTCCCATGGCGCGCGACAAGATTGCCTTGATTGGTTCCGGTCAGATCGGCGGAACGCTGGCTCACCTCATCGGCCTCAAGGAGTTGGGCGATGTCGTGATGTTCGACATCGCCGAGGGCGTGCCACAGGGCAAGGCGCTCGACATCGCGCAATCCTCGCCCGTGGACGGCTTCGACGCGCATTTCTCCGGCGCCAATTCCTATGAGGCGCTCGACAACGCCAAGGTCTGCATCGTTACCGCCGGCGTGCCGCGCAAGCCCGGCATGAGCCGCGACGATCTGCTCAGCATCAATCTCAAGGTGATGGAGCAGGTCGGCGCCGGTATCAAGAAATATGCCCCCGACGCCTTCGTCATCTGCATCACCAATCCGCTCGACGCCATGGTGTGGGCGCTGCAGAAGGCCTCGGGAATGCCGCACAAGAAGGTGGTGGGCATGGCGGGCGTGCTGGATTCCTCGCGCTTCCGCTACTTCCTGGCCGACGAGTTCAACGTCTCGGTCGAAGACGTCACCGCCTTCGTGCTTGGCGGGCACGGCGACACCATGGTGCCGCTGGTGCGATACTCCACGGTGGCCGGCATTCCGTTGCCCGATCTGGTGAAGATGGGCTGGACCTCGCAGACGCGGATCGACGAGATCGTCGATCGCACCCGCAACGGCGGGGCCGAGATCGTCAACCTCCTGAAGACCGGTTCGGCGTTCTATGCACCGGCCGCATCCGCGATTGCGATGGCTGAGAGCTATCTCAAGGACAAGAAGCGCGTGCTGCCCTGCGCCGCCTACCTCAACGGCGAATACGGCGTGAAGGACATGTATGTCGGCGTCCCTGCTGTCATCGGATCGAAAGGGGTCGAGCGTATTGTCGAGATCGAACTGGCCGGCAAGGACCGCGAAGCATTCGACAAGTCGGTCGGCGCGGTGCAGGGTCTGGTCGAAGCCTGCAAGAAGATCGCGCCGGATCTGCTCGGCCGCTGATCCCGTTCAACTGTCAACCGATAGATCGAGCCAGCCGATTTTCCTTCGGAATTCCAGTTTTTCCGACGCTCGCGAGCATTGTGGCGCGGGCTTCGGAATCAAAGCCAGCACCAGCACGATGAAATTCTGGGTGGTTTGAATTGCGGTTTCTGTGGTATATGGTATGCCAGCCGCAAAACTGAGGTAAATTCCACCGCACGGGGATTGTGGGAGCGTCCAAATGAACATCCATGAATACCAGGCCAAGGCGCTGCTGCATGAGTTCGGCGTGCCGATCTCGCGCGGCGTTCCGGTGCTCCGGGCCTCCGATTCCGACGTCGCCGCGAAAACGCTTGGCGGCCCGGTCTGGGTGGTGAAGAGCCAGATCCACGCCGGCGGCCGCGGCAAGGGCAAGTTCAAGGAAGCCTCCGCCGGCGACAAGGGCGGCGTCCGTATCGCCAAATCGATCGCCGAGGCCAATGAATTTGCCAAGCAGATGCTGGGCGCAACACTGGTCACGGTGCAGACCGGGCCGCACGGCAAGCAGGTCAACCGGCTTTACATCGAGGAAGGCTCCGACATCGACAAGGAGTTTTATCTGTCGATCCTGGTCGACCGCGAAACCTCCGAAGTGTCGTTCGTGGTCTCCACCGAAGGCGGCGTCAACATCGAGGACGTCGCGCACGATACGCCGGAGAAGATCGTGACTTTCTCGGTCGATCCCGCCACCGGCATCATGGGCCATCACGGCCGCACCGTCGCCAAGGCTCTGGGTCTCAAGGGCGATCTCGCCAAGCAGGCGGAACGGCTGGTGACGCAGCTCTACACAGCCTTTGTCGCCAAGGACATGGCGATGCTGGAGATCAACCCGCTCGTCGTCACCAGGCAGGGCGACCTGCGCGTGCTCGACGCCAAGGTGTCGTTCGACGGCAACGCACTGTATCGCCATCCCGACGTCGTGGCGCTGCGCGACGAGACCGAGGAAGACCCAAAGGAAATCGAAGCGTCGAAATACGATCTCAATTACATCACGCTCGACGGCACCATCGGCTGCATGGTCAACGGCGCTGGGCTGGCGATGGCGACGATGGATATCATCAAGCTCTACGGCATGGCGCCGGCGAACTTCCTCGACGTCGGCGGCGGCGCCGACAAGGTCAAGGTCACCGCGGCGTTCAAGATCATTACCGCCGATCCCAATGTGAAGGGCATCCTGATCAACATTTTCGGCGGCATCATGAAATGCGATATCATCGCCGAAGGCGTGGTTGCCGCGGTGAAGGAAGTCGGCCTGAAAGTTCCGCTGGTGGTAAGGCTAGAGGGCACCAATGTCGACGCCGGCAAGAAGATCATCCGGGAATCCGGGCTCAACGTGCTGCCGGCCGATGATCTCGACGATGCCGCGCAGAAGATCGTCAAGGCCGTGAAGGGTTAGACCGATGCCCGAGAACCGTCTCACCGCACCGACTGCGCTTGAGGAGCATCGCAGGCTCGCGGCGTTCGCGGGCGAGTGGAACGGGGAAGAGGTGGTGTATCCGTCGCGCTGGACTGCGGGAGGGCCCGCCACATCGCATGTTGTCGCCCGCATCGACCTCAACGGCTTTTATCTGATTCAGGATACGCGCCAGATGCGCGAGGGCAAGGAAATCTTCGCCACCCATGGCGTCTTCACCTACGACCGCGAAGACCGGCTCTACAAGCTGTTCTGGCACGATTCGCTCGGCTATTACCCGCCGTCACCGGCTTCCGGCGGCTGGACCGGCAAGACCCTGACCTTGGTGCGCGGTTCGTTGCGCGGCAATGCGCGCCACGTTTATGAAATTCTCGATGACAATTCCTACGCGATGAAAATCCAGTTTTCGCCGGACGCCGAAGGATGGGCCGACGTGCTCACCGGCGTCTACCGGCGTATCGGCTAACCCTTACCGATCGTTTCTCGAAGGCAATCCCAACCATGTCCATCCTGATCGACAAGAATACAAAAGTCATCTGCCAGGGCTTTACCGGCAAGAACGGCACCTTTCATTCCGAAGCTGCAATCGCCTATGGCACCAGGATGGTCGGGGGTACCTCGCCGGGCAAGGGCGGTGCCACGCATCTCGGCCTGCCGGTGTTCGACACCGTGGCCGAGGCGCGCGACAAGACCGGAGCCGATGCCAGCGTGGTCTACGTGCCGCCGCCGGGGGCGGCCGACGCGATCTGCGAAGCCATCGATGCGGAAATTCCGCTGATCGTCTGCATCACCGAAGGCATTCCGGTGCTCGACATGGTCAGGGTGAAACGTTCGCTCTCGGGGTCGAAATCGCGGCTGATCGGGCCGAATTGCCCGGGCGTGATGACGGCCGGCGAATGCAAGATCGGCATCATGCCGGCGAACATCTTCAGGCCGGGCAGTGTCGGTATCGTCTCGCGTTCGGGCACGCTGACCTATGAAGCCGTGTTCCAGACCACCCAGGAAGGCCTCGGCCAGACCACCGCGGTCGGCATCGGCGGCGATCCGGTCAAGGGCACCGAATTCATCGACATGCTGGAGATGTTTCTGGCCGATCCCAAGACCACCTCGATTGTCATGATCGGTGAAATCGGCGGCGCGGCCGAAGAAGACGCCGCCCAGTTCCTGAAGGACGAGGCCAAGCGCGGCCGCAAGAAGCCGATGGTCGGCTTTATCGCCGGCGTCACGGCGCCTCCCGGGCGCCGCATGGGCCATGCCGGCGCGATCATTTCCGGCGGCAAGGGCGACGCCGGCTCCAAGACCGCGGCGATGGAGGCGGCCGGAATCACGGTCTCGCCGTCGCCCGCGCGGCTCGGAAAGACGCTTGCCGAAAAATTGAAAGCGTAATTCAGTTTTTGGTTCTTTTCGGCGCGAACATTTGCCCTAAATAGGGTAAAGGGTCTGCTATCACGCTGATCCGGTACCCGGATTGGCTGTTGCGCCGTATTCGCGAACCAAAATCACCAGGACGCAGTCATGTCTCGCCAAGACGCGAACGCCGCCTTTGCTCTCTCCTCATTCCTCCAGGGTACCAACGCCCCCTACATCGATGAAATCTACGCCCGCTACGAGAAGGACCCCGCCGCGGTCGACAGCGAATGGCAGGAGTTCTTCAAGAGCCTGAAGGACCCGCCGGCCGACGTCCGGAAAGGCGCCGAGGGACCGTCCTGGGCCCGGGACAACTGGCCGCTGACGCCACGCGACGACCTGACTTCCGCGCTCGATGGCAACTGGGCAGAAGTCGAAAAGGCTGTCGGCACCAAGCTCGCGGCCAAGGCCGTGCAGGCCAAGGGCGGCGAGCTGACGGCGGCCGATATCCACCAGGCGACCCGCGATTCCGTGCGCGCGCTGATGTTGATCCGCGCCTACCGCATGCGCGGCCACTTCCACGCCAAGCTCGACCCGCTCGGGATCGAGCCGCCGCGCGATCGCGAGGAACTCGATCCGCGCTCCTATGGCTTTGCGGAGAGCGATTTCGACCGCAAGATCTTTCTCGATCACGTGCTGGGCATGGAATACGCGTCGTTGCGGGAAATCGTCGCGATCTGCGAACGCACCTACTGCCAGACGCTTGGCGTCGAGTTCATGCACATTACCAACGCCGCGCAGAAAGCCTGGATTCAGGAGCGCATCGAGGGCCCGGACAAGGAAATCAGTTTCACCCGCGAGGGCCGGCGCGCCATCCTGATGAAGCTGGTCGAGGCCGAAGGTTTTGAGAAATTCTGCGATCTGAAATTCACCGGCACCAAGCGGTTCGGGCTGGACGGCGCTGAATCGCTGATTCCGGCGCTGGAACAGATCATCAAGCGCGGCGGCAATCTTGGCGTCAAGGAAATCGTGGTCGGAATGCCGCATCGCGGACGCCTCAACGTGCTGACGCAGGTGATGGGCAAGCCGCATCGCGCGCTGTTCCATGAATTCAAGGGCGGCTCCGCCAATCCCGACGCGGTCGAGGGCTCCGGCGACGTCAAATATCATCTGGGTGCCTCGTCGGACCGCGAGTTCGACAACAACCGGATTCACCTGTCGCTCACCGCCAATCCTTCGCATCTGGAAATCGTCGATCCCGTGGTGCTCGGCAAGGTGCGCGCCAAGCAGGACCAGCATGGCGATCCGCCGGACCAGCGCATCTCGGTGTTGCCGCTGCTGATGCACGGCGATGCGGCGTTCGCCGGACAGGGCGTGGTGGCGGAATGCTTCGCGCTGTCCGATCTGAAAGGCTACCGCACCGGCGGTTCGCTGCATTTCATCGTCAACAACCAGATCGGATTCACCACCTATCCGCGCTATTCGCGCTCCTCGCCCTACCCTTCCGATGTCGCGAAGATGATCGACGCGCCGATCTTCCATGTGAACGGCGACGATCCGGAAGCCGTGGTGTTCGCGGCCAAGGTCGCGATCGAATTCCGGCAGAAATTCCACAAGCCCGTCGTCATCGACATGTTCTGCTATCGCCGGCACGGCCACAACGAAGGCGACGAGCCGGCGTTCACCCAGCCGGTGATGTACAAGAAGATCGCGACGCATCCGAGCACGCTCGAGATTTATTCCAGGCGGCTGATCGCCGAGGGCGTGATGACCGAAGGCGAAGTCGAGAAGGCCAAGGCGGACTGGCGCGCCCGGCTCGATGCCGAACTCGAGGCCGGCTCGGGCTACAAGCCCAACAAGGCGGACTGGCTCGACGGCAAATGGGCAGGCTTCAAGTCGGCGGATGCGGAAGAAGACCCCCGTCGCGGCGTTACCGGCGTCGATGTCGCGGTGCTCAGGGATATCGGCCGCAAGATCACCAGGGTGCCCGATGGCTTCCGGGTTCATCGCACCGTCCAGCGCTTTCTGGAAAATCGCGCCAAAGCGATCGAGAACGGCGTCGGGATCGATTGGGCGACCGGCGAGGCGTTGGCGTTCTGCACGCTGCTGCAGGAAGGCCCTCACGTCCGGCTGTCGGGCCAGGACAGCGAGCGCGGCACCTTCTCGCAGCGGCATTCGGTGCTGATCGACCAGGAAGACGAAAGCCGCTACACGCCGTTCAATCATCTCGGCGGCGATCAGGGCCATTACGAGGTCATCAACTCGCTGCTCTCGGAAGAAGCCGTGCTCGGCTTCGAGTACGGCTATTCGCTGGCGGAGCCGAAGGCGCTGGCGATCTGGGAAGCGCAGTTCGGCGATTTCGCCAACGGCGCGCAGGTGCTGTTCGACCAGTTCATCTCCTCGGGCGAACGCAAATGGCTGCGCATGTCCGGGCTCGTCTGCATGCTGCCGCATGGCTATGAGGGGCAGGGGCCGGAGCATTCTTCCGCCCGGCTCGAGCGCTTCCTGCAGATGTGCGCGGAAGACAACATGCAGGTGGTGTATGCCACCACGCCCGCGAATTTCTTCCACGTGCTGCGGCGGCAACTGCATCGCGAGATTCGCAAGCCCCTGATCCTGATGACGCCGAAGTCGCTGCTGCGGCACAAGCGTGCGGTCTCGCGGCTCGACGAGTTAGGCGCAGACACCACGTTCCACCGCATTCTCTACGATGACGCCGTCATGCTGCCCGACGAAAAGATCAAGCTGGTGCAGGACGACAAGATCCGCCGCGTCGTGCTGTGCTCGGGCAAGGTCTATTACGACCTCTACGAGGAGCGCGAAAAACGCGGCATCGACGACGTCTACATCATGCGCGTCGAGCAGCTTTATCCGGTGCCGCTGAAGGCGCTGGTGCAGGAACTCGGACACTTCAAGAATGCCGAAGTGATCTGGTGCCAGGAAGAGCCGCGCAACATGGGGGCGTGGCACTTCATCGAACCCTATCTCGAATGGGTGCTGAACCAGATCCACGCGCCGAACCGGCGGCCGCGTTACGCTGGGCGCGCCGCCTCGGCGGCGACCGCCACCGGCTTGATGTCGAAGCACCAGGCGCAGCTCAAGGCGCTATTGGACGAGGCGCTGAACTAGCATTTACCGAAGCCGTCATGCCCGCGCTTGTCGCGGGCATCCACCTCTTACTTTTTGAAAGCTGATTTAAAGGCGTGGATGGCCGGGACGAGCCCGGCCATGACGCAAGAGGAAACAAACAATGACTGAAATTCGCGTTCCGACGCTCGGCGAATCCGTGACCGAGGCCACCATCGGCCGCTGGTTCAAGAAGGCGGGGGATCCCGTCGCGGTGGATGAGCCGCTGGTCGAGCTCGAGACCGACAAGGTCACCATCGAAGTCCCGGCACCATCGGCCGGCACGCTCGGCGAGATCACCGCCAAGGACGGCGAAACCGTCGCGGTCGGCGCGTTGCTCGGACAGATCAATGATGGCGCGGCGGCCGCCGCCGCCAAGCCCGCCCCGGCGCCCGCCAAGGTTGCGGCCCCTGCTGCGCCGCCGCCTCCACCCGCCGCCGCGCCTGCGGCGGCTGCGAAGGCTGCGCCAACCGATGCGCCGCTGGCGCCGTCGGTGCGCAAGATCTCGGCCGAGAGCGGGATCGATGCCGCCACCGTCCCCGGCTCGGGCAAGGACGGCCGCGTGACCAAGGGCGACATGCTGGCCGCGATCGAAAAGGCGGCGTCGGCGCCGACGCCGATCAGCCAGCCCGCCGCCGCGGTGCAGGTTCGCGCGCCTTCGCCCGCCGACGATGCCGCGCGCGAAGAGCGCGTGAAGATGACGCGGCTGCGCCAGACCATCGCGCGGCGCCTGAAAGACGTGCAAAACACCGCCGCGATGCTGACGACCTTCAACGAGGTCGACATGAGCCACATCATGGCGATGCGGGCCCAGTACAAGGACGTGTTCGAGAAGAAGCACGGCAGCAAACTGGGATTTATGGGCTTTTTCACCAAGGCCTGCGTGCAGGCGCTGAAGGATATTCCGGCGGCCAACGCCGAGATCGACGGCACCGATCTGATCTACAAGAATTATTACCACATCGGGGTTGCCGTCGGCACCGACAAGGGCCTGGTGGTGCCGGTGGTGCGCGACTGCGACCAGAAGTCGATCGCCGAGATCGAAAAGGCCATCGCCGATGTCGGGCGGCGCGCCCGTGACGGCCAGCTCAAGATCGATGAGCTGCAGGGCGGCACCTTCACCATCACCAATGGCGGCATCTACGGTTCGCTGATGTCGACGCCGATCCTGAACGCGCCGCAATCGGCCATTCTCGGCATGCACAAGATTCAGGATCGCCCGGTCGCGATCACCGGCAAGGTCGAGATCCGCCCAATGATGTATCTGGCGTTGTCCTACGACCACCGCGTCATCGACGGCAAGGAGGCGGTGACGTTCCTGGTCCGCGTCAAGGAAAGCCTGGAAGACCCGGCGCGGCTGGTGCTGGATCTGTGAGGCTTGCGGATGTTGTTTTTTGCACATGTCGCGATGCTGGTGCGGCTTTGCCGGTAGCGTGCATTGGAATAATGGGGGCAAATCTTGACTGACCGCGTCGCGATCATCACCGGCGGAAGCCGCGGCATCGGCCGCGCCACCGCACTTGCCGCCGCTAGCCGCGGCTTTCGAATTTGCGTCGGCTACGCCAGCAATGAAGGTGCGGCACGCAGCGTGGTCGCCGCCATCGAGGCCAGCAACGGCAAGGCGATCGCGGTGAAGTGCGACGTCGGCAGCGAGAGCGATATCCTGGCGCTTTTCAAGGCCGCCGACAAATTCGGAACGCTCGGCGCGCTCGTCAACAACGCAGGCATCATCGGGACGACGTCGCGCGTGGACGAGATGTCCGCCGAGCGCATTGAGCGCATGATGGCCGTCAATGTCACCGGCAGCATTCTGTGCGCGCGCGAAGCGGTGAAGCGGATGTCGACGCGCCACGGCGGCAAGGGCGGCGTCATCGTCAATCTCTCTTCGGTCGCGGCCAGACTCGGTGCGCCCAATACCTATGTCGACTACGCGGCATCCAAGGGCGCCGTCGATTCTTTCACGGTCGGGCTGGGACATGAAGTCGCCGGGGAGGGCATTCGCGTGGCCGCGATCCGGCCGGGGCTGATCGATACCGAAATTCACGCCAGCGGCGGCGAGCCGGACCGCGCGCATCGGCTGAGCCCCATGGTGCCGATGAAGCGCGTCGGCACCGCGGGCGAGATCGCCAACGCCATCGTCTGGCTGATGTCGGACGAGGCCTCCTACGTGACCAGCGCCATCCTTGATGTATCGGGCGGGCGCTAATACCTGCCACAGTTTTCAGCTACAGGACTTCGACCATGGCCACCTACGATCTCGTTGTCATCGGCACCGGTCCGGGCGGATATGTCTGCGCGATCCGCGCGGCGCAACTCGGCATGAAGGTCGCCGTGGTCGAGAAGAACCCAACGCTTGGTGGCACCTGCCTCAATGTCGGCTGCATGCCGTCGAAGTCGCTGTTGTATGCATCGGAAATGTTCGAGGAGGCCGGGCACTCATTTGCGAAAATGGGTGTCGCCGTCTCCGCGCCGAAACTCGATCTGCCCTCGATGATGAACTTCAAGCAGCAGGGCATCGACGGCAACGTCAAGGGCGTCGAGTTTCTGATGAAGAAAAACAAGATCGACGTCATCGGCGGCAAGGGCAAGATCCTTGGCACCGGTAAGGTCGAGGTGTCAGGCGGCGACGGCAAGACGCAGTCCGTCGAGACCAAAAACATCGTCATCGCCACCGGTTCCGACGTCGCGCGATTGAAGGGCGTCGAGATCGACGAGAAGCGCATCGTGTCGTCGACCGGCGCGTTGTCGCTCGACAAGGTGCCCGGGAAACTGCTGATCGTCGGCGCCGGCGTGATCGGGCTTGAGCTCGGCTCGGTGTGGCACCGGCTTGGGTCGCAGGTCACGGTCGTGGAATTTCTCGATCGCATTCTGCCGGGCATGGACGGCGAAGTGGCAAAGCAATTCCAGCGCATCCTCGAGAAGCAGGGCTTTGCGTTCAGGCTCGGTACCAAGGTCACCGGTGTCGACACCTCGGGCAAGACGCTGTCGGCGCAGATCGAGCCGGCGGCCGGCGGCAAGCCAGAAACGCTGGAAGCCGACGTGGTGCTGGTGGCCATCGGCCGCGTGCCCTACACCGAGGGCCTCGGCCTCAAGGAAGCCGGCATCGCGCTCGACAATCATGGCCGCGTGCAGATCGACGCGCATTTTGCGACCAGCGTGAAGGGCGTCTACGCCATCGGCGATGTGGTCGCCGGGCCGATGCTTGCCCACAAGGCCGAGGACGAGGGCGTCGCGGTCGCGGAAATTCTCGCCGGCCAGGCCGGGCATGTGAACTACGACGTCATTCCAGGTGTAGTGTATACCACGCCGGAAATATCCGCGGTCGGCAAGACCGAGGAAGAGCTGAAGCAGGCCGGCGTCGCCTTTACCGTCGGCAAATTCCCCTTTACCGCCAATGGCCGCTCCAAGGTAAACCAGACCACCGAGGGATTCGTGAAGATTCTCGCAGATGCGAAAAACGATCGGGTGCTCGGCGTGCACATTGTCGGCCGCGAGGCCGGCGAAATGATCCATGAAGCGGCGGTACTGATGGAATTTGGCGGCTCGGCCGAGGATCTGGCGCGCACTTGCCATGCCCACCCGACCCGTTCCGAAGCCATCAAGGAGGCCGCGCTTGCAGTCGGCAAGCGCGCGATACATATGTGATGCACGCGCGGGGGAAAGTAGGGCAGGGACCACAAGAATGATGCGCCGCCTGCTTCAGCCAATCTGGGTTCTGCTTGCGATCATCTTCCTGATCGAGGCTTGGCTGTGGGATCACCTCGAACCGATCGTGGCGTGGTTCGTGGCGCTGATTCCGCTGCGCGCCTTCAAGCAATGGCTCGCCGAGCGAATCGATACGCTGTCGCCTGCCATGACGCTGATCGTATTCATCGTGCCGGTGATTCCGCTGTTTCCCCTGAAGCTGGTCGGCCTCTGGCTGCTCACGCATGAATATTGGATCAGCGCCATCCTCACCATCATCTTCGCAAAGTTCCTCGGCGTCGGCGTCGCCGCTTTCATCTTCGACGTCACCCGGCCGAAATTGCTGGAGATGCAGTGGTTCGAAACGCTCTATGATTACATCATCGAGTTGCGGGCCAGGGCGACCGCGCTGGTCGATCCCATCAAACTGCGAATCAAGGAAGCGCTCGGCGGCGGCGGCGACGGCTGGTCATCGCGGATGCTGCGGCTGATCCAGCGCTTCCGCAAGAGCGTGCACGAAGCGCGATAATCCGCCGGGCTGGCTGATCTCTTCAGACGCAAGTATCGCCCGAGACATTTCGTCAGGGGAAGTTTGCTCCCTCACCCGGCGCTACGCGCCGACCTCTCCCGATGGGAGAGGTAAAAAATAGTCCGGCTACATCAGGTGCACCGCATGCGGCGCGAGCAGGCCGATCGCGGTAAATGCGATACCGGCCAGCGCCAGCAGGCCCGATATCCAGGCCAGCGCGATCATGGCGGTGATGATGCTCGCCGAAGCCAGCACGATGCCGATCTGAAATGCGGCGGACGCGATCTCATAGTGATGGTACCGCGCCATCGCGAGCTCGCGCTCGTGTTCGGCGTGCTTGGCGCGCTCGGCCAATTGCTCCGTGCCTTCGCCGGTTTCCGGCTCCGAGCGGTAGCGCGCGGCGGTCTTCTGCCATTCCTCGATCTGCTTTCGCAGCGCCCCCTTTGCGGCATCGTCGCCCATGACGCCGAGGCTTAATTTGGCCTGATCCGACGTCACCTGTACCACCGTGCGGCGGATGCTCTTGGCCTGGAAGAACGCCCACAGGTTCGAGGCTTCGACGTTCTTGCTGATGGATTCGGTCTGGGCGCCCTTGCCCAGCGTCTCCGACAGCGCAAGGAACAGCGCGATCACGGCGATCAATAGCGCAATTTTCTTGTTCTCGCCGGAGGCGTGCTCGGCGTGCTCCGCATGCTCCATGCTTTCATGTGCGCTCATGATTTCCTCCCGGCTGGACTAACCCACGATTGACCGAACACCACCGCCCGCGCAAGAGGCAAGCGGATGTGACGGCCGTGTGCCGGGCCTGCAAGCGGGCCGATTTCAGGCGCGGGGATGCGCGGTGCGGTAGACTTCCAGCAGCCGCTCGCTGTCGATGCCGGTGTAAATCTGTGTGGTCGAGAGCGAGGCGTGGCCGAGCAGCTCCTGGATCGCGCGCAGATCGCCGCCGCGGCTCAGAAGGTGGGTCGCAAAAGAATGCCGCAGCGCATGCGGCGTCGCGCTGTCGGGCAGGCCGAGCGCGCCGCGCAGCCGTTCCATGGTGAGTTGAATGATTCGGGCCTTGAGCGGACCGCCACGGGCGCCGACAAAGATCGGTCCCTCCGGGGCGAGCGGATGCGGACACATCGCCACATAATCCTGGATCAGCGTCAGCACGTTTTGCAGCACCGGCACCATCCGGGTCTTGTTGCCCTTGCCGGTCACGATCAGCACGTCGCCGGCGCCGGGCAGCGGCACGTCGCGGCGCCTCAAGCCGAGCGCTTCGGAGATGCGCAAGCCCGAGCCGTACAATAGCGCCATCACGGCGGCGTCGCGCGCCCAGATCCAGGGATCGCGGGCCTCGCCAGCGCGCTCGTCGGCGTCGGTGAAACGTTTGGCCGCCGCTATCTGGATCGGTTTCGGCAGGCTCTTGCCGACCTTGGGCGCGCGGATTGCCGATAGCGCGCCGACCTTGCCCTTGCCTTCCTGTTCGAGGAAGCGCCCGAACGAACGCAGGCCTGCCAGCGCCCGCATCAGGGAACGCCCGCCGATATCGGATGCACGCCGCATCGCCATGAAAGCCCTGACGTCGCTGGCCTCAAGCGCCGCAAAGCGCGACAGCGTCACCTGCGTGCCCCAATGTCCGGCGAGAAAGACCAGACATTGGCTGAGGTCGCGGGCATAGGCTTCCAGCGTCTTCGGCGACAGCCGTCGCTCGGTGCGCAGATGCGCCAGCCAATGCGTCATCTGAAGCGCGAGACGAGCGTCGGCGCAGTCGAGGTCGGTTGCTGAAATCGCGGGACTTGGCTTGGCCATGGGGATGTCTTTCGGCCTGTCTTTTAGACTGTCTTGGGGGCGCGCGATGATTCCCGGCGATTATATCGCACCTGTTTCGTTTACCGTTCGCTAACTTGCGAAGGCAGCAGCGGCCAGAGACTGGTCCCGGCCGGCGCACGGTCTTAAGTTAGCGCCGGGCTTTCCGACCTCCAGCCTGATTCTCCAATCGAGTCTGATCCTGCAATGGACCATGCCACGCGCGCCAGCACCTCCTCCGCATCCTCGGCGCGCGTCGTCGATGTGCTGGTGCCGGTCGCGCTCAACCAGGCCTATTCCTACCGGGTGCCGCGCGGCATGGATCTGGTGCCGGGCGATGTGGTGTGCGTGCCGCTGGGGCCGCGTGAGGTGGTCGCCGTGGTGTGGGCGGAAAATGCCAATCCCGATCCGCGCCTGCACAATCGCCTCAAGGACGTCGGCGAAAAGCTCGACGTGCCGGCGTTGAAAGAGGAACTGCGCTCGCTGGTCGATTGGGTCGCCAACTATACGCTGTCGGCGCGCGGCATGGTGCTGCGGATGACGTTGCGGATGGGCGAACATCTCGGCCCGGAGCGGGTGCGGATGGGCGTGCGCCTGATCGGTAAGCCGCCCCAGCGCATGACCCCGGCCCGGCGGCGGCTGATCGAGGTGCTGTCAGACGGCCTGCTGCACGGCAAATCCGAAGCCGCGAAGGAAGCCGGCGTCAGCGCCGGCGTGGTCGATGGGCTCGTCGATGAAGGCACGCTGGTGACGCAAGCCATGCCGCGGGCGCTGGCGCCGCCACCGCCCGACCCGTCGTTTGCCGCGCCGGATTTCTCCCGCCAGCAGCGCAGCGCGGTAGATGCGATGCGGGCGTTGGCTGCGAACGGCAGTTTTCATGTCGCGCTGCTCGACGGCGTCACCGGCTCGGGCAAGACTGAAGTCTATTTCGAAGCCGTTGCGGAAGTGATCCATCGCGGCAGGCAGTCGCTGATCCTGATGCCGGAGATCGCGCTGACCGGCCAATTCCTCGACCGCTTCGCGCAGCGTTTCGGCGTCCGGCCGCTGGAATGGCATTCCGAACTGACCCCACGCACGAGGCAGCGCAACTGGGCCGCGATCGCAGCGGGCGAAGCCCCTGTCGTGGTGGGCGCGCGTTCCGCGCTGTTTCTGCCCTATGCCAATCTCGGCTTGATCGTCGTCGATGAGGAGCACGATCAGGCCTACAAGCAGGAAGAAGGCGCGCATTATCATGCCCGCGACATGGCGGTGGTGCGCGCGCATATCGCCAAAATTCCGATCGTGCTGGCCTCGGCGACACCCTCGGTCGAAACCGAGGTCAACGCGCGCAAGGGCCGCTATCAGCGCGTGGTGCTGCCGTCGCGGTTTGGTGGCCAGCACATGCCGCATATCGAGGCGATCGACCTGCGCCGTGAGGCGCCGGTGCGCGGCCGTTTCATCTCGCCGCGGCTGGCGGAGCAAATTCAGATTGCGGTCGAGCGACGCGAGCAGGCGCTTTTGTTCCTCAATCGCCGCGGCTACGCGCCGCTGACGTTATGCCGGGCCTGCGGGCATCGCTTTGCCTGCACGATCTGCGACGCCTGGCTGGTCGACCATCGCTTTCGCGGGCGTCTCGTCTGCCATCATTGCGGCTTCTCGATGCCGCGTCCGCAGGTCTGTCCGCACTGCGCGGCGGTGGAATCGCTGGTTGCGGTCGGCCCCGGCGTCGAACGCCTGCAGGAAGAAGCTGCCAGCCTGTTTCCCGATGCGCGCACCATGGTGTTGTCGAGCGATCTGATCACCTCGATCGAGACCATGCGCACCGAGTTGAACGAAATCGCGGAAGGCCGCGTCGATATCATCATCGGCACCCAATTGGTGGCGAAGGGCCATAATTTTCCGCGGCTCAATCTGGTCGGCGTGGTCGATGCTGATTTGGGCTTAAGCAATGGCGATCCGCGCGCCGCCGAGCGGACGTTTCAGCTGCTCAACCAGGTGATCGGGCGCGCCGGGCGCGATCAGGGCCGCGGCGTCGGCTATCTGCAAACCCACCAGCCCGAGCATCCCGTGATGAAGGCGCTGGTGGCGTGCGACCGCGAGGCGTTTTACGCCAGCGAGATCGAGGCGCGCGAGCGCGCCGGCTATCCGCCGTTCGGCCGGCTGGCGAGCCTGATCATTTCCGCTGGCGATCGGCCCACAGCGGAGAGCTTTGCACGAAAGTTGGCGGCGATCGCGCCGATCGACCCGCGGATCCAGGTGCTGGGACCCGCCGAAGCCCCGCTCGCCGTGATCAAGGGCCGCTATCGTTTCCGCCTGCTGGTGAAATCGCTGCGCTCGGTCGATCTGTCGGACTATTTGCGCGAATGGCTCGCCGCCGCCCCCAAGACCAAGGGCAATCTCAAGCTCGAGATCGACGTCGATCCGCAAAGCTTTTTGTGAACTGACGGCTGTCGACGCTTTATCCGTCATTGCGCCGACCCGCTGGCTCGCAACGACGTTCTCAAAAGGAGGCCCGCCGTCATTTGCGGCGGCGGGCCTGTTTTCGGCGTGCATGAAGTTCTGCGCCGGTCACGCGACGCAACGCTTACTGGGGTTGATGGATGGAAGAGGCGTTCGGACGCCTTTAAAGAGGTTACATGACCTCGGCGGTGACGCGGCCGACGCCGGCGCCGGTCAGGCCGACGACGCGGGCCGCGGCGGTCGAAAGATCGAGAACCCGGCCGCGGACGAAGGGGCCCCGGTCATTGACGGTGACGACCACGCTGCGGCCGCCATGGCTTACCCTTAGCTTGGTGCCGAACGGCAGGGTGCGGTGGGCCGCGGTCAGGGCGTTCTGATTGAAGCGCTGGCCCGAGGCGGTCTTGCTGCCGGATTCGTTGCCATAATAGGAAGCCATCCCCGAAAAGCTGCGCCCGGAGCCCGACGACGGAGCAATCGCGGCGTTGGCGTTGCGCCAGGAACCAGCGGGAGAGCCGTCGGCAGAATTGCTCGCGTGATGGGAATGATGATGGCGGTGGTGATGATGCCTGGATTTAGCGGAGGCTTCAGTGACGCTCCCGCCGACCAGAAAAGTTGCGGCGAAGATAGCCAGCGCCGTGCGCGACTGGGTTAAGTTTCCCAGTGCCAGTCTTTTAACTGTCAGCATATAAGTCCCTCGAGATAGTATTGTCACATATGTGACAAGTGGAACCCCCGTTCCCGTTCTGCGTGGCCGCCGTTTGGTGGGCTAATGAGGCGTAAGGTAGGCAGTAAATTGTTCGCGATCTGACTGAAACATCTTGTTACCGAATACGGATGTTGGGTCAAGGTTTCCGTAATAACACGGATTAATAATTATTAACCATGTTATTACTTGGTAATACTGAAAAGCGAAGTCATCGCCGGCTTCGACGAGGTTTGAGCAAGTAATGCGGCTAACAGAATGGCTCGGGAGACCCACCGTTCCTGCTGCTGGCTCATAACGCCCATGCATCCGAAGCGGGAACTAATGTCATTGTTGGCTAACCTGCGAAGCGCCCCTTTTCGTCGGAGCGGACAGGCGGATGCGGCGACAGATCCACCTGAAAAAAGCGCTCAAGAATCGCTGCCAAGGCAAATGCGACAAGGCATCGCGAGCCGCCGCCGTCATGTTGCACCTGCGCTCTCGCTATGTTAGCAAAGCCGCGATTTTAACGTTACCGATACAGCTCGTACCGGTCGAAAATCGAAGTCCCGCTTGAATTCCAAGGGCTTGGATCGCTAGGCGCCGCATTGTGGCGACGGTTTTTCCCTTGCGAGTTTGACAGCTAAAAGAGCGCGCTTGTGGCTGCTGAAAATCCGTCCGTTTCGGGAGTGTCCGGTCGTTACGCAACGGCCTTGTTCGAACTGGCGCGCGATGAAAAATCCATCGACGCGGTCAAAGCCGATCTCGAGCGCTTCGATGCCATGCTGGCGGACAGCGCCGATCTGAAGCGCCTGGTCCGCAGTCCGGTCTTTTCGGCGGATACGCAGTTGAAGGCGCTGGCCGCGGTGCTCGACAAATCCGGCATATCGGGCATTTCCGCGAAATTCCTGAAAGTTCTGACCGCCAATCGCCGGCTGTTCGCCGTCAGCGATGTGATCCGCGCGTTCCGCGCGCTGGTGGCCAGGTTCAAGGGCGAGGCGACCGCCGACGTCACCGTTGCCGAAACCCTTAGCGACAAGAATCTCGACGCCCTCAAAACCGCGCTGAAATCGGTCACGGGCAAGGACGTCGCGCTCAACGTGAAAGTCGATCCCTCGATCATCGGCGGCCTTGTGGTCAAGCTCGGCAGCCGCATGGTGGATAGTTCGCTTCGCACCAAACTCAATTCGATCAAGCACGCGATGAAAGAGGCAGGCTGATGGATATCCGCGCCGCGGAAATTTCCGCGATCCTCAAGGACCAGATCAAGAATTTCGGCCAGGAGGCTGAAGTTTCCGAAGTCGGGCAGGTGTTGTCCGTCGGCGACGGCATTGCCCGCGTCTACGGTCTCGACAACGTCCAGTCTGGCGAGATGGTCGAGTTCGAGAACGGCACGCGCGGCATGGCGCTGAACCTGGAGACCGACAACGTCGGCATCGTGATCTTTGGCGCCGACCGCGAGATCAAGGAAGGCCAGACCGTCAAGCGCACCGGCGCCATCGTCGATACCCCTGTAGGCAAGGGCCTGCTCGGCCGCGTGGTCGATGCGCTCGGCAATCCGATCGACGGCAAGGGCCCGATCCAATCGTCCGAACGCAAGCGCGTCGACGTCAAGGCGCCCGGCATCATTCCGCGCAAGTCGGTCAACGAGCCGATGGCGACCGGCCTCAAGGCCATCGATGCCCTGATCCCGATCGGCCGCGGCCAGCGCGAGCTGATCATCGGCGACCGCCAGACCGGCAAGACCGCAATCGCGCTCGACACCATCCTGAACCAGAAGCCGCTCAACGCCCAGACCGACGAGAAGATCAAGCTGTATTGCATCTATGTCGCGATCGGCCAGAAGCGCTCGACGGTCGCGCAGTTCGTCAAGGTGCTGGAAGAGCAGGGCGCGCTGGAATATTCGATCATTGTCGCCGCCACCGCCTCCGATCCGGCGCCGATGCAGTACATCGCGCCGTTCACCGGCTGCACCATGGGCGAATATTTCCGCGACAACGGCATGCACGCGGTCATCATCTATGACGATCTGTCGAAGCAGGCTGTCGCCTACCGCCAGATGTCGCTGCTGCTGCGCCGCCCGCCGGGCCGCGAAGCCTATCCTGGCGACGTGTTCTATCTGCATTCGCGCCTGCTCGAGCGCGCCGCCAAGCTGAACGACGATAACGGCTCGGGCTCGCTGACGGCGTTGCCGATCATCGAAACCCAGGCCAACGACGTCTCGGCCTATATCCCGACCAACGTGATCTCGATTACCGACGGCCAGATCTTCCTCGAGAGCGATCTGTTCTTCCAGGGCATTCGCCCCGCGGTGAACGTCGGCCTTTCGGTGTCGCGCGTCGGATCGTCGGCGCAGACCAAGGCGATGAAAAAGGTCGCCGGCAGGATCAAGGGCGAGCTCGCGCAGTACCGCGAAATGGCGGCGTTCGCGCAGTTCGGTTCCGATCTCGAC
>Ga0207707_10001403_pt1 | contig 22328 bp, 22 predicted proteins | sample KBSC83BmetaG_FD_184336 | JGI IMG/M metagenome (GOLD analysis project Ga0207707, IMG submission 184336) | Corn rhizosphere microbial communities from Kellogg Biological Station, Michigan, USA - KBS C8-3B metaG (SPAdes) (version 2) | ecosystem: Host-associated > Plants > Roots > Rhizosphere ...
CGGCGTCGATCAGGCGCCGCGGGTGTACGCGCTGACTGGCGAGCAGCGTCGCGTGACCCATCTCGCCAAAGAGGAGATCCACCGCGAGCTCGGGGACCAGGCCGAGCGTGGGTCGGCCCAGCACCCGCGCAAGCGTCGCCGTGAATTCCGCGTTAGGCACCGGTGACGGCGCCACCAGATTCACTGGCCCAACCACCGCATCGTCGCGGAGCGCGAAGAGCGCGGCGCTCACCCAATCGTCGAGGGCGATCCAGCTCATCCACTGCGAGCCGGATCCGATGCGCCCGCCGAGGCCGAACTTGAAGGGCGTGAGCATCTTCGCCAGCGCGCCCCCGGCGGGGCTGAGAACGATACCGGTGCGAAGAAGAACGACCCGCGTTCCTGCCTGTCGGGCGGTGTCGGCGGCCCGCTCCCACGCGACTGCGACCTGGGAGAGAAAATCCGAGCCCGGCCCACTGTTCTCATCGAGCTCCTCGCTCCCGCGGTCGCCGTAGAAGCCGACCGCCGAGCCGCTGAGCAACACCCGAGGCGGTTGCCGCAGCCGAGCAATCGCGTCCGCGAGCTGGGAGGTTGTCGTTAGGCGGCTCTCGCGAATCGCGGCCTTGCGCTTCGCAGTCCAGCGCTGGGCGATCGGCTCGCCCGCGAGATTCACGATCGCGTCGACACCCTCGAGCGCCGACAGATCCATGATGCCGCTCGTCGGCGACATGGCGATGTCGGGCGCGGCAGCGGCGGTGCCGCGCTTGATGCGATGGACAGTGGTTCCTTGCTGCCGAAGGCGCGCCGCGAGCGCCGAACCGAGAAGCCCTGATGCTCCGGAGATGGCGACTCGACGGACGGCTGCGGTTTCGGCAACGGGCGGCATCATCGCCCAAAGCTAGCGCGCGCCGGAGAGGCGCGGATCAGCAGTCGTCGATGCAGCCGCTGTCCATCAATCGCCGGGCGAGCTCCGTCGCGATTACCGGCGACGAGTAGTAGCCCGTGAGCACGCGACGCCGAATCAACTCGAGTCGGGCCGAGAGGGGATCGGCCACTCTGGGCCGGTTGCCGCTCGATGATGCCTGAGAGCCGAAGCCGAACGTCTCGTCGACGTCCGCGGTCAGGAAGGGCGAAGAGCCTATCGTCATTGCGACCTCATAGCTACAGTATCGGGAGCAGTCGCCGAATCATTAGATCTGCTCGCCGTTGCTTCGGTCGGGCGATTACGGCTGCCAGCCTCTCCCCTCCCGAGCTCTCCAGGACGACGATGGCGACGATCCTGTACGTCGACGACGATCCGACGATCGGTCTCCTCCTCGAGGATACGTTGCTGCGAGCCGGCCATCGGGCCATAGGGGCGCGAAGCGTTCCCCAAGCGCTGCAAGCGCTCTCCCACGGTGAGATCGAGCTGATCATTTCCGATTTCAAGATGCCGGGGATGACCGGGCTGGAGTTCCTTGGTCTCCTGAAAGAGGAGGCGTACGACATCCCGCTGATCATGGTCACGGGCTACGCATCGATCGAGAATGCTGTCTTGGCGATCAAGGCCGGAGCGTCCGACTACATCACGAAGCCGGTTCGACCCGAGCAGCTCGAGCACGCAGTAACCAAAGCGCTGCAGGTCGCTCGGCTGCGCAAGGAGAATGACGTCCTCCGCCAGGAGGTGATGGCGCTGAGGAACGAGCGCCAGATCATCGGCGAGAGCGGCGTGATGCGGCGCTTGCTGCAGACCATCGCCACGGCGGCGCCGACCCGCGCTACCGTGCTCCTGCAGGGCGAGTCTGGAACCGGAAAAGAGCTCGTCGCGCGCGCGCTTCACGATCAGAGTGAGCGCGCCGACGGCCCCTTCATCAAGCTCAATTGCGCGGCGCTGCCGGAGGGACTCGTCGAAAGCGCGCTCTTCGGCCACGAGCGGGGTGCCTTCACGGGCGCGATCAAGCGCGTCGCCGGCGCCTTCGAGCGTGCGCATGGCGGCACCTTGTTGCTGGACGAAATCTCCGAGATGCGCCTGGATCTCCAGGCGAAGCTCCTCCGAGTGCTTCAGGAACAGGAGTTCGAGCGGGTCGGCGGAACGTCGCCGATCAAGGTGGACGTCCGAATCGTCGCGACGACGAATCGAGATCTCGCTGCGGAGGCTGAAGCGGGACGCTTCCGCCGCGACCTGTTCTTTCGGCTCAGCGTGATCCCGATCGAGCTCCCGCCGCTGCGCGACCGAGTCGAGGACATTCCCCTGCTGGCTTATCGCTTCGCGGCGCACGCCGCAAATGACGCCAAGAAGGAGCTCGCCGGCATTTCTCCCGAAGCGCTCGCCCTCCTCCAGCGGCATGATTGGCCGGGGAACGTTCGGGAGCTCCAGCACGCCGTCGAGCGCGCAGTGATTCTCGCGAGCGGGCCCATGCTCCTGCCGGTCCACTTCGAGGGACAGCGGTTCGGACTCTCCCAACAAGCCGCGAGTATCCGGGACGCGAGCCGAGTCGCCGAGGCGCACCCCGGCAATGGACATGCGGCCAAGGACTCGCCCAGAGTGACCCTGAGCTCGTTCGACCTGAGTGAGGCGGAATCGCAGCTCATCGCGCGAGCCCTCGAAGTCACCGAAGGGAATCGCACTCGCGCCGCCGAGCTGCTCGGCCTCAGCGTTCGAACGCTTCGCAACAAGCTGAACGGCCTGCCGAAGAGCTGAGAGCGGCACATTCTTCTAGGAAGAAACTGCCGCAGGGAAAATTCTTCCTAGTACCTCGCTCCTCTACGACCGCTCCTGCGCCGTTCCAATGCGCTTGGAGATCAGAGAACGTAAGCCAGTTCCCCTCAATTGGTTGAGAGTGGGTTGCTGGCTCCGGTAAGGCACCATCGCGCGCGGAAATTCTGCTGTCTAAGGAGTGGAGCAGGGATTGCTTTTATGGTCGCGGACGGTTCCCGAAGGGCGTTCGCCCGCCACCCTCTCCGGCTCCAAGAGGATTTCCGCGATGTCTCTCGCCTCCCAGGTCGCCCGTACCGCCGATGGCGCGGAAAACATTACCGCCCTCACCAGCCAGCACGTCGGGCTCGTGCACCATGTCGCTCGGCAATTGTCGCGGCGGCTTCACGACAAAGTGGACCTCGACGAGCTCGTGAGCGCCGGCTCGATCGGCCTCATGCAGGCAGCCGCGAGCTACGAACCCGCGCGGGGGCTCACCTTCAGCACATACGCGGTTCCTCGCATTCGAGGCTCGATGCTGGACGAGCTCCGCCGCCACGATCACATGTCCCGGGGCGCACGGCGGAAGGCCCGGGCCATCGGCGCGGCTCGTGAAGCACTCACGCGCCAGCTGGGACGTGAGCCGAAGGCGGCCGAGCTCGCGAAGGAGCTGAATCTCACTGCCTCGACGTTGCGAGAGTGGGAGATGGAGGTGGACGGCGCCGGAGAGATCTCGCTCGACGTCGCGCCCCGATCGCTGCGAGACGAGGGACACGTCACCGCCGCGGGGGCAATTCCGGACGAGCGTACTCCCGCGATCGACGAGCGGATCGGATACGAGGAGCGCGTCGCCCTCCTCGGGATCGCGATTCGATGCCTCCGTGCGCAGGAGCGAACGGTGCTCTCGCTGTACTTCCACGAGGAGCTGACGCTGCAGGAGATCGCCCACGTGCTCGGCCTCTCGGCGTCCCGGATCTCGCAGATCCGCGCCGAGGCCCTCGCAAAGCTCCGCACGCACCTGAAGTCAGCGTTGGACTAGGCGAACTACCGCCGGGTTCTGGCTCTCATGACCAGAGAGTCTGCGGAACCACAGAGGACGCAGAGGACGCAGAGGTCCTCCGCAGTCGGAGCGTGGCTCGCCACGAGCCGTGATTTTTGTGAACGGCACACCGATCAGGTTCTAGCGCCAGAAGCCGACTGACGCCGTTTACAAAGACTGATCGTCCGGGCTCGTGCCATTAGGAGCGGGAGCGCGCCGCGCGACTCCGTGGATTCGTTCCGAGTGCAGCGAGGAGCCACCAGCGTCCTCTGCGTCCTCTGCGGTTCCCCCACGCTCCCCTTCACGAGGGGCCCGTCACGTTGTGGGTCTACATTCGTCGGGAACGCGAGGTATGGCTTCGGGGTTGGTGGTCCGTCTGCCCGGAGTTTTTCGAACGCCTCAGGCCGTTGACCCGATCGATTAGCTCAAACTCAGGAAATTCATGTTGTTCGTTTCGGTCATTCCCGTGCTGGTCGCGGGCATCGTCAACAGCACCGGTCCGCTCACGCTGTCGGACACGTCGCTGACGCTCCGGCTATCGCAGCCGGCGACAGCCGACACGCCGCGCGTTCGGCCGCGCGCCGTCGAGGTGAGCGACTGGTACGGTCGCCGGCTCACGATTCATCGGACGCTGAGCTACACGGTGATCCCGATCTTCGGGGCGCAGTGGTTTGCCGGCGAGCGGATCTACAAGCACGGAAACCAGGCGCCGGACTGGGCGAAGACGACGCATCGCGCGGGAGCGAGCGCCCTCGCCGGCATCTTCACCGTGAATACCGTGACCGGTCTGTGGAATCTGTGGGACTCTCGCGGGACGTCGAACGGGCGGACGCTGCGAACCATTCATGCGCTGTCGATGCTCGCCGCGGATGCCGGCTTCACGTATGCCGGCGTGAAGCTCTCGAAGGACGCTGAGACGGACTTCAACAAGCGCCGCGAGCATCGCACCATCGCCTTGTCGTCGATGGCATTGACGGTAGTGAGCGGGTTGGCGATGAAGCTCTACAACAAGTAGCGATGATAGTCGCAGTTGCCGCATCGGCGACGAGTGGCCTTGCGCGCCTGGTGGAACCATGGGCGCATCTATACGCCGATTCGAAGACGATCGCGACCATCGTGACCTTCGGTCACGTCGCGTCACTGTTGATGGCAGGCGGTCTCGCGGTCGCGACAGATCGGGCGACGCTGCGAGCGCTGCGACTCGCGGCCGCGGAGCGAGGACGGCATCTCGAGGAGCTCGCGGGCGTTCACCGACTCGTCGTGGGCGGGCTCGCGCTCTCGGTGATCACCGGCATTCTGCTCTTCGCCTCGGACGTGGAGACGTTCCTCGGCTCGTGGATCTTCTGGCTGAAGATGGCGTTGATCTGCGTTCTTCTCGCGAACGGGTACGTGATGACGCGCGCGGAAGGCGCGCTGCGCGACGACGCAGACGAGGGCGCGCCGTCGTGGACCCGCCTGCGCCGGTCGGCGCTGGTGAGCGTCGGACTGTGGTACGCGATCACGCTCGCGGGCGTGGCGCTGGTGAACGTTGCCTAACGGCGACGGGCGTCTGTCATTTCTGAAACCGCAGGAGCATCAATGAGCAGTCGGAGCGAGGAGCGGCAGCACGGGGACGCGTCGAGCGCCGCACGGTCGTGCGATACATGTCCACTGGCAGGCGCAATCGAGCGCCGTGCTTTTTTCCGCGAAGCGGCAGCCGCCGCGGCCGGCGTGTTCGCGGCGTTGGGAATCGTAGCATCGGAGGCGCGCGCACTGCCGGTGCGAGCGGTCTCGGCGCTCTCCGCGCGGGGTGACGAGCGGACGTATCCCATTCCCACCGCTGATGGCGCCACGATCGACAAGGAAGAGTCGCTGATCGTGGCTCGCTGGCAGAACGCCGTCTACGTGTTCTCGCTCGCCTGCCCGCATCAGAACACGGCGCTCAAGTGGGAGCAGCGCGACGCGCAATTCCAGTGTCCGAAGCACCACTCGAAATACCGTCCCGACGGATCATTCATCGAAGGCCGAGCGACGCGAGGCATGGATCGCTTCGCGGTGCGGCGCGACGGAGAGAAGGTCGCGGTCGATCTCGACAAGCTGTATCAGCAGGACAGTGATCCGGCTGAATGGAAGGCCGCCGTCATCTTACTCTGAGCGAGGGATCATGTCGTGTGAGGATTGTCTAAACAGGCGCGCGTTCCTTGCCAAGAGCGCGGCGGCGGCCGCCGCGGCGGCGCTCGTTGGCGGATGCGGCAACGGCGTCTTCGGTCCACCACTGCCGGCGCACAGCGCTGGCGGCGTGCCCTCCGGCACGGTGACGATCACCGTCGCGCAGTTTCCCGGACTCGCCACCGTGGACAAGCTGGTCCAGATCGATCTCGAGCGCGCGGTGAAGCGCACAGGCGCGAGCTCCTTCCTCGCACTCTCGACGATCTGCACGCATCAAGGGTGTGACGCCGCCGTGAACGGCGTGAACCAGATCGAGTGTCCGTGTCATGGATCACGCTTCGCGAACGACGGAACGGTTATCAATGGGCCCGACAATTCGCCGCCGAGCACCATTCGTCCGTTGACGCAAATCGCGACGCAGTATGATCCTCAGACCGATCGGCTCACAATCGGTTGAAGTGCTCGCGCGAGACGAGCGCCGGCGGTAGTTGCGAAGGGCGACGGGAGACATAGTATTCGCCTCCCCGCGAGGCTGCTGCTTCGCTCGTCCTTCCCCACCGTTGCTGCGAGCCGTCCGTCAACATGCTTCTCGGTGTGGCCGGTATGGTCGGAACCGGCAAGACGACGCTGTCACGCGCGCTGGCCGCGCGCTTCGGCCTTCAACTCGGCCTCGAGAGCGTTGACCGCGACAATCCCTGGCTCGAGCACTTCTATGGCGAGCCGGAAGGGATGCGCACCTATGCGCTGCATCTGCAGCTGCATTTCCTCGCCTCGCGCTTTGCAACCATGCGGCGCATGCGAAGCCTCGGCGGCGGCTGGATCCTCGACCGCACGTGGTACGAGGACGCGGAGGTGTTCGCGCGCGGGCTCTACGAGCAGCGGTACATGACCGAAGCGGAGTGGGAGCTGTACGCGCGGTTGTACGGCGAGCTCCTGCACGCGCCCGCGGCCAGGCCGCCGCGCCTGCTGATCTATCTCCACGCACCGTTGACCACGATCCTGGATCGGATCGCCGAGCGGGGCCGGCCGAAGGAGCGCGAAACGAGGACGGACTACTGGGTCGCGCTGCACACTCGTTATGCGGACTGGATCGCGGGATTTCACCGCTGTCCGGTGCTGATGGTCGACGTGCGCGATTACGATGTGATCGGCGACCCGGGCACGATCGAGGAGGTCGCGCTGCGGGTGCGAGAGAGTCTCGAGGGAGAGATTCCGCAACTGGAGCTATCGGTCTAGAGCCGGTCAAAGTGACGGGGCGCACACTTTCGATCGCATTGGCTGAATCGGTAACCAACCGTATATTCTCCGGTCCTGGCCATGGCGGGGTTCGAGTCCGGACCTCGCTAGTGTTCTCGTATCACCCTCGGGTTGCGTCTGATGGCAGATTTGCAAGCCACGCCTGACGTCGTCGGCGCCAGTGTTGCGCCGGACGGCGGCAAGTACGTCTACTGCATCATTCGAAGCGACCGACAGCGGGAGTTCGGCGCGATCGGAATCGGAGGCGGACAACGTGTGTACACCGTTGCCTTCCACGACCTCGCCGCCGTCGTGAGCGACACCGCCGTCGTGATCTACGACCCGACGCGCGAGAATGTGCTCGCCCACGAGTTCGTGAACGAGACGGTGATGAAGGAGCACACGGTGATCCCGATGGCCTTCGGGACGGTGTTTCGCTCCGAGGACGACGTCACGGAGCTCCTTCGCTCGACCTACCAGGCATTCAGTGACGTCCTGGAGAAGATGCAGGACAAGATCGAGTTCGGGCTCAAGGTGCTCTGGGATCGCGAAAAGGTGATCGCGAACATCGAGCGAGAGAACGACGAGATCCGGCGACTGAAGGATGAGATCAGCCGACACACGGCATCGTCCACATATTTCGCGCGGATGCAGCTCGGGCGCCTGATCGATTCGGCGCTCGAGGAGGTCGGCCAGCGATACGTCAACGACATCCACGACCAGATCAAGCGCGTCGCGGTCGCGAGCCGCAGCAACAAGCCGATCGGCGATCGCATGATCCTGAACGCGGCCTTCCTCGTCGACCGAGCGCAGGAGCAGGCGTTCGACGAGCGCGTGAAGGAGACGAGCCGGAAGTACGAGGAGCTGCTGACGTTCAAGTACTCGGGGCCCTGGCCCCCGTACAACTTTGTGAACATCAAGCTGAAGCTCGAGAAGGCGGACTGACCACCGCCGGCAATGGGTTTGCTCTCGAACATCCTCTTCTTCCCCGTCACCGGGCCTGTCGCCGGTATCAAATGGGCGTTAGGCAAAGTGCAGAACGTGGTCGAGGAGGAGCTGACGGACGACACGTCGGTGAAGCAGGAGCTCATGGAGCTGCAGATGCTGCTCGAGCTCGGAGACATCGATGACGCCGAGTATGTCCGACGAGAAGCGCTGCTGATGCAGCGCCTGCGCGATGTGCGCGACTGGCGCGAGCGGTTGGGTAAAGGTGTGGCGGGAGGATTGGTACGGGTCGCCAGAAACGAGGACAGCACGACGTCCGAGTGAACCCGGCGAGAGCGACGCCGCGACGTCGCGTCGACGAACTGCTCGACGCACTGCCGCCGCTCGCACTCATCGTCGGCAAGGGCGGCGTCGGGAAAACGACCTGCGCTCTCGGTGTCGCCGCCCGGCTCGCGGCGCGCGGCGACGCGACGCTCCTCGTCTCGACCGATCCCGCGAACTCGTTAGGCCCCGCGCTCGGCGTCGCCCTGGAGCACGGCGCCGCGCGCGAGATCCGCGCGGGCCTTCATGCGATGCAGTTGGACCCGGCGGCAGCACGAACGGCGTTCCTGGCGCGCTGGCGTGACGTGCTCGTCACGATCGTGGATCGCGGCACGTATCTCGACGCCGATGACATTGCCGGTCTCGTGGATGCGGCGTTCCCGGGTGCCGATGAGATCTTCGGGCTTCTCGTCCTCGCGGATCTGCTTGCGGCGATCACCGCGGCGAAGAGCGATCAGGGATGGACGCGTCTCGTCGTCGACACGGCGCCGACGGGTCACACGCTCCGACTTCTCGCATTGCCCGAGACGTTCGACGCGCTGATCGCGCTCCTCGAGTCGATGCAGGCGAAGCATCGATTCATGGTGAGCGCGTTGACCCATCGCTATCGACGGGATGCGGCGGATGCGTTCCTGGACGAGATGCATCGTACTCTGGGCTTGTTCCGGCAGTCGTTGCGCGACGAGTCGCGCTCGGCGGCGGTGGTGGTCACTCGGGCGGAAGGAGTGGTCGCGCGAGAGACGGCACGGTACGTCGAGGCGCTCCGGCAGCTGGGGATCAAGGTGGCCGCGATAGTCATCGAGGCGCTGCCGGAAGCGCATCAGGGAGCGATCGACACTGCCGTTGGCGAGCTCGCCGGACTCGTGCCCGAAGGGACGCTATACGCCGTGCCACGCGTCGAGCCGCCGCCAACGGGACTGGAGGCGGCAGTCGCATCGTTAGGCGAGCTGTGGGCAGCGGGCTTGAAACGCGGCGATGATCGGATGCAGCCGGATGCGAAAGGATTGCGGAAGAAGCGCAGCAAAGCACTATCGTTGAAATCGGGGGGGGCCCCCCGGCCGGCGCCGATCGCGCTCGACGGGCTCCTCCGCACGCTCACCATCGTCGGCGGCAAGGGAGGCGTCGGAAAGACCACCGTTGCCTGCGCGCTCGCGCTCTCCGTCGCATTCGACGCAACCATTCCCGGCGACATCCTGCTCGTCTCATCCGATCCCGCGCCGTCCATCGGCGACGCGCTCGGTATGCATAGCCCGCGTTGGGCACACGACGGCCCCGTTCCACTCGAGCAGCTGCCGCGTTTGCACGTATGGCAGATGGACGCCGCGGCCGCCTTCCAGGATCTCAGAGAACGTTATCGCCACCGCATCGACGCCCTCTTCGATTCACTTCTCGGCCAGAGCGTCGACATCGCCCACGACCGCGCCATCCTTCGCGACCTCCTCGCGCTCGCGCCGCCGGGCATCGACGAGCTCTACGCCCTGGCTTCGCTCGGCGAAGCGCTCGCCGAGGAGAGATACACGCGGATCATCGTCGATCCGGCGCCGACCGGCCACCTTCTCCGATTGCTGCAACTCCCCGCGGTCGCGATCGACTGGAGTCACCGCCTCATGCGGCTCATGATGAAGTACAAGGAGATCGCCGGATCCACCGACGCCGCGGCAGATCTCGTCAACTTCAGCAGGCGTACCAAAGCGCTCGACAAGTTGCTGCATGACGAGACGCGCTCCGGCGTGCTGCTCGTCTCGCTGGACGAGCCCAGCGTGCGCACCGAGACGACGCGGCTCGCGACGCTCCTTCGAGAAACCGGAATCAGCGTCCTCGGCGAGGTGCGTAATCGAGCGGCAATGGACGGTCCCCCCGATGGAACGCCAGTCGTGATCGCTCCCGAGCACTCGGCGCCGCTCGTCGGCGTCGAGGCGATCCGCGAGTGGACATCGACGTGGGAGCGGCCGCGCTGACGGTGAGATATCTTCGAATCCTCATCACCCACTAGGATGTCTCCCCCTTCCGAGCTCTGGTACGTGTACGGCATCACGCCCGCAACGATCGACGTGCGTCGCGCGCCCGACGGCTTGGACGACGCTCGCCTGGTGCTGTGCGTTGACGAGGATCTTGCGGCTGTCGCCTCGCGGCTCGACGGGGAGCGCTACTCACCGAGTGAGATCGAGCGCGGAACGGAGAATGTCGAATGGCTGGCACCGCGCGCGGTCGCGCACGATCGGGTTCTCACCTGGTTGAGCGACCACGGACCAGTGGTTCCTCTGCCGGTGTTCTCGCTCTTCAGCGCCGAGGATGCGGTGAAAAAAATCCTTCGCGAGCGACGCGTCGAGCTGCGGAACGCGTTGCGCCGGGTGGAGCGAGGCCGCGAATACGCACTTCGCGTCTACCGCATCGATGCGGAGCTCGCCACCGTCGCGGCGGAACACAGTCCGCGGTTGGCGGAGCTGGAGCACGCGGCGGCAGCTGCGAGCCCGGGACAGCGCTATCTGCTCGAGCGAAAGCTCGATGCCGAGCGGAAGAAGGAGCTTCACGGGATCGGGGCGAGCATCGCACGTCAGATCGCGGCGGCGCTCCGGCCCTTCGCAATTGAGACTGCCGAGACGCGCGTCTCGGCGCGCGGAGGGCGACCGGACGCCGAGGGCACGCTGATCCTCGACATCGCATTTCTCGTCGATCCAGGGAGACTCGAGGACTTTCAGCGCGCGCTCACGGAGATTGTGGCGCAACACGGCGGCCGCGGCTTCCGGTTCGACTTTACCGGCCCCTGGCCCCCGTATCACTTCGCCCAGCCGAGCGATGACCGCTGATTCGGGACCCGCGCCTAACGACGACGAGATCGAGGATCGGCAGCTCGTCCTTGGCGACCTCCTCAATCACGTGCTGGACAAAGGTGTAGTGATCTCCGGCGACGTGATGATCTCCATCGCCGATATCGACCTGCTGTCGGTCGAACTGAAGCTCGTGCTCTCATCCGTGCAGACGGCGTTGGAGCACCATCAGAGACGGGATGCCGACGTACCTCTACTGCGTTCTCGCTCCGGCGAGGGCTGAGTCGGTGCCCGCCGGACTCACCGGAATCGCCGGCGCTCCGATCCGCGCGCTGACGGCGACTGGTGTCGCGCCGTTCGAGGCGTGGGTGGCGACTATTGGTGAGGATGCATTACGCGTGAGCGGGAGCGCGCTGGCCACGCAAGCGCTCTTGCACAACGAGGTCGTGAACGCGGCACTTGCGACGGGGCGGACACCGGCGCCGGCGAGGTACGGCTCGAGGTTTCCGGATGATGCCGCGTGCGTCGCCGATCTGATGCAGCGGGCTGGTGAGCTGCGCGATATCCTGGATCAGGTCGCCGGCATGGTCGAGATACCGACACTGCTGGTGCCGCAGGAGCGCCGAGCGCCGCCGATAAAGAAGCCGAGCGTCCGTGATACCGCGGCGGGACGGCGATATCTCGAATCCATTCGCACTCGCGTGCTCGATGAGGAGCGGCGGCGGTCAGCCGCCGAGCGCGAGGCGGCCCGGATTCGCGCGAACGTCGGCGACCTCGTGCGCGACGAGGCGCGGACCTTCAACGCGGCCGGCGTGTTGTCGATCGCGCACCTCGTATCAGCGGGATTTGTGGATCGTTATCGTCAGGCGATGGAGACCTTCGTTCCGGAGGAAAATTTCCGGGTGGTCATTGGCGAACCTCGCGCGCCATATAGCTTTTCCTCACGGCCCCGCAGCGATCGAAGCGGGCATGATTCTGGCAGCCCGAACCGTAATGTGTAAGCAGGACAAGCAGCACAACGCGGGCGGTGTGCCCGAGAGTGCCGAGACGCTGGGTCGGGATTTCTCTCCCGACGTAGCGCTCGAGGCGCTTGCTCGTGCGCTGCCCGAACGCATCAATGCGGATCCGGGCCAGGTGGAAAACGGTCTTGCGCGACTCGTGTTGACCGTGATAGAACTGCTTCGCGAAATTCTCGAGCACCAAGCCATTCGTCGCATGGATGGCGGCACGTTGTCGGAGGAGCAGGTCGAACGGCTGGGGCTTGCGCTCCTCAAGCTCAACGAGCGGATGGAGGAGCTCAAGACAATTTTTGGGCTCACGGACGAGGATCTGAATATCGATCTCGGACCACTGGGCCAACTGCGCTAATGGCGACCCCGAGGAACGGCTGATTGCCCGAGTTCGTTAATCCATCTCGCACACACGGCCTGGTCGACATTCTCGACCGCGTCCTCGACAAGGGGCTCGTCGTCGCCGGCGACATAAAGATCAATCTCGCGAACGTCGAGTTGCTGACGATTCAGGTTCGCCTACTCGTCTGCTCTATCGACAAGGCGGAGCAGATCGGACTGAATTGGTGGCGGAGCGACCCGCGCCTGACGACGACGTCGCCGTATGCGTCATTGCCGGCAGGCCAGCTCGAAGCGCGGCTGGACCGGATCGAACGGACACTCGAAGGGCTCGCGAAAAAGCGTGGAACGAAGGGATAGATGCACTCGTCACTGTGGCAGTGCGCACTGACACGTGTTGGTGATTGAATCAGTCACTCTTAGCCTCCAACCCACTCCCCCATGGCTGTCGAACGCACGCCTAGTGGTAGTTCTCTCATCGATGTCCTCGACCGAGTTCTGGACAAGGGCATCGTGATCGACGCGTGGGTACGCGTCTCGCTAGTGGGAATCGATCTCGTGACGGTTGAGGCGCGCGTCGTGGTGGCGTCCATCGACACGTACCTGAAGTACTCTGAAGCGGTGGGCATCACGGCGCCAATGTCGCGTCCTCGCGAGCTCGGAGCGAGTGAGATGTCCGAACTCGAGCGCGTGCAACGGGAGAACGCGGAGCTGAGACGTCGACTTGAGCAGCAGAACGCGTGATCTGGAAGGACTGATCGGCTCGACAGAGGTCGGCGACCGCTCGGTCGCGGGCCTTCTGTCGGCACTCGCTGAGGCTCCCGACTTCGGCTCGGCGGCGGCCTTTCTGCTCGCGCAGGTGCTCGACATGGCGGATGCCGAGCGCGGGCACATGCTCCGCCTCGACACGGCGCAGGAATCGCTCGTCTCGATGGCGAGCGTCGGCTACGACGCCGCACCCCACGCGGCGATCTCCATCGGCGACCTCTCCAATCCGCTGGTCGTCTGCGCTCTAGCCCTCGTACCAGTCACAGGCGGCGGGCGATCGAGCATCCGCGCTTTCGTGTCGATGGCGCGATGGACGGCGCTCCCGATGCCACAAGCGCGCCTGCGCGGCACACTCCCAGCGATGCCGTTGCAGCATGCACAGGAGCTCATCGGCGAGGGCGAGGTTCGCCTCCTCTCGCCTGTCGAGCGTCGGCTGGCGAGCGCACCGGGCGGTGTGATCGTGATCGAAGGCGCGATCCCGGAGCGGGTCATCGCGTCGGTCACGAACCTGGTGATGCTCGCGGGACCGATCGTCGCCCGACTGGCGTCGCTGCAAGAGTCCCGCGATTCGATCGACCGGCTGTCGCAGCAGCGCGACCGCCTCACGCTGATGGTCGATTCACTGCCCGACCCGGTCGTGATCACGAACGCGACCAACGACATCATCGCGCAGAATTCGCGGGCGGAGCGACTTCTCAACGCGAAAGAGGGCGATTCGACGGGTCGGCGACGCGCGATCGAGCTGAACAACCTCCTCTTCACATCGTTCCTCGCGAAAGCGGTGATGACCGGCGCGGAGACGGGTGGACCACGGGAGCTGAATCTCGTCGACCCGGACGAGGGGAACGATCTGCTCTTCGAGGTGCTGGCGCACCCGCTGAGCGAGCGCGTCGGGCCCGATGACGCCGTGCTATCGGTGTTGCGCGACGTGACCGACCTGCGCCGCGCCGCGAACGAGCTCGAGCGACAGGTGCAGCGAGTGCGGTTGGCAGAGATGAAAGCGTCGTCGGAGCGCGATCGGCTGAATCTCATCCTCGAGAATGTCGCGGATCCGATTCTCGTGACCGACGAGCGCGCGAACATCATCCTGATGAACGATCAGGCGGAGCACCTGTTCCAGGCGAGCGAGATCCAGCAGCGCAGCCGACGACAGTTGCAAGCGGTTCGCGGTAACGACACGAAGTTCACGTCGTTCATCTCGGAGTTCGCGCTCCTCGATACGCGCGCGCGGCGGGAGCGCATGATGCTGGTGCATCCGACGACGAGCAGCCAGCTGCCGGTGGAAGTCGTGTCCGGCAAGATCATGAACGACCGCGGCGAGCCGATCGCGATCGTCTCCGTGCTGCACGATCTCACGAAAGAGGTCGAGATCGAGCGACTTTATGAAACACTGAAGACCCTCAATAGCGAGCTCGAAGAAAGAATCAGGTCCGCTACGGCGGACCTGGCGGAGCAGAACGCGCGACTCCAGTGGCAGTCACAGGAAGTGGAGCGGGCGAACCGCCTCAAGTCCGAGTTCCTGGCGAGCATGTCGCACGAGCTGCGAACGCCGATCAACGCGCTCATCGGCTACTCCGCGCTGCTCATTGACGGTGTACTGGGCGACATCAATGAGCGCCAGCGTGACGCGCTGCGCCGCGGCCGCGCGGCGGCCGAGCATCTGCTCGCCCTGATCAACGACATCCTCGACCTCGCGAAGATCGAGGCGGGCAAGATGCCGCTGCACCTCGAGGAGGTGGAGCTGCGCGACGTCATCGCCGAGGTCGCGCAGCAGATTGAGCCCATGGTGCGCAAGAAGACGCTCGATTTCGTCATCGACATCGGCGTCGAGTGTCCGACGCTCTACACCGATCGCACGAAGGTGCGCCAGGTGTTGTTGAACCTGCTGTCGAACGCGGTGAAATTCACGAATCGGGGCCACGTCTCGGTCGTGGCGCGCTGCACCGAGAACGGCAGCAGCGGCGTGCGCATCGACGTCGTGGACACCGGCATCGGAATTCGCGAGAAGGATCTGCAGGCGATCTGGGAAGATTTCCGTCAGGTCGATGGGTCGAGAACGCGCGAGTACGGCGGCACAGGCCTGGGTTTGAGCATCACGCGCAAGCTGCTCGAGCGCTTGGGTGGCACGGTGAGCGTTCGCAGCGACTACGGCGAAGGCAGTGTCTTCTCGGTCATCCTGCCGCAAAAGACGCCGGCCGGCGCCGGCGAAGAGATCATCAGCGCGCGTTCGAACTGAGCAGGCCTGACAATTCGCTAACAGGCCCCACCGGCGCGCCGGGGCATATTCCAGGCAGCCCACGATCTGCCTGCTTCTCAACCGACGGGCATGCCCAACGTGACTTCCCGGTCCTCCTTCCCGACTCGACCGCGCCGCGGCGTACCGACGCTGGCGCTCCTGCTCGCGGCACTGGCCGTCGTGTCAGCGCTCGTCTTTCAGGCGTTCCGCGCCGAACAGGATCAACGCGCGACGGCGTCGCGCGCGCTCCGCGAGTACGCGGGCTTCGCCGCATGGGAGTTCGCCTCGAACATGCGCGAGGAAATGTGGATGGCGATGACCGAGTTGCTGCGGCCCGCCGAGCAGATCAGCCAGGCGAAGCCCGGAGCGAAGCTGCCGTCGCCGCTGATGCTGCTCGAACAGAATCATCGCATCACAAAGTGTAAAGACTGCTCTTCGGCCATCCCGGCGTCGTACTATTTCCGTCTCGATCTGAACGACAGCGCGCTCACCACCGTGCTCGCCGACGGCGTGGACGGCCGCGTTCCCGAGCGACTCGAGCGATCGTGGCTGCGGGACACCATCGCCAAGCACGTGGGCGCAGTCTTCGAGCCGAACTGGCGCGTCGCGGCGGTGGTCGGCGAAGTCGATGGACGGCGCCTAACGGTGGCCTATACCATCGTCCGCGACACGCTCGGCCAGCCGGTGTCGGCCTATGGCGTCGTGAGTGAATCGAGGCGGTTCGTAGCGGCGTTCGCCGCGAAGCTCGCCGATTGGGAGCTGCTGCCGCCGTCGCTCGCCAAGCAGGCGGACGCGGGGCACCTCGTCGCGATCACGGTGCGTGACGAGAAGAACAACGTGCTTTATCGCTCGCCCTGGCAGTTCGGCGATCAGTACAGCGCAACGTACGATCAGAAGAAATACGTCGCCGGCTTCACGGTCGAGGCATCGCTCAAGCCGGGCGTGGCAGGACGGTTGATTCTCGGTGATTCGTACCGCTTCCCCGTCCTGCTCGCACTCCTCGGCATCACGGCGGCGCTGGTGGCGATCGCATTCCGGCAGCTGCGTCGTGAAGAAGCGCTGGCGCGGCTCCGCGCGGACTTCGTATCGAGTGTATCGCACGAGCTCCGCACACCGCTCGCCCAGATCCGGATGTTCGCGGAGCTGCTGCGCATGGGTTGGATCCGCTCGGCCCAGGAGCACACGCGATCGCTCGACATCATCGATCAGGAAGCGCGCCGCCTCGGTCACCTCGTGGACAAGGTGCTCTGCTTCGACCGCGTCGAGCGTGGTGAGAATACGCTCATGACCGAGGAGACACCGCTCGCGCCGCTGGTGCGCGAGGTGCTCGAGGCGTTCGCGCCGCTGGCCGCCGCGCGCCAGGTCGACGTGCGCGTGAATCTCGACGACGACGTGATCGCCGACGTCGACCGCGGCGCGATGCGACAGGTGCTGATCAACTTGCTGGACAATGCGGTGAAGTACGGACCGTCAGGTCAGACCATCTCGGTCGGACTGGCACGAAGCGACGACGAGCGATCGGCGCGAATCTGGGTGGAAGACGAGGGGCCAGGCATTCCGGCGGCGGAGCGCGGCAAGATCTGGGAGCCATTCCATCGACTCGACCGCGACGCGAACTCGGCGATCGCGGGAAGTGGAATCGGACTCGCGCTGGTTCGGAATCTCACCGTGGCGCACGGCGGCCGGGTGCTCGTTGACGATGGTAGCGGCGGTGGCTCCCGGTTCACGATCGAGATTCCGTGCGCCGGCCGGGCCTACGAACCGATTCCTGCCGTGAACGCGAGCCTGCCGGCGGCTCGCGAGCCCCAGCTCGTCACCAGACGATGAGCGCATTCGTACGAGGGAGCGATCTGCGCCGCGACCTGTCGCTGTCGCGTGACGACCATTCATTCGCTCCGAAAATGGCCGACAGCCGAACGTCAACGCAGCATCGGTCCCGAGTGCTCGTCGTCGAGGACAACCCGGATCTCGCGTATGGCTTGCGCAACAGTCTCGAGATCGCGGGCTACGACGTCGCTGTCGCGGAAGATGGAGTTGCGGGCGTGACTCAGGCGCGCGAGCTGGATCCGGATCTCATCGTCCTCGACCTCATGCTCCCGGGCATGGATGGATACCGGGTGCTTCGCACCCTGCGCGACGAGGGGCGCGCAGTGCCGGTGCTCATTCTCACGGCGCGTGGCGAGGAAGCGGACAAGGTGCTCGGCTTCCGGATGGGCGCGGACGACTATGTCACGAAGCCCTTCGGCGTACTCGAGCTGCTCGCGCGAATCGAAGCGCTGATTCGACGCACACGCCACTGGCGCGGGTCGGCGAGCGCGACGCCCACATCGACAATCGAGCGCTTCGGTGAGGTCGAGGTGGACGTCGGGGCGCGCACGGTTCGGCGCGGAAAGGAACGCGTCGAGCTGACGCCAAAGGAGTTCGATCTGCTCATCGCGCTGCTGCAGCGGCAGGGTCGTGTGACGAGCAGAAACGAGCTGTTGCGGGCGGTGTGGGGGTACAGTGCCTCCGTCGTGAGCCGGACTGTAGACACCCACGTGGCTGAGCTCCGCCGCAAGCTCGAGCCGGATGCCGCCGAGCCACGGCACATCCTGACGGTCTGGAAAGTCGGCTACAAGTTCCAGCGCTGAGGCAAGCATCGAACTCCGGTACGACGGGCGTGTAGAATAGGGGCCACCGGGTCTGGTGTGTCCTTTGAATCGAGAACGTCCGGAGATTGCGATGCTTGCCGCGCGGCTGTGTGTTCCTTTCCATTCGACTTTTCGTTGGTCCAGGCCCGTTCTTGCTGGGCTTGGGCTCGTTGCCATTGGCGCGTGCGCGGATCACAAGCGCAGCGCGAACGCCGATTCGGATCTCACGCGAGATCTGCAGCTGGCGGGTCAGGTCAACGCTCAGCCGACGTTCCAGGACACGGCCTTGAGCTCGGCAGCGCCCCTGCGGGCACCGGCCCCGACGAAGACCCCGGCGCCAACGCCAACGCGCACGGCCCGGCAGGAGCGTCGCATGTCGCCGCCGCCCGCACAGGATGTTCGCCCCAGCATCCCGACTCCGAATCCAGTGCCGGCAGCGGCACCAACAGCGATGCCGTCGCGTGAGATCGGCGCCGGGGCCGGAATCGTGATGACCACGGGAGGACGCGTCTGCACGGAGACCAATCGGCCGGGCGACAAGATCGTGGCGACGATCGATTCACCGGTGAGCGGTACGAACGGCGCGCTCATCCCGGCAGGATCGAAGGTGGTGCTCGAGATCGCGTCGGTGACGCCGGGCGATCAGGCCCACATCGATTTCCGCGTCCGAGGTCTCTACGTGAACGACTCGCTGTACACGGCCACCGGCACCGTCTCGCCGACGACGCCGCTCGAGCGCGTGAAGGTCGCGAACCCCGACGCGAACGCGGACAAAAAGAAGGTGATCGGCGGCGCGATCGCGGGCGCGATCCTCGGACAGATCATCGGCCACAACACGAAGGGCACCGTCATCGGCGCGGCCACCGGTGCCGCGGCTGGCGCGGTCGCGGCAAAGGCGGGCGAGAAGTACGAGAACTGCCTACCGGCTGGTGCGTCGCTGCACATGACGCTCGGGCAGTCCGTGGCGATGTAGGGTCTCGCCGGTTCGAGATCTCGACCTCAAGGGCAAAAGCCTGATCACGAATGACGCGAATCTGGGCGAATTGCTCCCCGCTCGTGACAGAATTCCGATGGCCCCGGTAGAGTCTGCGGCTTTGTGAACTGCACACCCCGAGGGTTCGCGCTCCGACGCGTCCCGAGGCCGTTCCCAAAGTTCATTTGGGCTCGTTGCGCAAAGATCCATGTCGCCGGCACGGAGTGATTCGCGTTCATTCGCGTCATTCGTGATCAGGCCTTTTCGTTAGATGGTCGAGATCTCGACCCGGCGAGAAAAGCAGATTGTTCGCTTCGCTCGGAATGACAAGCTCATAGGATTCCAATTTTCCTAGCGCGGGCTGAACCCACTCGGCAGCTTTCGAGGCATGCCGAAGCGGCCGCGCGTGTCGTCAGCACTCAAGCCATTTCATCCGCTCGTCAGAGAGTGGTTCCGTGAGTCCCTGGGTGCTCCGAGCGCACCCCAGGAGCAAGGCTGGCCAGCGATCGCGAGTGGCTCGCATACCCTCATCCTGGCGCCGACCGGTACTGGAAAGACGCTCACCGCGTTCCTCTGGGAGCTGAACAATCTCATCGTCGACGGCAGCTCTGCGCCGCTGGCGAACGCCGTTCACATACTCTACATCTCGCCGCTCAAGGCGCTGAACAACGACATTCAGCGCAACCTCGAGCGTCCGCTGGCGGAGCTGAAGGAGCGCTTCGCGAAAGCCGAGGAGCCGTTTCCAGAAATTCGGGTGGGGGTGCGCACCGGCGACACGCCGGCGTCCGCGCGCGCACGAATGATCCGGAAGTCGCCGCACATTCTCATCACGACGCCGGAATCGCTGCACATCATGCTGACGACCGTTCGGGGTCGCGGCATGTTCGCGGCGGTTCGCGCCGTGATCGTCGACGAGATTCACGCGATCGCGGGAACGAAGCGGGGCGTGCATCTCGCGCTGACACTGGAGAGACTCGAGCAGCTCTGCGAGCGTCCGCCACAGCGCATCGGGTTGTCGGCAACGCAGCGGCCACTCGAGGAGATCGCGCGCTTTCTCGGCGGCGCAGCCGGCGGCTCGTTCCGTCCGGTGACGATCGTCGATTGCGGTCTCGTGAAGCGGACGGAGATCGCCATCGAGTCGCCAGTCGAGGATCTCGGACACGTGCCGGGAGGAACGATCTGGCCGTCGGTCGCGCCGCTCGTGCTGCGACATGTTCGCAGCGCGCGAACGACGATCGTGTTCGTGAACAATCGCGCGCAGGCAGAGCGAATGGCGGCGCGCGTGAACGCGCTGGCGGGCGAAGAGATCGCGCTGCCCTATCACGGCTCGCTCTCGCGCGAGCGACGCTTTCTGCTGGAGGGAGCGCTCAAGGCGGGCAAGCTCCGCGCGCTGGTGAGCACGAGCTCGTTGGAGCTGGGCATCGACATTGGCTCCGTTGATCTCGTGCTGCAGCTGCAGAGCCCGAAGCGCGTGGCGACGGCACTCCAGCGCGTCGGCCGCGCGGGCCACACTCTCGAGGCGGTGAGTCGCGGCGTGTTCGTGCCGACGTTTCGCGACGATGCCGCCGAGACGTTGGCGATCGCGCGCGGAATGCGGAGCGGCGACGTCGAGCCAACGCGCGTCGTACAGAACGCGCTCGATGTGCTCGCGCAGGTGATCGTGGCAGCAGTCGCGATCGACGACGACTGGACCAGCGCGGAGCTGTTCGATCTCGTCAGGCGCGCCTACCCGTATCATGCGTTGACGCGCGCAGCGTTCGACGAAGTGCTGTCGATGCTCGCGGGCAAGTATCCGTCCGACGTCGCCGCCGAGCTCGAAGCGCGGATGGTGTGGGATCGCACAACCGATCGCCTAACGCCGCTGCGGAGCTCTCGGCTCGTCTCGGTCGTGAACGGTGGGACGATCCCCGATCGTGGTCTCTACGCGGTGAACCTCCCCGACCGGACCCGGCTCGGCGAGCTCGACGAGGAGTTCGTGCACGAGACGCGCATCGGCGACGTCTTTCAGCTCGGCTCGTCCACATGGCGCGTCAACGCGATCGAGCACGATCGCGTGATCGTCACTCCCGCACCGGGGGCGCCGGCGCGGATGCCCTTCTGGCACGGCGAGTACGCGGCCCGGTCGTCGCACATCGCGCCACGCGTCGGCGCGCTGCGACGGGAGCTGGCCGACGCCCGCACGGAAGACGACGTCCGGCGCATCACCGAGGAGTACGAGTGCGACGAGGCGACGGCTCAGTCGCTCGTCGAATACGTGCAGCAGCAACGCGCCGCGACGACGACCGTTCCCGATGATAAGTTGCTCATCATCGAGAGCTTCCGCGACGAGACGAACGCGGTGCGCATCGTGCTGCACGCGCCGTTCGGCGGCCGCGTGAACGCACCGTGGGGGATGGTGCTCGCGAGCCGCGTCCGCGATGCGTTGCGGGCGACCGCGGGACGTCGCACGGCAGGCACCGAAGTTCAGGTGCAGACGACGGACGATGGGATCATGCTCCGGCTGCCTGACCTTACGGGCCCAGCGCCACTCGACGCGCTTCGCGCGCTCACCCCCGATGAAGCCGAGCGACGGTTGCTCGAGGAGGTCGGCAACTCGTCGCTCTTTGGGGCGCGCTTCCGGATGAACGCGGCACGCGCACTCCTTCTGCCGCGGGGGAATCCGCGCCGGCGGATGCCTCTCTGGCTCCAGCGGCTCAAGGCGCAGGATCTCTTGCAAACGGTGCGTGAGTTCCCGTCATTTCCGATTCTTGTCGAGACGTATCGCGACGTACTGCAGGACGCGTTCGACATGCCGGCACTCGCGGAGGTGCTGCGCGCGCTGAGCACTGGAGCGATCGAGATGCGTGACGTCGCGACGGAGACGCCGTCGCCATTCGCGGCGTCGCTGCAGTTCGGGTTCGTCATGGACTGGATGTACGCCGACGACACGCCCCGCGCGGAGCAGCGCGCGGCGATGCTCTCGCTCGATCGCGGTTTGCTCGACGAGCTGCTGGGCGAGAGCGGCGCCGACGAGGGGACGCTGGCAACACTCGCCGAGCTTCTCGCCGCGCGCCGCGGCACGACGCCGAATCGGCGTGCGCGCACTGCGGACGAGCTGGCGATTCTGCTCGACCGCGCTGGCGACCTCACGCTTGCGGAGCTGGGGGAGCGCGTCGCGAGCGAAGGCACGCGCGGTGATCCGGTGCGCGAGCTGCTCGAGAACGGCCGCGCCGTGGCGGTCGCCGTGCCGTTAGGCGCTGGGGGCACGGAGCAGCGCGTGATT